>ERZ773197.1561-NODE-1561-length-15547-cov-5.114188_pt1 | contig 15547 bp, 19 predicted proteins | sample MGYA00580999_ERZ773197 | MGnify/ENA primary metagenome ERZ773197 (study PRJEB29015, sample SAMEA2738166) | human oral metagenome | biome: human oral; feature: human-associated habitat; material: saliva | place: China | collected 2185 ...
CGCGTTTTCCGTCGATAATCCGGGGCTGGATCCTACCAGTCCCTTTTCTTTTCTACCACAGGAGATTTCCCATGAAAGCATTAGAAGATTATATCGCCTTTGATCTTGAATTTAACCAATACGAGGGCGCCTATCAGATCATTCAAGTCTCTGCCGTACGCTTTGCAGGTGGTCAAGAAGTTAAACCTGGTGACATGATTCGTTCAACTAAAGAATGTTTGATTAACCTTTGCCAAAAAGACGGTTCAAGTAAAACTGTACGTGCCTAATGATGAGAAAAATATATGGTCTTTTGGTAGATAATGAGAGCAGGTGCCAGCATTATCACACAGAGCTTGATATTGTTGCCCTAAAATGCTTCGAATGTTTGAAGTATTATGCCTGTTATCAGTGTCATGATAGTTTGGAGGATCACCACTTTCTAACTTATCCTTGTCAGCTCAAGCAGGATAAGGTTGTTATTTGTGGTGTTTGTAGGTATGAAATGACGATTGGGGAGTATCAAGAGGCAGTAACTTGTCCTAATTGTCACAGTGCCTTTAACCCTGCTTGTTCAAAGCATTATGATATTTATTTTGAAAAATAAAAGATTGAAGATTCTGTTCATAGGAACAAAGTCTTCAATCTTTTTTCTTTAGTTAAAGTAGCTATGATTTTTTAGTGCTTTTAAAACTGGCTTAGTCACCAAAGCGACAATCAGACCTTTAATGAGGTCAGGAATGATAAAGGGTGTCAAACCGACTGCCACAGCTACAGACCAACCCATCTTTCCAAGAAAGTGCAGGCTAAGAATACCACCGACAAAGACAAGTGCATCTCCCAAAACAAAAGCCAAAAAGATTTTCCAGATAGGAGTCTTAGCATGAGTCAGTGCAGATGTGACAAGGGCAAAAAATGGATAGGCAAGCAGATAGCCAGCTGAAGGACCAAAGAAGGCTTGAAGGCCACCGCCACCTCCTGCGAAAACGGGTAAACCAATAGCTCCTAGGATAAGGTAGAGGGTAGCAGCAAGAGTAGCCTCTCTTGGTTTAAGGATAGCAGCAACCAGTCCGACAGCAAAAGTCTGGAGCGTAATGGGAACTGCTCCAATCGGAATGGTGAGTTGTGCCAGTGCAGCAATAATAGCAGCACCAAAAGCTGGAAGAATAAGAGACAAAGTACGATTTTGTTTCATTTTTAGTTAACCTTTCTTAAAACAGTCGTTAACTTATTATAACAAGCGTTTTTTCATTAGTCAACCAAATAACAAAAAGAGGTTAACTAATGAACTTAACCTCTTTGTGATATGATTTTAGACGTCAGCAGGACTATTTGTTAATTATCAATAGCATGATAGATATCGTTAATAAGCTGATTTTACATCAGGTGAATAGGTTTGCTGTGACCTGTTTCCACAAACTGATGAAGCTGATCCATTACCGCTTCTAAAAAGTTTATCATAATCATTTCCCTCATTTCTTAATAAAATAACTGTAGCATAAAAGGTGAAATGTTGTGGATAACTTTTTTCCAAATCTGAAATTTTCACAGAAAAAAGCGAATAAAGAGAGTCGAGATAAGCAAATGGCAGAATTTTCATTTGAAATTGGAGAAAAACTCTTGGTCTAGTTTGAGAATGATAGGGGGTGGACTATGGAGTTTAATCGTGTGAGCTTTAACGAAGCACCAGCCAAGTACGATATCCGCGCTTGGAACCCAGACCACACCAAGATGGGTAAGGAAATTACCCTTAGCGAAGAATTCCAGGTTCTCGTTGACGCCTTCAAAAACTAAAACAAGGTCAGGATGGTTGAACTGCACCCAAAAAATGAGACACAAGAAAACACTCCTGTTGAAATTGAACTGCACCCCAAAAGTTAGATTTTTTCTGTCTAACTTTTGGGGTGCAGTTCCGATAGAGGTTTTCTCTGTATACTTAAAATGGCAACTTCCCTGCGAAAGCACCTAGTTTTTTCTTGGTTGCAGCATCAATTTCTTCAATTGCAGCATTGATGGCTTGGACGGTCATATCAGAAAGCGTTTCTGTATCTTCAGGATCGACCACTGCAACATTGAAATCGATGGAGACGACTTTCTTATCACCTGTAAGAGTTGCAACTACCAAGTCTTGAGCAGATTTTCCAACAAATTGAGTTGCAGCTAATTCTGCTTGGCTTTGCTCCATTTGCTTCTGCAATTTTTGAGCTTGCTTCATCATATTTTGCATATTCATCATAGCAATAACATTCCTTCCAACTTCTGAAATTTACAGTTCATTATACCATTTTTTAGACACTTGGAAAAGCCTTGAGCTGGGGAAGCACTGATTCTTCTTTGATATCCGTCTCAATCTATAGTATAATGTTCAAGAAATACCATGAAATAGAAAAAGAGGTCACCGTGTTATATAAGACCATCCAACAATACTGGGATAAACGCTACTCAGGTTATTCCCAGAAAAACAAAAAAGAAATCGAAAGTGTTCAGATTGAAAAATGGAAGTATGAACTCATCCGTTGGCTACCTAAAGAGCGTACCAGTTCTATTTTAGACATCGGTACAGGACCTGGATTTTTCCCAATCGTCTTAACACAAATGGGCTATACTAATGTCACTGCGATTGATGCTTCAAAAAATATGTTGCAGATTGCGCAAGAAAACCTTATCAAATATGGTGAAAAATCAAGTACAGTCCGCTACCTACAAATGAATGGGCAGGAGTTGGAGTTTGAGCCAGAATCTTTTGACGTCATTATGATGCGCAATGTTACGTGGAATTTGGAAGAGCCTGAGAAGGCTTATGAGTCCTGGCTACGTGCTCTTAAACCTGGCGGACAACTTCTCATTTATGACGCCAACTGGTACTCTTATCTCAACGATCCTGCTATTCGTTCACAATTTGAGAACAATCTAAAGATCGTTTCCAGCGAACAGTTAGAAGATTACTGGCACGGCGAAGGGGTCGATGAGGCCTTGATTGAAGAAATCGCCCGCCAATTGCCACTAACCAAGCGCCTTCGTCCTGGATGGGATCTGGAATTTTTGAATCAATTTAAAGAGGTCGAAGCAACAGTTGACACCGAATTTGGACCAAAAATTTGGAGCCGAGAAGAAGAACTCAATTACGCAGCAACACCCATGTTTGCTCTTTACATAACAAAAAGAAGCTGATTCCTGTATGGATCAGCTTCTTATTTGTATTCTTGTTGGATGGCAAAGTACTGTTTGAGGAGTCTTCCTAACACCATTACGCCTCCAATAAAGAGGATGAGAAAAAGGCTTGGAAAGGCCACGATCCATGGCGCTGTCTGCAAATAGCTTCTGCCAGTATTGATCATCGCGCCCCACTCTGCATCAGGCATCTGGGCACCCAAACCGATAAAACTCATCCCTGCAATTTCCATAACAATGGTATTCAGGTCATACACCATGGTTGTTACGACTTGGGGAAAGACGCTAGGGAGATAGTAAAGTTTGATCTTACTCCAGAAGGTATTGCCAAACATATCTGCATAGCGGAAATACGGTTCTTCTTTGATATCGAGGAGAAGTGAGCGCACTAGGTAGGCATACTTTGTCCAGCTGGTCAAACAGATAGCCAGTAATGTCTGCTCTATTCCAAGACCTAAAAAACCAACGATCCCAATCACAAAGATAATGGGAGGAAAGGCTTGAAAAAGCGTAATGACTACTTGAACCAAGCGATCCACGATCCCACCAAACTTGACACTAAATACTCCCATTAAGCAACCAAAAAGGACGACCAAAAAGAGAGCGAGAAGGGATGGGAAGAGGGTATGGGCCCCTCCGACAAACACTCGGACCAAGAGATCACGGCCCAACTCATCTCTCCCAAAGAGAGCTTGATGAGAGGGGCTTGCCAAAACATGACCCAAATTGACCTGGTTAGCGCGGTCAGCTCCCAACCACTGCGCAAAGGCCAGAAAGACTAGAAAGGCGAGCAAGCCAAGGGATACCCACCGAATGTTCCGTTTGATCTGATCAGATGACATGGTTGGCTCCCTCCTTGCGATAACGTTTTGGATTGATGAAGAGCTGGATAAATTCAGCAAAGGTATTGACTAGAAGGACACTGGCTGTAATGACCAGAACCGATCCCTGAATCAAAGGAAAATCCCGGTTGTGAACAGCTGTGATCAACATTTTCCCAATTCCTGGCCAAGAAAAGAGATACTCGATCACGGCCACACCTCCTAATAAGGAGGTTAAAGATAGAGTAATCAAGGTCAAGAGCAACGGAAATAATTGTGGGAAAATGGTTGTTTGAAGGATCTGCCCCCGTCTCAAACCGCGCCCCATAGCTCCCAATACTGCTTCTGACTCAAGAATCTCTGTTAACCCTTCTTGTAGCTGCGGGATGTAGCGGCTCGACATGGTCAAGGCCAAGGTCAAAGAAGGCAGTACTGCTCCTTGTAGATTCACCGTTGATTGGATTGGAAACAGATGCAAATATAGTGAAAACACCAGCATCAGGCCAATCCCTAGAACGAAATTGGGAATGGTATTGGCGAGAGCCGTAGCAAACGAGATGAGCTTAGAAATCGGGCTCTTCTTATAAAAGACTGCCATAAAACTCAGCGGAATCGAGATCAAGAGGGTCAAGAAGAGGGTAGAGCCCGCTAGCACTAATGTATTAGGAAAATAAAAGGCCAATTCTTTTGCGACGGATGATCCGGAATGGTAGGTCATTCCCAGATTTCCATGGAAAACTCCTAATAGCCACCGTCCATACTGCACCCAGAAGGGATCCTGAAAACCAAATTCTAGACGCTTGGCCTCAAGCAGTTCTTTTGTAAAAGGAATCCCCTGGGCAGCCAACATATTTTTAGCTGGATCTCCTGGCGCTAGATACATGAGTAAAAAGGAGATCAAACTGACACCAAGTAAGATCAGTAGGAAACGGACCAGTAATTTACAGCTTATTCGAAACATCCATTCACCCACCTTTCTTGCTGCCGATAAGTAGTCAATAATTCCTGAGTATAAGGATCTCGTGGGGTGTTCAAGCACTCACTGGTCCTTCCTAGCTCTCTGATCTGTCCTTCTTTTAGGACCATTAGCTGTTGACAAAATTGGCTGACCAAGGCTAGGTCATGGGAGATAAAGACAAAACTCATCTGAAACTGCTCCCTCAACTGCTGCAGCAAGCGCATCAACTCTGCTTGAATGGTCATATCGAGGGCACTAGTCATCTCGTCGCAAACGAGGATTCTCGGTTTGATGAGTAAGGCACGCGCAATAGCTGCTCTCTGGCACTCCCCCCCACTTAAAAATTGAGGTCTTTGTTGGACTAGCTGGCGATTTAGGTGAACTGCCTCTAACACAGCCTCGATCACTTTTTCTTTTTCAGCTTTTGTTGACGCCCGATCAAAATGATCACAAACTTCCATCAAGCTTGAATAAACCGAGCGAGCTGGATGAAAACTAGCATGTGGATGTTGATCAATATACTGGATCGTTTGATAGAATTCTTTAGTTGAAAAGTCTTCATAGGAACGGCCCTGTAGATAGAGTTGCCCCTGATGCGGTTTGATGAAGCGACACAGCAGGTGACTAAGACTGGTCTTTCCCGATCCAGATTCGCCCACAATGCCAAAACTTTCACCTTCTTCTAACTCAAATGAAATCGGACCTACTTGCATCCCCGATGCAGAATGACGGTGGGTGAAAATCAGATCTTTACAGGTCAAAATGGTCCCCATCTGTAGCTCCTTTCTGTAAACGAGGGGTTGCAGCAAGCAACTCTTTTGTATAGTCCTCTTTTGCGGACTCCAACAATTGGACCGTAGCTCCTTGCTCGATGACCTGTCCCCCACAAATCACAAGCATGTGATCACTCAAGGCCGCAGCGACTGCCATATCATGTGTCACTAATAGAAGAGACAAGCCTTCTTCTCTTTTTAAATGGGCCAATAAGTCTACAATCTCAAGCTTTGTGACCACATCGAGCGCACTGGTGGGCTCATCAGCTAGCAAAATCTTCGGATAAGAGACCAGTGACAAAGCAATTGCGACCCGCTGCATCATGCCCCCACTTAGTTCAAAGGGATAAGCACGCGCAATCTTTTTTGCTTCTAAACCAACCAGGTCCATACATTCTTTGAAAGAACGAATGTTAGGAGTCCGCCCTTTTAGACTTTTGACTAGGTCCTTGTAATGGTTTTCGATGGTTCGTCGATCATAATAAAAGCGCCCAGCCTGCTGGCTGATCCAAGCTATCTCACTTCCCACAAAGGAGAAGGGAGAGGCCTGCTGGAGTTGTTCCTCTCCTTGCCAACGATACTGGCCTTTTGCAATCCAGAGATCTCGCAAAGGGAGTCCTAGCAAGACCTTTAGTAGAGTAGACTTCCCGCTGCCACTTTCTCCGACAATAGCCAGGCTCTGAAATTCTCCTAATTGAAAGGAGACATCTTCAAGAATGATCCGATCCTTGGATTGGACCGTTAGGTGTTGAAGTTCAAGCATACTTATTCCTTTGTTAATTGATTGGTTATATGGTAATAGTCTGAGGCACTCGATGCGAGACCTGACACGCGGTCATTCATAATAACCGCCACCTTAAACGTCACCAAAAAGCTGATCGGTAGATCCTCTTGAATCTCCCTTTGGAGGTCCTTACTCAGCTCTTGACGCTTCGCTTGATTGCCTTCTGTCCCAAGAGTTTTGATAAGTTGGTCTACCTTGTCACTCTTATATTTCCCAAGATTAACCGAACCGTCTGAAGCCAGTGAACTCTTAAAGAAGGGGTAGGGGTCACCTACAGGAGTCGCCACCATGGTATAAGGCGTAAACGAATAATCTTCTGCTGCAGCAATCGAGCCCACTTCAACACTCCGAATCTTCACATCGATCCCAATCTGCTTCAAGGCAGCTTGTGTTGCCTGAACTGCTAAAGGAATCTCTGGCAAACGCTCATAAGAGAGAGCTGTCAATGTAACCTTTTTACCATCTTTATAGCGAAACCCATCTGCTTTTTTCAGATAACCTGCTTGATCCAAGAGCTTCTCAGCTTCCTTGGCATTCGCATTTGGAACAGGCTCTTCTAAAGCAAAAGGAAAGCGACTTGGAAACGGACCACTCGTGGCTTGGGAACCTTTCTGAAAGAGTGATTGACTATAGGTCTTTCGATCGATCACCAAATCAAGGGCTTTTCGTAGGATCTTGTCTTTCATCCAAGAATCTTGGAAATTATAAACATAAGAAAGATAACGCGAGCCATCGACTTCTGAAATCCGATAACCTGTTTTCTTGCGATAAGAAGCTAGATTGAGTGCCGGCATCCCATAAGCCGCATCGATCTCACCAGCGTCTAGGGCGAGACTCATCGAGGTCGCATCTGAAAAGGAGCGAATCTCCACTTTCTCCACCTTGGCTGCCCCATTCCAATAATTGCCAAAGGCCTTTAGACTAGCCCCATTTTCTGGACGAAAAGCCGTCAGCTGATAAGGGCCTGTCGCCACAACCGATTTTCCAGTTGACTCCTTGGCTCCCACATGAAGGATGGTCGAATACGGATCTGCCAAGAGGTTTAAAAGAATCGGTTGGGGCTCTTTGGTTTTGATCCGAATGGTATGATCCGTCGCTGTAATTCTCTCGATCATCAATTCACCTGCCGCCCGCTGATTGGAAGCCAAAAGATGCTCCAAAGATTCCTTGACTCTCTTCGGGGTCATGAGACTGCCATCATGAAATCGCACCCCTTGACGGATCGTGATTTCCCACTCCAGAGGAGACAACTGTTCACCCTTCGTTGCCAGCCAAGGCTGGATCTGAAGCTGATCATCCATTTTAAACAAGGTCTCCCCGACTCCGTAGCGCACCGTAAACCAGCCATTGTACTCTTTGACTGGATCAATATTGGCTGGAAATTGGGTATAGCCCATCGTTACTGTATCACGAGAAGAGACCGTTTTTTCCTGGCTCTCCTGAAAAAACCTCAAGCCTAGCAAGCAAATTCCTGCTAAAAGGAGCGTCCAGCAGAGCTTGGCCAAAGATCCTTTTTTCCTTTTAAAAACCAGCATGTTCTGCTAGATACCCCTCTTCTTCTTTGGTCGATATTCTTCCTAAAATAGCATTGCGGTGCGGATAGCGTCCAAATTGTTGGAGAATCTCCGCATGCATCTTCTCATACTTCAAGCGTTTTTCGAGCCCCGGTTGATCAAACAAGCGCAAGGCTACTTCATGGATGACTAAGGATTCAGAATGCATAAAGGGCATATAGAAAAAACCTCTTTGTACAACTGGTAGATCCAAGGCTTGCTCTAACCCTTCTTGGGCCAAGACCAAGGCCAGGGAATCTGTCGCAAATGCTTGAGCCGTCCCTCGAAAAATGTTGCGAGGAATCTGGTCCAAGAGCAAAATCTCTGCTAAACGCCCTTCTGCTGTAGTGCGCCAGCCAAACAATTCCCCACGACTAGCCTTCCAATAGAGTCCCTCAAAGCGCTCCCGCATTTCTTGGTCCAACGCATCCGATTTTTTAAACCAATCCTCTGGCTTCAACTCTTCAAACCAAAATCGTACTACTTCATTCATGCCTTATTCCGCCATAATTTTTTCTTTGGTTTTTTCATCCAAAGAGTCATTCATCCGACCATACTTGTAACCAGCCAAATCCAAGGCTACATAAGTAAAGCCAATTTCCTTCATAAAGTCATTGATCTTGTCATGCATTTGGATCGCTTCAAGAAGATGGTCCTCTTCTACTTCGATACGGGCCAAGTCCCCATGCACACGCACGCGGGCTTGCTCAAAACCAAGTCCTACAAGAAACTCCTCCCCCTCAAAGACTCGTTGGACATTTTCCAAAGTGATTTTTACCCCGTATGGGAAGCGTGAGGCTACACTACAAGACGGAACCTTGTTCCAATTGGAGACGCCTCTTTCCTTAGCCAATTGACGAATTTCTGTCTTATAGAGACCTGCTTCTTGCAAGACACTACGTACTCCCGCTTCGTTTCTAGCCTTGATACCTGGGCGGAAGTCGTCTATATCATCCATGATCATGCCGTCAACCAATTGCTCAAATCCCAATTCTGTGACAGAATCCTTAATAGTTTGGTACATCAATTGCTTGGTGTAATACCAAATATTAGGAGTGTTGGCAGCAATACGCGGATCACTCAATTCTCTCATCTCAAGCCCCAGTATTGGTGCCCCCAACTGATCCGCCAAATCAAGCGCTAAATTAAATTCCTCATCTGAGAATAGTTCTGAATTCACCACTGCTGCAATCACATTGTTAGGCCCTAAGGTGTCCAAAGCAACCTTTAAGAGATATGAACTATCAATCCCACCAGAATAGGTAATGGCCACTTTTCCGATTTCCCGCAAAATATCTTGTAATTTTTCTTCTTTTTCTTTTCTGATTTGTGCTTCTGTTGCCATGTTAGAATGTTTCCCTTCCAATTAATTCTTCGATGCTTTCTGTATCCAAAATAACGATCTTTTGCTGTCGAATGTCTAAAACACCCTCCCGCTTTAATTCGTTTAGAATGCGATTGACACTGTTTCGGGTTGAGATCCCACAAAAACCAGCAATATCTTCGTTGGTAATATTAAAGTCAATCAAGACACCATCTTCCTGCTCTACCCCAAATAAGCTGCACAACTTTTGTAGGTGGAAACAAACCGCGCCTTTTTTCCCATTCATCATCATGTACTGCTGGGATTCCATACTTTCAGAGAGTTTATTGCGATAATAATCCCGTACGTAGTCTTGCAGTTCCTTTTTCTCTTTGACAAAGGTCCAAAACTTAACCCGAGGAATCCGATAAAAGCTTGCCTCGGCTGTTTCCACGCGTACGTTAAAAGGAGAGTCCGTATAATTGGATACCTCGTCCCGTAACAGGGACACAATATCTGTCGCTTTTAAATAGGAAAAGTTAAATTCTCGACCATCACGCATGATGACACTGGTCTTGACGACCCCTTCTTTCAAAATATAGATGTAGTCCTCTTTAATCCCGCGATAAGAGAGGTAGCTGTGGTATTTTTTCTTGATAATGGGTGTCCGCCTCTCTTCCAAGAATTTCACTAAAAATGCTGAATCCACGCGCGATTTTCCTCCTTCTTCATTCCTTCGTAGAAGTCACACTAATGATACACCTGTTCTTAATTAGTATAGTTAACATTTGTTAACATCAATTAGTACACACCTCTTTTAAAAAAGAATTATACTATAAGTATCAGTATTAATAAAGGAGATCGCAAATAATGGTAGAAATTAAATTACCGTACGACAAAAAGACGATTGTTGCAAAGATTCCAGATGAAAACTTTGCTGGTTTGTTAGAGTCAAAAGCGGAAAACTTCCATAACCCACTGTCTGAAGAAGAAACTGTTGAACGTTCAATGGACAACCCTATCGGCAGCCCAACTTTGGAAGAACTTGCTAAAGGTAAAAAAGACATCGTGTTGATCAGTTCTGACCACACTCGTCCTGTACCTTCTCATATCATTACCCCAATCATTTTGCGTCGTATTCGCTCAGTTAACCCTGATGCACGCGTGCGTATCTTGGTTGCTACTGGTTTCCACCGTCCTTCAACTCGTGAAGAATTGATCAACAAATACGGCCAAGAAATCGTTGACAATGAAGAAATCGTTATGCACATTTCAACAAATGACGATGATATGGTTAAAATCGGTCAACTTCCTTCAGGTGGTGATTGTATCATCAACAAGATTGCTGCTGAAGCTGACTTGTTGCTAGCAGAAGGATTCATCGAATCTCACTTCTTTGCTGGATTCTCAGGTGGACGTAAATCAGTCCTTCCAGGTGTTGCTTCATACAAAACTATCATGGCGAACCACTCAGGTGACTTCATCAACTCTGATAAAGCACGTACTGGTAACCTTGACCATAACCCAATCCACGAAGACATGCTTTATGCTGCTCGCACTGCAAACTTGGCCTTCATCGTCAACGTTGTATTGGACGGCGAAAAACATATCATCGGATCTTTCGCTGGGGACATGGTTGAAGCCCACAAAGTTGGTTGTGACTTCGTTGCAGACTTGGCACACGTGTCTAAGATCGAAAGCGACATCACAATTTCTACAAACGGTGGTTTCCCACTTGACCAAAACATCTACCAAGCTGTTAAAGGGATGACTGCAGCCGAAGCTTCTAACAAAGAAGGCGGAACGATCATCATGGTTGCTGGATGTGCAGACGGTCACGGTGGAGAAGGTTTCTATCGCAACCTTGCTGATGTAGAAGATCCAAAAGAATTCTTGGAACAAGCCATCAATACTCCTCGTTTAGAGACTGTCCCAGACCAATGGACTTCTCAAATCTTGGCACGTATCTTGGTACACCACCATGTTATCTTTGTATCTGACCTTGTAGACCCTGAATTGATCAAGGGTATGCACATGGAACTTGCAACTTCAATTGACGAAGCGCTTGAAAAAGCATTTGCACGTGAAGGAAAAGATGCTAAAGTAACCGTTATCCGCGACGGACTTTCTGTCGTGGTTGAATAGAATCAACTATGGATTTTCAACCCAATCTAGAGCAGACACTCCGTGACTTGCAAGCAGGTCAACTCTCCATTGAGGAGGCTCTTGAGCAAATCAATGGAGTTAAAGAATTAGGGTATGCAGCAATTGATACTGACCGGCAACGTCGCAACGGCTTCCCTGAAGTTGTTTACGGCGAAGGAAAGACAGTTGAGCAAATTGAAGGAATCCTGCAATTTCTTTCACAGAAAGAATTACCAGTCCTCACAACAAGGGTCTCTCTCCAAAAGGGAGAGGCTCTTTCTCAGCTCTTTCCTAACGGCCACTATTATCCAGAAGCTCGCTGCTTCGTCCTCAACTCTAAAAAAGAAGAAGCTGATTCTGAGCACTACATCGCGGTCGTCACAGCAGGAACAAGTGATGTTCCTGTTGCAGAAGAAGCTGCAGTCACTGCAGAAACCTTTGGCCATTCGGTTCTCCGAATCTATGATGTGGGAGTCGCCGGCATCCATCGCCTCTTCAATCGCTTAGAAGAGATCCAAAAAGCCAGTGTGATCATCGTGATTGCTGGTATGGAAGGAGCTCTTGTCAGTGTCGTAGGAGGTCTTGTGGATGTGCCTGTTATTGCCGTGCCGACTAGCATCGGATACGGAAGCAATCTTCAAGGGCTCACGACTTTGATGAGTATGTTGACCTCTTGTGCTTCTGGAGTCACCGTCGTCAATATTGATAACGGATTTGGTGCAGCTTATTCAGCATGTATGATCAATCGACTCAACCACAATCGAAAGGAAAACTGATGACCAGTCTATTTTTAGAACCTTTTTCTGGAATAAGTGGCGATATGCTCAATGGTCTTCTTGTGGACCTTGGGGCAGATGTCGAACTTCTTCACACAGAACTCGAAAAACTGGGAGTGGATGGTTTTCACCTCCACGTTCATCGCGTCGCAAAAAGCGCAATTTGGGGAACTGATTTCGATGTTCACCTTCACCACGGGGAGAAAGATACGGGGATTGAAGGTGATTTTGATCACGATCATGAACATCATCACGATCATGAACACCATCACGATCATGAACACCATCATGACCATTCCCATGCGGATGCTCGCAGTTATGCGGATATCCACGATTTAATTGCCGCTTCACAGTTGAGTCCTTTTGTGAAACAAAAAAGTCTGGAAGTCTTTCTTGATATCGCAAAGGCCGAAGCAGCTGTGCATAACATGCCTGTCGAACAGATACATTTCCATGAAATTGGTGCAATTGACTCCATCGTCGACATCGTTAGCTTTTTCATCCTAGTGGAATCGCTCGGGATCGACACAGTCTACTCCACTCCTCTTACTGAAGGAAGTGGAACGATTTCAGTGGCCCATGGGGAAATGCCTGTTCCGGTTCCGGCTGTCATGCAGTTGAGAAAGGAATCAACCATTCCGATCACTCAAGACTTCACCGTCAAAACAGAGTTGATCACCCCAACAGGATTAGCCCTCTTGAAAGCAATGGATCCGATCTTTGAACCAATCCCCTCTCACCTTTCCATCGAAAGTGTTGGCTATGGATTTGGTAAAAGAGAGACTGGAAAATTCAATGCTTTACGCGGTTCGCTATTGAGAGAAGACACCTCTCACAGCACCACTGTCGTTCATCACACCGATGATCGCATCGTTGAAATAACCACAACGATTGATGATCAAACACCAGAACAACTGGCTTATATTCTAAATCGGTTCTTGGATGCTGGGGCTTTGGATGTTTACTATCGTAGCATCGTTATGAAAAAGAATCGTCCTGGTTTTGAGTTAACGCTTTTGATTCAAAATAGCCAGCTGGAAGATTTTTCAACCCTTTTGTTCAAAGAAACCAGTACCATTGGTTTTCGATACCAACAAGTTGACCGCAAGGTCATGCAACGTCGATTTGAACAAATCGATACGGAATTTGGAACCGTTACGGTTAAAATCAATCAGTACGGATCCATCACTAAGAAGACTCTTGAATACGAAGACTGTCAGCGTATTGCTAAGGAGATGCAGTTGCCGATTCAAGAAGTTTATCACCAATTACAAAAATATATTTATTAATTTAGGAGACATTTATTAACATGACACATCAATTACTTGCAGAAGTTATGAGTACAGCTTTGATGATTATCTTCGGGGTTGGCGTACACTGTGACGACGTTTTGAAGAAAACAAAATATGCTGGAACTGGACACTTATTCGCGATCACAACATGGGCATTCGGTATCACTGTCTGCTTGTTCGTCTTTGGCGGCGTTTCAATGAACCCTGCTATGGCTTTGTTGAAAGTCCTTCTTGGTAAATTGACAATCGCTCAATTCTTCCCAATCGCAATCGCTGAATTCATCGGTGCCTTCCTTGGAGCTGTCATTGCTTACTTTATGTATGCTGACCACTTCAAGATTTCTGAAGGTCAAATTGATGGTGTTGCTATCCGTAACATCTTCTCAACTAACCCTAACTGCCGTAACCTTCCACGTAACTACTTCGTCGAAGCGTTCGCAACTTTCATCTTCTTGACTTCTATCATGGCTGCCGAACATGCCAACGAAGCAATGCTTCCATTCACTGTTGGTTTGATCGTTTGGGCTATCGGTATGGGTCTTGGTGGTACTACAGGTTTCGCCATGAACCAAGCGCGTGACCTTGGACCTCGTTTCGCTTACCAAATCTTACCAATCAAAGATAAAGTAAACAACGACTGGCAATATGGTCTTCTTGTACCAGGTACTGCTCCATTTGTTGGTGCTGTCCTTGCCTTCTTCTTCATCCGTTACTTCCTTGGAATCATGTAATGAGTTGATTGAAAAATCATTCAAAAGCAAGTATCGAAAGGTGCTTGCTTTTTTGATCCCTTCATTTTCCGAAGCCAGCCATAAAATGATATAATGGACAAAACAAATCATGAAAAAAATAAGAGAAGGAAGATCGATATGACTCACTTTCACACCATTGTCATCGGTGGTGGCCCTGCAGGTATGATGGCGACCATTGCCAGCGCCTCTTATGGCCAACCTACGCTACTGATCGAAAAAAATAAAAAGCTCGGTAAGAAACTTGCTGGTACCGGAGGAGGCCGCTGTAATGTCACGAACAACGGGACCTTAGACGATTTGATGGCCGGTATCCCTGGAAATGGCCGTTTCCTTTACAGTGTGTTTTCCCAATTTGATAATCATGATATCATCCAATTTTTCACCGATAATGGCGTCAAGCTGAAAGTCGAAGATCATGGTCGGGTCTTTCCTGTTAGTGATCAATCCCGCACCATTATTCAAGCTTTAGAGAATAAGATCCTTGAGCTAGGTGCTAGTATTGCCACCAACTGTGAAGTGGTCTCTGTCACCAAGCCAGAAGACATCTTCATCGTCAAATCATCTGAAAACACTTGGACAGCTGACAAGCTGATTGTCACAACTGGTGGCAAATCCTACCCTTCCACTGGCTCTACCGGCTACGGACACGATATTGCCCGCCACTTCAAACACACCATCACCGCTCTCGAAGCGGCAGAAAGTCCTCTTTTGACAGATTTTCCACACAAGGCCCTCCAAGGGATCTCTCTGACAGATGTGACCCTCAGCTACGGCAAACACATCATCACACACGACCTGCTCTTTACCCATTTTGGACTTTCTGGCCCTGCAGCCCTTCGGATGTCCAGCTTTGTTAAAAGCGGTGAAATCTTATCTCTGGACCTCCTTCCGACTACTTCTTCTCAAGAGTTAAAAGACTTTCTAGAAGAGCATCGAGAAAAGGCGATTAAAAATAGCCTCAAAACCCTGCTTCCTGAAAGGTTAGCTGATTTCTTGGCGCAAGGATTCCCTGAAAAAGCCAAGCAACTCACTCCTCCTCAGACAGAAGAGCTCATTCAAAAGATCAAAGAGCTGCCCATCCCCGTCACTGGGAAGATGTCACTAGCCAAATCCTTTGTGACCAAGGGTGGCGTAAGCCTCAAAGAAATCAATCCTAAAACCCTGGAGAGCAAGCTCGTTCCTGGACTCCACTTTGCAGGAGAAGTCCTCGATATCAATGCCCATACAGGCGGTTTTAATA
>ERZ773197.1565-NODE-1565-length-15518-cov-3.848930_pt1 | contig 15518 bp, 18 predicted proteins | sample MGYA00580999_ERZ773197 | MGnify/ENA primary metagenome ERZ773197 (study PRJEB29015, sample SAMEA2738166) | human oral metagenome | biome: human oral; feature: human-associated habitat; material: saliva | place: China | collected 2185 ...
CAAAGAGCAATAAGAGCACACTGATGATCAATAAGACCACCAACATTTCAATAAGCGTCACTAAAATTACTAGTTTTTGACACTGACCTTACATGTGCCTTAATCTCTTTGGCACGCTTGAGCAATTCACAGGCTAGCTGGTAGCTATCCAGCTCCTCGTCTGCTAGGACTAACTGCCACATCTTGTAAAACTTCCCTCTGTACTTGATGTAGACCCTGCACCAGTGCTCTACACCATAGCTAGAGTACTCAATGCGGTCAAGTTTGATACGTTTGATTTTAGTCATTTTATTTCCTCCTTACCTAGATATTCGTAAAAACTCCCAGAAAATGCAAAAAAGCCCCTAGGATTTTCCTAAGGGCTTAATGCGTCTTATGTCAAAAGGAGCATATCCTTTCTAAACTGGTTTCTTAGATATTGTGTAGGTTACGCCATTGATGGTGATTTCAATCCCCTCAATGTTGACCTCAATCTTGTCTGTGCTACCGACATTATCGACGGTACCAACATCAAACTTGGCTAATGAGCCGTTTTCAGCCTCAATAGCTTTCAGACGGCTTGACATACCTACCAGGTAATTATCATAGCCTGTAGCGGCGTAGTCATAGACTGCACCACCGACCTTAAACATGCCTTTGACAGCCTCGCTAAAGGTCTTAGCACCGCTGACCTTGTAAGAGCCGTCAGCACGTAGCAGATAGAACCAGTCGGTCAAGAAGTCATCTACAGAGGCGTAGTGCATGTAGTTTCCTCCCTCACTAGCTGGTCTTGCTGAGCCTTGGGTTACTGTCACACCGCTAGGACGCTCTCCTTTACCTGTCCAGGTCATGCCGCCCCAGTTGTTATCAGCCTTACCTACCGCTGAGGTGCCCCAAAGCCCCTCAAAGTGTAGGACGGTAATAGCATAGCTAGGGAGGATGTTGTGCTCCTTACATTTGGCAAGGATGACATCAAGGACAGACTTCTTGAGAATTGCCCCATTAAACGACAGGTCGCCGTCCTCTTTTGTGATTTTGGTGTCTGTCGCTTTACCAGTTGCCCCAATTTCTTCTGTTTTAGGTTCGGTGGAGGAATTTACCACCTCACTTTTTGGAGCGTCTGAGGGCGTTTTAGAGGCGTTTCCTGATGTGCTACCTTTCAGGATTTCAGTAACCCGTTTTTGAACTGCGTCATAGTCAGAGCTTAGGGCTTTCTTACGTTCCTCACCGTTTCCATGCTTGCCTTGGATAACTTCCTGAGCAAGCTGGTCAATCGTCTTTTTAGGTGCCGTAGCTTTGCCATTGATGACTGCCATGACAGCCTCATATTGATTGCCAAGAGCTGCTTTGCGGGTATCTCCGTTACCGTACTTACCTGCCAGGGTCTCCCTAACCAAGGTATCAAGGTCTTTGCCTAATGGTGAGGTTGAGGGCGTGCTTGCTTGGTTCGTCAAGCGGTAAACATAGCAATACATCCAACCACTAGCAGCCGCCGTCTGATTGTAGTTGTTTACCGTGATACCGTTGTGAGCGTAGTTACAGTGAATGATGTTATCAGGGTCAATAAAGATACCTGTGTGACCTCCAGCGCCGCTAGACTGTCCACGTTGACCCCAGATGAAGATATCACCACGCTTAGAGTCCCAGTCCTGATCTTCAGCAACAAGCGTGTAACCGTTCTTAATGAGCCAGTCATGCTCATACTCCGTATTTACTGCCCAGCCCGCCGAAATTGCTCCAGCGCTCATAAGGGCAAAGTAGACAGAGCTAGAACAGTCGTAAGAGTTCGGCCCGTTACGGTAGTCCATAGAGTAGGTGACCTTGCCAGCTCTTGCTGCCATCCAGGCAATGGCTGCCTCTGTGTTAATTCCCATGTCAGTTACCTTTCCATGCTTCGTTAGCTTTTTTGACAGCAGCTTCAATAAAAGTATTAAGTTCTTGATTCGTCAAGTGGATATTTTGAGACTCAAGGCCCTCGATCAAGCTCGTTTTAGCGTGCTCAAGCTTATCTGCTCCGTGGATATCCAACTTGTCCGCAACTTGCTCTGTAGCTTGTACAGCGTTCTTTGCCAAGATCTCAACGATCTCGATTGCTTTCTTGCCCCCGCGCATAAGCAAGTATTTCTTGACCGCTTGAACCACGATCCCCGTTAATACAACTAAAATGCTCATAGCTGATGAAGTAATAATGCTTGTGATTTGATCCATGTTATTTTTCCTCTTTTATTTCTAAATTTAAAAAGCGCTCAAAGAGCACTTTAATAGCACCGTTACCGCCTAATTCGACGTAACTTTCATATAGTTTCGATAGCTCCTCGATCTCGTGCTGGTTGGTATACCCACGATTGAGAGCTTTTTTCAAGTTTTCTTGCAATCGAAAACGTTGCAAGCGCTGAAGCCCTTTCCCAATGATCGTCAAATTTTTATTGTTATCTTTCCCGATAGTCTCTACCACTTGGACTGACTTCTCAAGGCTATCGATTTTACTCGATAGCCCCTCAATACGTTTGTCAGCCTCTTTCGTAGTTTTTGTGCTCTTAAAGGAAAAATAACTTGGGATAATGACGACCAAGACGGGAGTTAACTTGTCAACTAGTGTTAATAGGTCCAATTTTACCACCTCCCCCATCAAATCACTAGCTTACTGGACGGGTTGAGTGTCCAAGTCTGTATCCTCTTTTGGCTTCGTCCACTTCCAAACTGCCAGCTTGCCATTTCGCTCAAGGTTTGCAAGCTGATCAAGGGTTTCACCGTTATAAGTAAAATCGCTATTGACTTGTACCATCACACGGTTGCCCTCCCCATATTGAGCGTTATGTGTTTTGTCCTCAAGCGTGAAGATTTCTTGCGACTTGTAAGTCTTACCAGTTTCACCAAGATCAACCAATTCCAAACCACGCTTATAGATTGTTGGATCTAGTGGATTTTCGACATCGGTCACCCGTGCCAAAACTGCCCAATCTGCTACTGCCTTAACTTCTGCGATTTTGGTATCTTTTTCAGCAAGTTTTTGCTCGTAGCTTTCAGCTTGGACGTGCAAATCTTCTTGTAGTTTCTTAACACCATCAGCAGGGTTAAATTCCGTAGCGATCTGACCTAACACTGCTTGAATAAGTGATTCATCTGATTCGTTGGTACGGTCACCAATCAACACACGGTCAAATGCCGTATAAGGAGCATCTTGTCGAATTGCTACGAATGTTTTGTTAGTTTCTTGTAAGTATTTGTTTACTACTTTAAATGTCATTATTTACCTTCTTCCAATTTTTGAGAAGCCTCGTCAAATAATTCTTTGAGTGCCGAATCGCTCTCTAAAACCTTGTTAAATTTAGCTAGCAAGTCGTTAGCTTGCTTACATTGTTCCTGTGCTTCTTCGTAGAGCGCTTCAAACTGCGCTGATACCATCTCCGAATTTGCTAGTTTAAAGCTGACTTTGTTCAAAATTCGTTGATAAGTTTGTTCGTTCATTAGTTTACATTATCCCCCCAATTTCCTGTGCCTCGATAGCCCATGCGGTTGAGCATATCTTTAAGTGCCATTTTAAGACGGACACCATTTATATAGATTTCATCGACATGGATTTCTCCCAGCCGTCTATCGCTTCGACCGATCGAATGTCTAGTCCCGTTCTCATTAGATGGTATCAATCTGTGATGGTTATCAGTATAATCTGCTGCCTTAAAAATCCACGGGCTACGTTTGCTATTATTGCTCATAATAAGCACTTGATCTCCAACCACTTCCGATAGTGAGTCTGTAGCGCTGTTATAGGTTCTAAACCCAGCAAAACCGCTGTTATGTGACATTCCGGTTCCATCTCGATTTGAACCTAAAATCGTGAGTGTCGAGTTTTTGACTCCTTGATTAGTGATCTGTTCATCGTTTATCATTCTGATAAACTGCAATGGGAATCCTCCCTTTTGCCGATTGATCCCAGCGTCATTATCCAATATGTTTATTTGACTCTTTTGCAGATCAATATTCATCTTGCCGTTTAACCCTTCGATCAGACCCCCTCTAAAAGTAAGTCCCGTGAATGTCCCAGATGTCACATTCTTCGCGTCAAAGTTGACCACATTCATCTTAGCAAAGTCGGCCTCCCCACCAGATATTTTACTAGCTGAAACTTTTTTTAGATTTGCGGAATCGATGACTGCTTCATCAATCACGGTCTGGCCTGTGATGTGTGTCAATCGTCCGTCTATTCGGTTCGTGCCATTCGCAAGCAAGTTGATAGAGTTTAGCACATCACCGTTGCTGTTGAGATTTTTCACGGCCCACGATCCAGCAAGTTGGGTGACTTGCGTGCGGACTGCTTCAATCGGTTCTGCACTATCTTCTGGGGCTGGTTGCCATTTGCGGTCTGCCGTTCCCTCGTAGAAGTCCAGCTCGGTCATAAACATACCAGACCAGCGCCCAGCCATTCCTTGATATTCAAAGAGTAAATATCCCTCGTCAAATGCCCCTGTATTAAAACTAAATGACTTCTTGATAGCTCTTGAATTATCAAACGCTGGATAGCCTGTTGATCTAAAGATCTCTTGCTTCTCGTCAAAGTCAGCGGTTGAGCCTTTTTTACGTTTGCAAAGCGAGATTTTAACATAGACAGTCCCGGCGTCAAATGCTGTCAAATTAAGCATATAGTTTGTATTTTGTTTAACAATAAAGCGTGAACTTTTAACGACTGCGCCAGAACGCAATTCAAACATTCGTTTTTGGCCATTGAAGTAGAACTGATGACTTGTAAATTTCAATAACCCATTATCTTCAGTCCAATATTTCAGCCCCTCATCTGCTCTGGAATTTCGGAGCATGTTAGGGCCACCAGTAGTTGAATATTTACCGACCTCCGTCTGGAAGATCTGACTGCCCATAACAAGCCGTGAGAGCTTATCTGGCATATCTGTCTCACTCTGGCCGATCACGCGCTCATAGAGCTTGCTAGTCTCGCTTAAGTGGTTAAACTCTTCGCTATTCATGACCTGCGCTTTGATCTGCTCAGATAGCGTGGGCATATCTGGGATTGTACCAGCTTTGGCCAGCGCCTCTTGGGCTTTTGCGTCAGCTTTGGCAATTTCGATCGCCGTTGACTGTTTGGCTTGTTCTAATTGCTTATCGACTTCCTTCTTGATCTTGTCAATATCTTCGGTATCAATGCGTTTCTCCCACATCTCACCGTTCCACACATACATTCGGTCATAGATACCGTTTTTTTCAAACCAGATATCACCGATCTTATGCTCTTTGTCGTCTGGTTGGTTGTACCAGACCTTGTTGCCTTGTGCGTTTAGTAAATAGTCTGGCAAGCTGTCCTCAAACGCTTGTTGAGCCTTGGCAATATCGTCAACCTTGCCAGCAAGTCCATTCTGCATCGTGGCTCTTACGTTCGTACCAATATCACCAAACTCCACGCTCTCATTTCGTTCGTTGACAAAATCGTAGGTGATTGTGGTCACTTTCAACGTTTCATCGGCAAGCCCAATCTGTGGATAATAGACAGGGATAATGTCGCATAGTTCGACTTCTTCGATCCAGCCATTATCAGCATAATCGAGTGTGCGTGCTAGATCAGCATACTCGATCTTGGTATTAATCTTAGGTTTACCAATTGCATTGCGATCCATATAGTCAGTGGCCATCTTACGCAATTTCTCAACTGTGGGAATATCCTTATTCTTCCCATCACTCTTAAACTCGTTAGAGAAATCTACGATCTTAATTCTGCGATGCGCGTATAGATCCTTGTACTTACTGTCTACATAATCCTCTGGGAGCGTGACTGTTACTGCATCGGGCTGGCTATCACTAGTGTCGCCTTCTGGCTTATCGGGTGTGTAAGTCGCAAAAGGTAACACGCTAGTGTATGCACTCTCGATTGTTTCATCTGATTCGGCAGATAAGATATTACGGCCATATTCCAGTACGGTTGGAGCAGTACGCCCTAACTGCTTATGCAGTCGTACGGTCATATTGTCAAATTCATATTCCCCGCCGTAGATGTCTAAAATGGAGCCCTCTACACCACCAAGCGCCTGCCGTGCGTTCTCCATTTTTGAGATGTCAAACACACCCTTACCGACTGTCTGGATGTCAGACCAGACATCAAAATGTAGGTCACCAATCAGCGCACCCTTCCAGATAGCGAGCGCGCTATATGCTGATCCAGCAAATGCTGTGGCATTTCGTAGGGCCATGTATTCCAGCTTATGCGAGATATGCTGACCGTAGATTTTAACAATGTTACTGCTATCCTTGACAATCCGTGAGATTTCAAAGGTCTGATTTTTGGTACGCAAACCAGCGTCAGCCTTGAGCTTCATTTCTTTTTCAAGGCTTGCGACCATCGGGTCATTAACAGGAATTTCAGCATATAGCGTATAATTCCCGTTGCGTTCCCTTGTTGCCGTACCTTTGGTTACGTTAAGCTCACCGAGACCGTATGTATCAAATGACTGCTCATTTTTATTAAATAGTATAGGCCTCATAACTTAACCCCCCAAAATGGTGCCATCTTGACAGTAAAATCACCGTCCCAGCTTATTAAATTACGACCAGCGTCTAAAAACGGCATTTGGTATTGTGGCGCTCTCACCACCTTATCCCACGCTGGCAAGTTACCACTAAATACTTGCCTAGCCTGCATGTCCAGCGTGATCATGTTCTGTACGGCTCTTAACTTGGTCTTGCGACCGTTAATCGTAAGCGTACAGTCACCCGATCCGACTAATGTGATAACAGGATTTGCCTTAACATTTCCGATACCGTTTACTGTTGCACCGTTTGAGAGCGTTTGAGTGGTACGACCTTGTTTATAAAACTTGACTGGATAGGTCAAAAAGTTCAGCTTGACCTTGCCAAACTGTCGCATAAGGCTAGCAATTTCAAAAGTTTCAACAAATGCTGAACGATAGATAAAATCTGGGTCCCATGATAAGGTCAAATCTTTATAACCAGCAACATTCAACCAGTTACTAATGTCGCTTCCTGCGTCTGTTAACTTCTTGTTAGACATAATCGTACAAGGGAGTTCGATAGTCACTGATTTTAGACGGTTGTTAGACAATAGCAAATCGCCATCACGGCCAGCTACTGCTACTGTGTCGATATCTTGACCAGTAGAGTTAATAACGTAGTCACTTGTGACACGCAAGCCAAATTTGCTACTATCTGTGCCATTAAATGTAAATGTATCCATCTATGCCATTTTACCTCCCTCTAAGTTAGTGTAGTAAGCAAGTTCACGCAAGAGCCTGCGCATATTTTCTGGACTAAAGAAATTGTCATTAGCCGTGCCGTTTGCGTTGAGTGTATAGTTGTTTGTCACGCTTGAGCTTGAGTTTCCACCACCAGAATAGCCAAAGCGCGTAGCTAGCGTGTCAGTTAGACCACTCACAAGATCACCGCGACCTGGTAAGTTAAAGCCAAAACCGTCAGTGTATTTCTTACCAGACTCTACCGTCTTATTAGCAAGGTCGGTCATTGAGTTGTCTACATAGTATCCGTACTTTTCGATACCTACTGCCATACCTTCTGGAATCGCGCGACCAACTTGATCTCTAAATACCTTGGATGGTGAGTTGATTCGCAATGTAGATCGGGCTGCTGCTACTGCGCTACTTGCGATGCTAGCTGCTGCCGCTGCAACCGATCCGGCCATAGCGTAGATACCGCTCATCATACCCTCACCAATTGCCATACCTGCGCTATAGCCTCCGCTGTAGCCTCCAGACATTCCACTGTGAGCCGATGATTTCAAGGCACTTGACGCACTGTGTACTGCGCCGTTTTGGCTGGCAATACCACTAGTAACTCCTGTACCGAATTGTGTACCAAAGTTACGACCATCACTACCAAGCGAGCTTACGCTGACGTTAATCAATTGTTTCATGATGCCTGCTGCGCCAGTGGCAATTCCTTGTGTGGAAGCGATACCTCCACCGACACCAGAACCAAATTGGGATCCTGCTTGTTGCCCGTTTGATCCCATCGTGAGAAATTGAGCGGATACGGCAAGGTTCAGTGCGGATGCTGCGCCTATCGCGACTTGTTGCCCGACACTGATTCCGGAAGCTACTCCTGTACCAAATTCAGCACCCTTGGCTTGCCCTTCTTGTCCGAGTCCAGACATTCCGGTCACAGCAAACATCTTCAATGTGTCTGCTGCTGCTTGTACGGCACCGGCTCCACCAGTAGCACCAGAAGCTACACCAGAACCAAGTTCGGCACCTTTAGCCTGCCCTTCGCCAAAGAGTCCAGACAGGACTCCAAGAGAGGCAGTCTTGAGCAATTCGCTGGCGCTTTGTGCTGCGCCTTGATTCTCTGTGATCCCTTGGGCATACTGACCACTCACTTGCGATCCGCTATACTTGGCTTCTGTTGGCAAGTTGTTAAATGCTTGCTTAGATGCCTCTGTGACTTCAGATGCTGCCTGTTGGACGTCGCCTTTACCAGATCTTACACCATCGGCTGTCTTCCTAGAAACTTCACGTCCTTGCGTTTCAAAATCTGCCTCAGCAAGTGCTTTTCTAAACTCAGTAGCAATAGCTGTTACCATCGCTTGAATTTCGGGTGGTAATTCTTCCCCTGTTGCGTGAATACTACGTAAGAAGCCTTCCTTGGCTTTATCTCCTGCTTCGGTCCACTTACTATTGAGTCGTCCAAGCTGCTCATCTGACGCATCTACAAGGGCCTGCGTTTGGTTGGCCATTTTAGGGCCGGCTTGTTTCATCTGTTCGATAAGGCCTTGGTCAAGCCCACGTTTAGCGAGAATTTCAAGGTTCTGCGACCACTTATCAACCGCGTCGATGTTCTTCTGCAAGTTAGCAGTCATTTGATCTGCAGATAAGGCCGTTTGTTGTTCGATTGCTTGGAAAGCGTTCTGAACTTCGCCTTTGAGATTTGCGAACTCTTGTTGCATCATCTCTACAGCCTTACGCTGGGCATCGTTCATGTTTTCCATCGTGTAGATCATACGACCCGAAGCATCTTCTGTAGATTTAGCCTTGGTTTCGTTATTCTTAACGATAGTATTCGTTAATTCGTTATCGGACTCTTCAGTCTTTTTGATGTCGTCTTGGAGCTTCTTGACTTCTTCGTTGTACTTTTGTTTTGCTTGACTCTTGATTTCGTCTCTTGCTGACGAATTGGCAAACATTCCACTTTCTGCGTCATCGGTTTCTCTGATAACATTCTGGTACTCTTTCTCGAGCTCCTTCATCTTATCCTTGATTTCGAGACGCTTCTTGGCATTCTCAACCATCTTGTCGTTAGCAGCCTCAATCTCAGCCGATGCCTTGGCAATTTCAATCTGCTTACGGATCGCATCCGTGGTCATGTTGATTGTGCCTGTGGCCTTGTCATACTGGATATTCAAGCCCTCAATACGTGAGTTAAGGGTTTCTGCTGCTGACGCAAGTTCTTTCTTCTGGCTCGCAGTCTTGTTTTCTACCGCGTTTAGCTCGTCGATCTTTCTGACAAGTCGCTCATTATCCTCGGCTGTCGCTTGGATCTCATTTCTGCGGTCCTTATAGGCTTCATTGCCTTTGTTTACACTTTCGTGCAAATCATCGAGGGAGCGTTTAAACCCTTCATTCTTGGCCTTGGCTTCCTTGGACGCTTCACTTTCCTGCGTCAACCATGACACCAGACCAGCGATAGCACCGACGACCAGAAAGACTCCGCCAGAAGATAAAGAGGCCAGAGCCCCAGCGAGTCCAGTAGTAGCACCCGTAGCTACAAGCGATGTACTGGTCAGAGATACCAGAGAAGTGATAAGCGTACCAATTAGGCTACCGATACCCTTGATAATGGATAACCCCAGCATAGCTCCTTTAAAGAGCAGTACTGCACCTACGACACCAGCGAATACCGAGATAAGCGGGTCTAATACGGGTTTGAGAAAGCCTAATACACTAACTAGCGATTTAACGACTGGTGTAGCGCCACGAATAACACTAATAATGATATTAAAGGTATTATTAATGGCATCTTTGATACTGTTCAAATGCTCGGCAATACTCTTACCAGTGACAGCCTTGCTCAAGTTGTCAAATTCAGTAATGACATTTGCGATACCTTTTGCAATCGCACTAACGATGTTAGTAAACGATGTTCTGATACCCTCGGAGTTCTTCTTTGCCATTTCAGCAAATCCGTTCACTCCTTTGTTTAACTCAATCAGACGCTTGCTAAAGTCACTAAATGTTATCTTGCCATCTTGCAAAGCCTTGTAGAGGTCGTTCTGTGCCGATGCCCCAGCATAACCAAAAGATTCTGCTGTCTTTTGCAAGGCATAAGACATGGTTTCTTGCAGGGTCTTCCATGATTGCAAATCAACCTTGCCGGATGATAACATCTGGGTATACTGTGTTAAACCTCGCGATGCTTCTTCAGTAGAAGCACCAGAGGCAAGGAACGCATTATTTAAGGCGATTGTTAACTTGGTAGACTGCTTCAAGTTACCAGTCATTGAGGTTAGCTTCTGCGTAGTCGCTACAACCGTATCGAGTGTTGTTGGTAAGCCCTCAATGCCCTCAGAAAGTAGCTTAGTAGAGGCTGCAACATCTTTCGATGAATGCCCAAAAGCCTTCATTACTTTAGGGAACCGTTGCAAGGTGTCGAATCGGTCAATAGCCTTATCCATTGACTGACTGACAAGATTCATTGCTGAGCTTACAGCTTTAAAGGCTACCGCTCCAACTGAAAAGTTCTTGATCGCGTCTTTGATCTTTTCAAAGCCTTTAGCACCCTGGCCAGCCTTGTCACCGCCTGCCTTGGCATCTTCACCAGCCTTTTTAAAACCAGCACCGCCTCCCTTGGCTTCCTCGCCAGAGGCTTTCACTTTGTGGCCGGCCTGTTTAAAGCCTTCACCGCCAGAGCTAGCCTCATTGCTAGCTGACTTGATTTTATTTGATGCCTGTTTAAAACCATCTCCAGACCTTTGGGCAAGATCAGAGCTTTCTTTGACTTTCTCCCCAGCTTGTTTAAAGCCGTTTCCAGAACGTCCAGCTAGATCTGAGCTTTCCTTGATCTTTTCGCCTGCACGTTTAAAACCACTTCCAGACTTGGAAGCGACTTCTGAACTTTCCTTGATCTTCTCCCCAGCGCGACGAAAGCCATTGCTTGATGTTTCAGATAGCTTCGCACCCTCGGCCATACGGTCACCAGCACGTTTAAAGCCCTGTCCAGCTCTTAGAGCTTTATCACCAGTAGACTGGATACCGTCTCCGGCACTCTTGACACCTTGGCCCGATCTGCGGGCTTCAGTTTCTAAACGTTTTAAGTCGTTTGCTAACTCTGAGAGCTTCTTGCCGTTTACCTGGACATCAATTACAATCTTTCCATCTGCCATTATTCATCTCCCTCCTTTCCGTCTAGTCTATATTTGTTTTGTAGTCGTCTCATTTTGGCCTTGTACTCGCTACTATCGTGCTTCGAGGGCTTCCAAGACCGTATCTCTACTAATCGAGATACAGCCGTTCCCTCTGGCATACCATTCAATAGCGCGATAAATTCGGGCCATGTAAGCCGGCCTTGTGCTTCAAAGAGGTTGATGTTATACGCTTGCACAAAGCTAGCATATATTTCCTGCGCGTCTACTTCAAAATCAATTAAACGGATATCATCTTCTTCGTCCTTGGCTACCGGCATAGGGTTGCCGTGTCGGTCATAAACCACGCGCTCTTTTTTGGTTTTCAAAAAATGCTCGTCAATATATTCCCAGACGGCCACTATATCCTCTGGATTGTCCAAGGCTTCGTCCGTCATCATTAAAACCGCTGTACGCATCTTCTCGAGATTATTCATAACCTCATTGTCAAACATCTCGAATACGTCCAGCACCAGGTCAAAGGAGCAGTCCACCTCATAGGTGCGTCCGTTCACTTCAAAGGAGTTCTGTATAGGCTCATTTAATTTCATGAGCAATCCTCCTTGTTATTTTTTGCTGGTCTTTTTTGTCTTTTTGGCTTTTGCTTTTTTAACAAAGGACTCAGCAACCGCCCCCGATGCCTTAGCCCGTTCTTGGCCTAGACGGTCAAGCTCAGCGCCCAGCAAAGTATCTACCTCATCAAATGCATGATCCAAAGCGTCAAGGTCTGGATAACGTTCATAAAGTCCAGCAAAGGTACCGTCACCAAATAAGACATCATACTTAATCTCCGTCATTTTCTTTTGCATCTCAAAGGCTTCGTCAATGACTCGCTTGTTAATAACTCCTTCTTTGAGATCGTCAAATTCTCCGTTATTGGAACGTTCAATCAGCTCTAACTGGTACTTGTTAAAGCGTTCTGCGATATCTTCCTGGAGCGTTGCGAGGCGTGAGATATTCTCTAGTGATGTATCAAACTGGAGTTCAATTTCTCCGATTTTGATAGGGATATAATTGCGTTTCAGTTCGACTGAAATAGACATGTTTCTTCCTCCTTTAATGCACAAAAAAGAGCGTCCCAAAATGGAACGCTTCACTTTCTAACTATTAGCCCACGACTGCCGTAGTTTTCGGAATTGAGTTGTAAGAAATCTTACAAGCGAATTCCTCATAGTCTGCAGCGGCCCCAGACCCTGCCTTGATACCAGTAACGGTAGCAATACCGACGTGTTGGTTCTTGCCGTCAGAGTCTACAATCTTGTGCCATACAAGCCGGTCGTTGTCTTTCTTGCGTTTCAATGCAGCAATATACTTCATGGCTGGGTCTTCGTTGTCATAAGTCCCTTTGAACGTATATGATTCTTTGACACCGGTAACAGTAGTTTCTTCTGTTCCATCACCGTCATAGTATGCCACTGATGTGGTAGATTCATCTGTATCATCATCCACATCTGTGATCCATTTTGCAAGCTCCATATAAGCAGATTTCTCTGGCTCCACTTTTGGATCAGTTACGGGAGCGATGAAATGCCCACGTAGGGCGTTTTTATAACGTGCCATATATTAATTAATTCCTTTCTTTTTTCGGTTGGAAAACCGTAATATTTGCTTGAATATCTTGTAAATAGATATAGTAGCCTTGCTCATCTCTCTCGTTTAGAAACGGCATTGCCACATCCAAATTATCAAACGCGTACGAACCGTTAGCGCTTGGAATGTCTACGAATAGATCGGATAAAGCCTCATTTACTGCCCATAAGCAAGTGTTGGCTTTTTCATGATCCTTCGTCTTGACTGCAATTTCAAACGGTAGTGATACATCTCTAGCCTCGTCCATATAGATCTTATTGATCTTTCCACCAGCTAGCGGATAGACCACAAGACTCTCGTCTTCATCTAAATAATCCATACGGGACTTAATAGGGAGATCAAGAGAATTAACGAAAGTATTAAGTCTTTCTAAAAAATCATTTTTAGCAATCATAGCCCTAATGCCTCCCTTCCCTTATCTGCCCACTTGTCACCATATAGACCTTTCGCTTTCAAATCCCATCGTTTACCAGTTCCAGCAGTTTTATACTTTTTAAAGGTAAAACTGCGATGCTTGTTGTAGGAGGAACCGTAAAATTGCGCCCTAGCGTAGACTGTGTTATACACAATCTGATTGCCAGATACATGTCCAGAGCCTCGAAGATCACCACCACGGAGAGGCACGAACCTTTCCATGTCTAGCATCGCTTGGTTAGCGATAGCATACTCAGCGACTTTCTTTGCATTCAGGCCAAACTTCTTATTAATCCGTCCTAGATCAACTGTGATACTAATCCCCATTAGATCACCTCGATTTCATAAGTAAGTATTCGCTTACTTATTGGGTGTCTGTTTGGGATGATCTTGACAATGATGTACTCTTGATTGTCTACAATCAACTTGCCATCAATATAAGAGCGATCAATTTCAAAATTGCAGTAATCTGTGTCGATGTACAACACTCCAGCGAATTGGTCTGTACGATTCTTACTCTTTCCAGACTTCTGTGATTGTACGTGTGCAGTGCTTTCATCAAAACGGCAAGGACTGATGTATAGATCACCACCAAAGGTTTCTTTACCCCATTCGTCAATACCGATGCGTTTTTTAATAATAGCTGTGTCTACTAACATTCTTTTATCGATCATAGCAGACCCCACTATAGTTAAATCCAGCCATATTAAGCCAGTTTTCAGCATCAAGACACAAGTTGTAGCGTCTACCGTTGGAAACATTCTGCGAGCCGTTCTGATAGCTTACAGTGGTACGTCCAACTGTCACGCTTGCTAGTGATTGTTTTTCCTCAGCGGTCATTACTCCAGTACGTTCTAGGTAATCTATCTGGCTAGCAACTGCATTCTTAACCGCTTGCTTCCGTGGTTCAAAGTCACTGTCAAAGTCTTTGTAAGCATAGAAATTGTGGATGTACAGGTTTACAGTCATTTCTGCGCGTTTGTACAATTCATCGAATTTATCAATTTCATCAAAACCTAATTCAAGATATTCTGGATAGGTTAAATAGTCCATATTCTCACCTCTTCTAAAAATAAAAGAGGCTGACTATTTTTCAACCTCTTCTGTCTCTTCTTTTTCGTTGTCCACCCGTACCAAAAACGGGCTTAATTCTGGGTGCGATAATGCACCACGGTTATTCAAATCATCTGCAGTCTTAACTGGCAAGTCGTAGATTTCGTCTTCAATAAAGGATTGATCTAGTTTTTCACCCGTAAAGACCACGTTTGATGTTGCTTTGTATTTAGCCATTTAGTTTATTCCTCCTCGTCACCTTTTTCTAAAAGGGCTGTAAGATCCTTTTTAGTAACTTTTCCTTCTGGAAGTTGGATAGAACGCTCTTCAAGTAGGGCTTTCAATTCATCCACGGTCATTTTACTGTAAGGATCAGAGACAGAGTCTTTTTCCTCTTTCTTCTCCTTGAACCCATCAGCAATCAATTGGATTTCAAGTTCACTGCCCTCCTGAACAGTGTAGACTTGATTGTCTTTCTCGTACTTCTTCATGTTTCACCCCCTATTAAGCTGATTTATGAGATACATAGACACCATCTTTTTTAGTGTCCAGGACAAAAAGATCGTGATAAAGACGGTTTTGGTACAAATAGCCATCCCCTTCCGTATGTTGACCAGGAGCGAAAAGATAGATTGAGTTGAATTTAGCCTTGGCAATAACTGCTGGCTTAGCAACGATCAAGAAGTTAATGTTTTTACCATCTGAAGCCTTAACAAAGCCTTCAGTGAAGTCAAACTTAGTCTTGAAACGTGCATCGTCCCAAACTTCGATAAGCTGAACTCCGTCAAGCGAAGTGACACGGGTATCAATTCCTTGTGGTGATGTAGTAGCAATTGAGCGTGTGAACTCTTTAGAGCGTTCCAAGAAATCCATAACCTCGCTAGAAACATACATTACGATGTTCTGAGCGCCGTATTTACGGACTGGCAAAAGCGCTGCCTTTAATTTAGTGTAGACGTTCACTTCTGACAGATCATCTTCAGACTTGAAGTGGTTGTTTGTGATAGCTTCTGTAGCAATTTTAGAGAAGCGGTAAGCATCCACTTCTGGAGTCGCATGCTCTGTGATGAATGTGTTAGATACGTTAGCAGCTGAAAGCTCTTGGTTGGTTTCG
>ERZ773197.1566-NODE-1566-length-15505-cov-5.492039_pt1 | contig 15505 bp, 18 predicted proteins | sample MGYA00580999_ERZ773197 | MGnify/ENA primary metagenome ERZ773197 (study PRJEB29015, sample SAMEA2738166) | human oral metagenome | biome: human oral; feature: human-associated habitat; material: saliva | place: China | collected 2185 ...
CCATGTTGCTACTGCAACTTCTGTCCGGGTTACTGAGGGGCAGGCTGAGGCGTATATTATTGAGCGCTGGGGCGAGCTTCAGGATGGTGGCTTCGTGAATGAGTTCAAGTACCGCAAAGATGAAGACTATGAACATGAAGGTGAGAGCGGGGGTGACCTCGTTGCTGTTGAGCTTCATTGCCTCAACTGGGAGAACCACTGTAAGCAGTCCGCTTTCATTGGTGCGCTCACGAGTAGGAACCCTGGCATGTTCCATGACATTATCCTTCATACCCCAGACGAGAGCCTTTACCATCCTGACAACCCTATTGGTGGGTGGGAAGACACATGGGTTACCTTCAGGGGTGAATCTGGTGCTGGTTTCAAAGTGGACTGTTACAAGATTAGGCGCGGTCATTTCGACATAATCATGGTCGCCGGTGAGCACGGCGGCGACACATTCATCACGGAAAGGAACTTCAAAGAGCTGGTGGCTGTTATTGAAGCATTTGAGCATGTGGAATCTTTGTCGCCTGAAGAAGTGACCCGCTACCACTCATGTAAGGCGTACAAGGTTGAGTTTGAGTAGGAAGCTAATGTTTTGGAAGAAAAAAGGTAAAGGCGCAAACAAGGAACAGCAACCCAACGGTGATAAGGTGAACATCAAGGCTCTAGGGGAATACGATGGAGTTAAAATGCTTGAAGTAACTTATTTGCGTAAGCCCAATACACAGCACCCCACGAAACAGGGGGGGGTGGTCGTAGCCTCTGGGAACTCTTGCATGAGGGTAAGCCTATGGGCTGGGGCAAGACTAGGGTGCAGTATCTAGAATTGCCGCCTATGCCCACTGAGGAACGGGCAAAGATTGAGGCTGAGAAACAGGAAAAGGCGCGCCTTCATGAAGAGTCAGCCAAGCTGTCGGGTATCCCTATTACGCGGGAAGATATTGATGCTTACCTTAAATCGCGTTGGCTTCAAGGTGACCACCTAGTGTATGACCTTCACCATCGAGGCGATAAGGGTGCGGAAGATACTGTTTCGGTTTGGGTTCACTGTGACCCGGCTAACCGTTTCGAGAAGGTAGAGTTCACTGAAGCTCTTGAGGGTAATAATCCTGGTCTTTTTCATGACGTTTTCATTGATGATGAAGGCGGCTATTGGGGCTGGGATGACACGCTCATTAGCTTCACGGGTGCGTCTGGAACAAGGTTCACTGTGAGTTGTTATAAGATTAGGCGTGGTGACTTCTACGTGCATATGGGTGCTGGTCTACATGGCGGCAAGGCACCTATTACAGCAGAGAATTTTAAGGAACTGGACGCTGTTGTTGAAACATTTAGGTATCTAAACTCATTGCCGCCCAAATAGTCAGACGGTGAGACGGCTTGAGGTGCTGTTGTGTAGGTGATTATGTGTTTTGTCTGTAGTAGTGATATACTGAGTAATGGATATTATGTGGGGCACCCCCTTATTTACTGTGATTAGCGGTAGATAAGGGGGTGTGTTATAATACTTTATGGAATGTCGTGTTATGCGACTAGAATATCTCTACTATCTATCTAAGGAGCCATATACATATGAATACTTCTTCGCCTCAGAACAGCCTTCCAGGGGTTCAGGAAGCCGCTAAGAACGCCCTGAACGCATGGAATGAGCACTCGCCTACTATTGACAAGAATCCGCGCCCTAATCGCCTTCTGAAGGCTATTGCTACCGCTGGTGCTGGCGCTTTGCTTATCTCTGACTGTAGTGTCCCTGAGACTAATACTCAGCCTACCCCTAGTGAGACTCCGTTCAGTACGCAGGGCATTGAGTATGTCCGTGTGTGCCAGAAGGTTGAAGATGGTACTCGTGCTGAGGATACTAGTTGTGAAGCTACCGAATCGGCTTCGCCTTCCCCGTCGCCTTCCGTGTCTGAGTCTGCAACCGCGAGCGCTTCCCCGTCCGTGTCTTCTAGTGCTACCCCTTCGGCTTCGCCTACTAGTAGCCCGTCTAATAATAATGGTGGCACTAACATCAATATTAACAATGGCGGCGGCGGTGGTGATACCCACGGTAGCAATAGTGGCACCAGTATGTTTATCTGGTACTACATTGGGTACATGATGGGTCAAAACGGCTCCGGTGGTACCACCTACATCAATAATGGCAATAATGGCAACGTGCCCGCTGTAGGTGCACCCCTGCATGGTGGTAGTACTAGCACACCCAATAAGGGTACCGTCTATCAGGGATTGCCTTCTAGCGGTGGTTCTTTTGCCGACTCGTACCGTGCCGCCAAAGCTAAGGCTGGCATGAAGGACGGTAAGGTTGCAACTATTGAACGCTACAACTACAAGCCGAACTCTAGTAACGGTAGCAAGTCAAATACCACTACCAGCAATAGTGGTAGCTCAAACTCTAGTAACTCCAACAGTGGTTCCACCACTAATAATGGTGGTAACTCTGCGGCGGCGGCTGGTGCTGGTGCGGCGGCGGGAGCGGCGGCTGGTGCTGTAGCCGCAAACAAGTCCGGCAATAATAACGGCAATACTGGTAATAATAACAACGCCGGTAAGGATACCAATAACAACAAGCCGAACAACGACAACAATAACGCTAACAAGAACAATAACGGTAGCGGCTCCAACGGCAACAGCTCTTCTAATAACTCCAAGAGTGATAGCAAGTCCGGTAGCAACAGTGGCTCCTCCAATAATGGTGGCAACTCTAACTCTGGCTCTAAGAGTGGTGGTAGCAATAGTGGTTCTGGCTCTTCCTCTGGTGGTGGCTCCAAATCTGGCGGTTCCTCTAGCGGTGGCTCTAAGGGTGGTTTCGGTGGCGGCTCCAAGTCTGGCGGCGGCACCTCTGGTGGCTAGAATCGGGTCACTCATGAAAGGACTATGAGTAATTACTATGGCTAATGAAACAAATAAGAAGTACGAGCTGACCGACATTAGTCAGCAACTCGATAACGGGGTGACTGTCCACCGTATCCGCGCGTTGGAAGATGTGTACACTAGTGATGGTAAGCTTATCGCTCCGAAGAGTGCATTGGGCGGCTGGATTCGATACAGTGGCAACCTATCACAGGACGGCGGGGCATGGGTTCACGATGACGCTATCGTTAGTGGTTCAGCTGTTGTTAAAGATGATGCACAGGTGGCACAGCAGGCGCACGTGTTTGGTAATGCGTTTGTCTACGGTTCCGCTCTCATCTACGGCAATGCTAAGGTTCATGGCGGCACCTGGATTGGTGGCACCTCATGGGTGTATGATGACGCGCAGGTGTTCGGTGAATCCCGCCTAGACGGTTCCAGTACTGTATGTGATACGGCGTGGGTGTATGGGTCTGTCCGCCTTACGAATAAGAAGGTGGATGGCGATACTAAGATGAATGGTGCTGGCTCTTTCGTTGGTACTGACCATGAAGCTGTTGCCCGTGAGCTACCGTTCTTTGCCGCCGGTCAGTAAATACGCGGCATGAGATGTAAGCCCCTGATATTCATTCGATATGTCAGGGGCTTACATATCCACCATGCATTATGTGACCTATTTCATATCATTTTGACTTGCAACCCATGCAGGGGTGTGCCATAATAGAAGTGTAGCGAGGAAGTGATAGATAACTTCCATAAGGCATAGATGCCCGCTACAATAGATTCCCCGAAAGGAAGACAATAATGGCTATCGAACTTGGTGTCCCCGCTATCGCATGGGAAAGTATCGCGTTCTCTTTTGAAACCCCCGATGGGCTTCATGAACTCATGCTCAACGGTTTCCAGCCCGCCCCCGTCTCCATCGAGGTACACAACGATACCGAAGACGGTTCCCGTGGTGCCCGATTTGTTGCCGCCGTAGAGGATTCCCGCTTCACTATCGAACTCCACTCCTTTGACCCTGACTTCTTCGACATTCTGAAGATTATTCGCGTAAATGTTGATGATATTGGCGAGGTGGACTTTGAAGACGGTATCCTAACCCTCAAGGACAATAGGATTGAAATGAACTAACCCTAACCCCCGTATGGTACTATCCACCATACAGGGAACCCCGATATCCGAAAGATAAGGAACACAAACACTATGACTTCTACCGCTGTAGATGGTATCCGACACCTCGCACACATTACCACCATTGAAGAAGTGAAGGAATGTAATAATCCCGCCGATAAGATTCACGCCGCCCGACCCGCTGGCACCCTGTGGTGGGTTGTAGCACCTAAGACCATGACCGAAGGCACTAAGGGTGTTTACTTTGAGATTGACTCTATCCTCAACACTAAGCACCCGGCATTTGAGCCTATCCGTGGCAAGAAGGCAACCCGCGTTATTAACGGACACTACATTGAAGGCGTAGTACTGCGTACCATGTACCTACGTGAAACCCTGTCGCAGGGTCTTATCCTACCCGTCTCTGAGTTTGAAGGATTGAGCGAAGATGCTACTCAGGAAGAAGTGGACACCTACTTCGACGGCATCATCACTAAGCATGTTGAAGAGAAGATTCTCACCAGTGGTGACTACGGTCTAGAAGCTTTCCCCAACTTCATTACTAAGACTGATGCTGAGCGCGTCCAGAATATCCCTATCGACTTCCTGAACAGTGTTACCGCAAATGATGTGTACGCTACCGAGAAGATTGACGGCACCTCCATGACCGTTTGGCGTGATATTGATACCGGCGAAATTCGCATCGCGAACCGTGACCGCTCCATCAAGGTAGAAGCAATGGATAGTAAGAACTGGAAGCAGTACCTTGACGGTTACCGCCGCCACGCCTATGTTTTTGACCAGCTCAAGCCGGGTGAATGGGTGCAGGGTGAACTGTTCTGTGACCGTATCGGGGGTAACTTCAAGTTTACTACCGGTGACCAGCCCGATTTCCGCGCCTTCCACGCATCTAACGATAATGTCGAGGCGCTGTTCAAGGAAGCAGGTATCTGGGTGCCTATCCTTGATATTGAATGGGTAGGTAACGGCTTTGCCGCCCTTGAACAGGCGGACTCTGTAGAGTCTCAGGTAGCACCCGGTCAGACCGCCGAAGGTATCGTGTGGTACTTTAAGGATGGTAAGCCCCGCCGCGAACTTGCTAACCGCGCACATTTCAAGATTGTATCTAATGCCTTCTTGACTCGCGGTAAGCGCCGCAAGTAGATAAACTCACAATAGGATAGAGCGTATGAGTGGCGAATCCCCATGCGCTCTATCCTGCGCCCTAATCCCAATCAGAAAGAGTGAATAACCTTGAATACCCCTACCTATCTTCTCTATAAGATGCCGCATGTCTCCACTGACCTGTGGCTCCCTACTCTTCGTGACCGTAGCATTGGTGAAGATGTGCCCGCCGGTAAGCTTCTGTGGCTCAAGAACGGCAATAAGGTGACTCGTGTTGCCCCGCCGTGCCTACTCCATGTTTTCGAGAATGAGGACAACTCGTATCAGTGGGTTATGTACCGCGCTAAGGATAACCTTGTACCTAAGCTCCATTACAAGCTAAAGTATGAGGGTAAGCACACCATGACTATCATTGGCGATATTGACGCTAACCTGCCCGGCTTCATGGATAAGGTGGAGCCTATTGAAGGCTTCGATAACCTCTACTCTGTTCCCGATACTATCGCTGAGCAGTTCCTGAGTGATGACGAGCATACCGGCAACATTATTGGTGGTAACGCAAAGGTCACCCAGAGCGTGAAGCTTGCAGGCGGTCATATTAACATCACCGGCAATGCTGACATTGATAACTCCACTATCGAAACTCTCAGTGTTTGGCGCGGCGGCGCACCTCACCGTATCGAAGACTACACTATCCGTAACAGCACTGTTTACATTGAAGGCGACATGATGGGCGCAGGTTCCGTAACTGCCAGCACTCTACGCAAGGTGCGTGTTATTAGCGATAATGATACCCCTGTCTCCCTCATTAGTAATGATGTGCGGGCGCGCGACGTGGATGTTAAGAACGGTACTTTGAGCATGAACGGTATTAGTGCTGAGTCGCTGGGTGTTGAGGGCGGCGCAAACGTAACCGTCGCTGGTCACGACGTACAGCTACACCACGTCTACTTCAAGCAGGGGTCATTCAATATCAGTGGCTCCCTGTCCATTGCCTCCGCCGTCTTTGCAAGTGGCAACCTGCACGCAAAGATTACCCACCGAAACCACCACAACCCCTACACCCGTTCTGGTGGACGCTGGCTAACCACCTGTCCCAACAACCACGTTCATTACAGTCTGGCAGGTGCCCTTAACCCGCCCTACAGCCGATGGGGTAACGTCCATACCCTGAGTGATGCCACTGGGGTAGCTCTGCTTGTCGCCGCAGACATCAAGTATACTAAGGCAACCGTGGAGCAGTACTGTGTCGCCCCGGACGCACACGCAACAGACCCTCACTGCCGATGCGGTTTGTTCTTCGGTCTACTACTACTGGGTAGTAGTGAAGCTGTAGAGTACTTCGCCCGCGCCGCCGGTATTAAGACCCGCCTCACTGAACGCTACCAGGTAGACAGTAAGGAAGACTTGGAGGTTAAGCTGTACAGCATCCTGGATGAGGTTGCTAAGCGTCGAGATAACACCGACCTGTTCGGTAGGCTGTGGAACATCACCAGCTCCGGGTATAATGGCAATTACTTCTGGAAGGGTAGCAATTGCGTCGAGTACATTAAGGAGCTTACGGGTCTAACCGACATTGGTGTTCTCGCGGGTGAAACTCTTGAGGACTAGCTAGTGAACAAATGGGGGTGTGCTGTGCAATATGTCGCACACCCCTATTTCTAACTCTGGTAAAATAAAATATGTGAGTGGTAAACAGGTAGCCGCTCATGCACTCTAGCTTACAGCTTATAACCCCTAACCCCATTTGGAGATACCATGTACGCATCTGTACACATTGAAAACAAGGTCACTATTGAAGAAGTGCTCGGAATCCTGAACAACCACCTTGCAATCAATAAGGCGACCGTAACCGTTACGGAAGAACCCCCTGTAGGGTATACGCCGCCCCAGCTACTCACCTGGATTAGCCTTGACGACCCAGCGGATAGTGAAGCACCTTCCAATACTTCTAAGCGATACATTATCGACAACGACGGCAATGTATTCACTCTCACTGTCACCGCAATTGCAGACCCTCTGGGCAAGTATTACAGTATCGTAACCGCAAGGTCTGTTATTCCTTACACTGACGAAGAATACAGCATGTTCAATACAACCGCCCGCATGAGTGACCTACCGAAGAGCGCGAGGCATGGTGACCACGGATATAGTGATGCGCGTTCCGGCGGGCGACATCTTAACAATACGCCTGTGGGTCGTGCCCTTTCGGAAACCGTGCATGACGTTTGTGTGGCTGTACTCCCGCATAATGAAGGTGAAGACCCGAAGGGGTACTTTATGACTAACACGGATTCAGAGGTGGCAACCGGTAGGCTCGTGGCTAAAATGCCACCCTATAGTGATTGTGGCGCATATGCACTTGTTAATCAGTATGGGGCGACCGTTGGGTATAAGGTGATTGTAGCCCATGACTTGAGCCTTTCCACTATTCTTGAATCTATTATTTCGTCTGCTGGATTGAATGTTGATAATGATATGGGCTATCCTCATGGTTACGCAAATTGTAGTGCGGCTGATGGTGCCTATTTACTTAACAAGGTTCGATTGAGCTTTAGCGAATGTACTTTCGCGTATATTACTACCCCCAATAACGAGGTGTATCTACTTGCCGCCGGTAAGGATGCCCAGCCTTTTGCTACTGGCGCACCTGCTTCTACGGTATGTGCTATCCGAATTGCCCCGCCTGTCTACTGGGGTGAAAAGATTGCACCCACGGTAGCATACGGCAATATCCCTATTAGTGAGGATATGGGGCACAGTTACTATGGGCGTAGTATTGCCCGTGCTGTAGATGCTCTGCTGACACCTATCTTGTAGGCGTGTTCCTTAGTGCTTTCTTGAGGAAGTAAAGCACTAAAAACCCATACTTATAAGGTGCTTTAGTAGCCCCTAAACCCCTATGTGACCTATTTCATGTAAATCTGGCTTGCGTAGGGGTTTAGGGTGTGCCATAATAGTTGCATAAGCAAGAGGGAAACCTCAAAGGTACTAGTTAGACAAGACTAGGTACCGCATCTACTACTACTTCTAGAAAGGAAGTACACTAAATGGCTCTTGAGAATTTCACCCCCGTTTGCGAGGTTAATTACAAGATGGTTGGTCAGGATGGTAACGCCTTCAACCTTATGGGTGGCTTCGCACAGCAGGCACGACGTGACGGCTGGGATAAGGCTGACATTGACCTGGTAATCAATGAAGCAATGAGTGGCGACTATGACCACCTGCTTGCAACCCTGGGCTCCTACTGTGTCAATGGTGGCTTCGGGCTCGATGACGAGGAAGACGAAGAGGACTACTAAGCCCCGCAACACCCAATGAAACCCCGCTAGGTGACCACCTAAGCACCTAGCGGGGCAAATACCACCAACCACTAATTAGAACGGAAAGGAAGCGTTACAATGGCATACAAGGGTCTTCACTTAGTGAAGGTGCAAAACGATACTTACCGAATCATGAACGGTAACCATGAGCGAGTAGGCATCATTACCTATAATAAGGACTGGAAGTTGCGCCCTGGCACCTTTGCATACCATGCACGCGGCGTGAAGGAATATCCTATCTACCTTGACCGTACCGCTGACGCTGGAAGCCCTAAGCGCGCCCTGGAAGCGTTCGTAGATACCCCCTGCATTTCCACATGCAGACCCGCTAAAAACTGTTAGTAACAACCTGTAACCCTTTGAAAGGAACCTAAACAATGAAATTCTCCAAGCTGACTGCCGCCGCTCTTATCGGTGCTATCGCGTTCACCGGCTGTTCTAACGCCAATACTGCAAACAAGGTAGAAGAAACCACTACCGCAACGGCAACCCCTAGCCCTGAACCTACCGAGAAGGCTAAGGAAGCCGTAGTAATCAACGCTAACCTTACGACCCGCCAACACCTCACCGGTGAAGAGCACCCCCACATCAACAGTGACACCGATACGTCGTATAACGAAAGGAAGGGGAAGCTTACAGCAGACCACTCAGATGCTTCAGCACAGGACGGCACCCTGAACACTAGCTACGAAGTGTACCTAAACTACACCCTGCGAACCCAGGAAGGCGAACTGTACAGCAACACCGTACCCCGCTCCAAGGTGCGTATCATTGTTGAAGACGTAGATTATGCCTACGCTATCGGCACCAAGAAGCAGTACCAGGACGGCGACATCACCATCGTTGCACCCAAGGACGGCGTAAACACTAAGGGCGACTTCAAGGTGAACGTTCGAGACGTAAACAACTAAGCGAACAACCACCCCAACAAGACAGGGGGGTGATAGTATGCACACTGGAAGCTACCACCCCCCTACCTATCAGACAGGAACCCTCATATATGGAAATGTGGAGTCACCCCGAACAGGTCATGCACTGGCTTCTAGTGCTAACCTCGGCAATCTTCATCCCTACCGCCTGTAGGGTTATCGGTAGTGCTTTAGGGTACAGCTTTTCTGTCCAGCTTTGGCGGACATACCTTTTTAAGCATCACCGTGTTCCGGCGGTAATAATTTTCGCTTTTACTATCGCCTTCGAGGTGGCATGTGTTATCGTCTCCGTCTTTGCCGTATCCAAAGCTCTTGCAGGTGCTAACATTACAGACAGTACCGTGCTCATGGTTTCGCACCTACTGAACTTGGCGCTTCACATCTGCCTCACAGGTCGATACGCCAAGGCACCCAGTGCATAAACCTGAAAAAAGGTAAGAGCGCCAATAGGTGCTACCGGACAGAAAATATGCTATAATCGGTACAACACAAAGGTGCAAGCACCCGCGTAAACCCACTGTCAATAAGGGTATAAGTGAAAGAATATTCCCCCACAAGCCAAGAGCTATACCAACTGACCGACCCGGCAGGTAATATCCGCCCCCTCGTAGGAACTATCGAACAGATTATCGAAGACCTAGAATGGGTAGCCTGGAAATACTCAGAAACCGACGCAGGTGGCGAAGGTATCTATATTCCCCCGTTCGAGGTGAAGCAAAGCGTACTGGAACACCCCGGCTTTCCATGTTTCCACTACACATGGTTCACCGACCAGCGACCTGAACAGATTGCTGACCGGGCGACCGAGTACCCTGAGAAGCTGGAACGCCTCATGTTCCTAGCTGAGGTGTACACCAATGACGGCGAAACACGAACGCGCCTAGTAGATGACCCCGCCCCTCAAGGTAAGGTTACAGGGCGACTTATCCCGTGTCCCCGCAACATTGACAATGTTGCCGCATATGCTAAGCTTATTATCGACACCCTGAACGTTATCAAAGGCGAACCGGCGGAAGCAGTTATCGAAACCCGCCGCCTGTGAACAACAGGTGAACAGTTAGTGTCAAAACACTAACCCACTAGATTTAAACCCCGGAGCATGATATTCTGAGTGTGACCATTAAAGGTCACGCAAAGGACAGGAAGCCCTACAGGATGGGCAACCGTGAATCATGTTCCACAACATTAACCAACGAAAGGTTAGGTAAACCCACAATGGGTAAGAACCAGAACAAGAACAGCATTTTTGCACGCTTCAACAACCTCATTCGCGCAAAGATTAACACCGCAATTGACAAGGCGGAAGACCCGCAGGAGATGCTGAACCAGCTTATCCGTGACTACAAGGAAGAAATTCGAGTAGCGGAGGGTAATGTTGCTGAGGTTATCGGCAACCTGCGCATCATGGAGTCCGACCATAAGAAGGAACAGGCTAAGGTTCAGGAGTGGCAGGTTAAGGCTCGGGCGGCTTCTGATAAGGCTGATGAGTTCCGTGCTCAGGCTGAGAAGCTTGAGGTGGGTGACCTGGAACGTACCGAGGCTGAGGCTAAGGCTGATAAGTTTGACGGTCTGGCACGTATCGCCCTGAAGAACCGTACTAACGCTGAGAAGACCGCTGAGAAGCTTGAGGAGCAGATTAAGGTTGCTACCCCGCGTGTTGAATCTCTGAAGGGTAAGCTGAATGATGCACGTGAGAAGCTGGCGGCGGCTCACCACCAGCGTGATGAGCTTCTGGCACGTCATAAGACGAATGAGGCTATGGGTCGTATCCTTGATGCTACCGAGAGCATTAACGTCAATGGTACTAACCTGAGCTCGCCTATGAATGAGTGGGAAGAGCGTATCGCCCGCGAGGAGGCACGTCTTCAGGGTCGTCAGGAGATTATGGCTGACCCGGTAAAGGACGGCTTCGATGAGCTGGATTCTCTGGCTGTTGATTCCGCTCTGGATGATGAGCTTGCAAAGCTGAAGGCAAATAACAAGAAGTAGTAGTGTGACTCACTAAGTAGAACCCCCTAGCGGCATTTCCTCTAGGGGGTTTTGCTTTACTAAAATCTTCATGTGACCTATTTCACGTGATTCTGGCTTGCATAGGGGTTTAGGGTGTGTCATAATGGTTATATAAATGGTGGTTGTAGATACCACCACAAGGAAATACCTACTCACCACCGGAAAGGAATACTCTTATGGGTACTACTGACTCTAAGCGTCGGTCTATTGCTGAAATTAACCGTGAAATTGCGGCGCTTGACCGTGAAATTATGGAGATTGACTGTGAAATTGAGGGGATTGACCGCGAGATTGCGGCGATTGAAAAATCCGTCGAGGACTCTGTGCGTGAAGCCGCTATCAAAGAATACAACATTAAGGGCTTCCTAATCTGTGGTGACGTTTACACCTATGTAAACGAGGATGATAAGCTCAAGAACCCGATTATTGGTGAAGCGACCGTAACCATTGAAGACGGCTTGAAGTCCATCATTAAGGAGTTCCGGTTCGAGATGAACACCGACGATAACCGCACCAAGATTACCGAAACCGTAGACACCTACTAAACCACCCCGCAAAGGAGAGTCATAATGCCTGCACGTAAGAGCATCACCGTACCGTATGAGGTGCGACCCCTAACCCCGGCGGATATTGCACCTACCGGACAGTTGGCAAATGCCTACCGCTACGGTACCACTGACCAGGATATTAACCCTTACCCTATCCTGTACCCTGAGCTTCGTAAGCTTCAGCAGGCGGGTAAGAAGCTGATTACTATCACAGTACGCCGTCAGCTCAACCCCCTTTTCTTCCTTGAGGACTTCGATAACTTGCAGGGTGTAACCTGGAATTATGAAGATAAGACCGTGACTATTCCCGTCCGCACCCTCACCCAGTTTGTAGGCGGCGGCTTGAAGCGTGACTCTGTACCGGAAACCCGCGTATTCCTCATGGGTGGTACCCGATTCAACATGGCAACCACCCACAAGACTACCTTCTATGGTTGGTGCTTCTTCCGTGGTGACGGAATCACCCCGGAGGGGCGTTTTGAGCATGTCTACCTGGACGGCACCATGACCCTCCCTAGCCCCGTCCAGTACTTCTATAAGGTCACCATTATCAGTGAAGCCCCCAGCGACCTGCGCGGACTCTACGAAGTAGACCGCGTAACAATCAAGGGCACCGCAAGCATTACCGGAAAGGTAAGCCTGTGGCGCTACATCCTGGGTGGTAATATCGCCATCGACTGTGAATTGACACGCACCGATGCTGAACTGTTCGGCGCTGACTCAGCCGTAACCACCGAAGGTAGCCCCCTCGTGTTCAGTGAAAGCCTGTACCCGCTCGATGAGGACGGATACACCGCCGCCGACCCCTACGGCACGGTACGCATGGCATGGAACATGCAAGGCATCTACAACCGTGTAGACGAACTGCACACCTTCACCGACGGCATTACCCGATACTGCCGAAACCCTGAACAGCACGACAACACCTGCAAGTGCATCGGCTGGGAACTGGCACGAATCGACGCACCCGAACTGTACGACAAGTACGTTAAGATGCATACCCCCGGCAACACCGAAGAGGTGAACCTCAAGGAAATAAATCAGGCATGGGGTAAGCTGTTGGCGGCTAACCAGCCCGACAGCCTGTGGCAATATCCGCCCCGCCGATAATAGAATCACAAAGCCATGCCCCTAACTTGGAGAACAGGTTAGGGGCATGGCTTTACTCTACGCGAATCGGGTATAGTGGACAGTGAACATTACCTACAGAAAGAATAGTTATCATGTTTCTAACACTCCTGTTGCTAATGCTCATTGCCTTCATCCCATTTCTTGTGTATAAGGCGATAGTTGCATGGCGGCTCACCAAAGGAATTAAAGAGTTCAAAGAACGAAACTTCAAGGGGCCTCTACCATCCTTTAACCCTGTGCCTTCAGAGCTGAAAAGTTTCACTTTCATCTTCGTGCTTATTGCTGTTGTGGTGGTTCTAAAGTTAGATGCCCAGGTTGCCATTTACGTTATTGGCGGGCTAATTATTGCCGGAATCATACCGGCGTTCTTTTTCAATAAGGACATTCCCGAAGGCGTACCAGAAAAGCCCTGCGTCGAGCCAGGTGAACTGCTTTTCGGGTGTGATGTCCTCATTCATGATTGGTGGGTTAAGAAAAACCCGCACGCCCTATGGGAATACGGTTACAAAGAATACGGCAAGATTATGATTAGCTCAATCCTGAAGATTATTGTCAGTATTGCCCTAGTAACCCTTGCCATTGTAAGCCCTAATGTTAAGGCGTTGGAGCTGATGCCTGACACTAAGGTAGAGAACGGTAAGTATCAAACCGTGACAGTAAAACGTAACCTACTGGAACTGAAGGACGACGCGACCGAACAGGCAACCACCCTTAAAATTAATGGGGGTGGCGTTCTACCTAGTGGCAAGCTCACTGACACGGGCGATAAGAAGATAGATTCTACTGTTAGCCCCTTGTATACGTGGGTGCAGGAAGGTAATGAACCTGTTGAGCAGGAAGTCTTCTATAGTCCTGATAAATATTTCATTGTCGAAGACCAGGAGCCTGGTAAGGCGTATGTTGAGTACACGCCCTTGTATCGTGTTCGATTGACTGTTTTTGATGGTCAGCCGCTCTGTGTTGAGGGTCGCGATACAGGCTGTTGGGTAAATGCTTGGGATGCTAAGCGTTCTAAGATTGCTTTCCATGTACCCAAGGGTGAGGCGGCTAAGTATGTCAAGAAGCGCGCCGAGTAGCCCATAATTCATAACATGATAATGCCCCGTAAGGTTTCAATATCTTGCGGGGCATTACTATACCCACAATCACCCCATAGGAAGCCATATATAGCTCTCTGTGGGGTTTATTTCTGTGTTATGGGTAGTTTTTGAGGGGGTAACTAATTAGCCTACTCGAAGGGGTATTCGGGGGGTGACCATAAGGGACTCTTGTAGCTCAATGCAGGGGTGACTATAAGGGCTCTAGCGGCAAGGCATGGAAGCACTCAATCAATACCAGGGCACCCCAGGGACTATAAGGGCTCTTGGGTGACTATTAGGGTTCTTTTGGGGTGGTTATTTGGGAGTTTGCGGGGACTATTTGGGGGTGACTATAAGGGCTCTAGCGGGGACTATTTGGGAGTTTCCGCACCGACTCGGGGGTGGTTGTTCCTTGTAATACCGGGGCGAAACGGGGTATTTGGGGCATGATGACTATAGATGGGGATAAAGATTATTACGCGCGCGCGTGAGATGGTCATGCAGGTTCACCCTGGATTGGCTAGGGGTGGTGGATTGTAGATAGCTAATGGGTGGTTACCCTGACGGGGACTATAAGGGTTCTAGGGGTGGATTTTTGAAGAATAAAAAAGAGTGTCCTGAATCACATGACAACTAAGAGCATGTAGGCAACCATAAGGTGCACGACTTCTACACCTACTAACCCAATACGGGGCACACGGGCGGGTTGGCATCCATTCAGCAGTACTGTTATGCTGGGTGGGTGCCACCTTGAATATCGAGCAGGTGATTCACCTGCCGGGGTGGTACATGTCAGATTTTCCAATCACAAGGAGAACCCCTCTATCATGTACGAAAACAGTATTTTCGTTTCCGGTTTCACTATCCTCGGCTTCTTTGACGGCAAGTTCGACCCTGAAGACATTGCCACTATCAACGACCAGGACTTGACCGCTACCGGCTTCCAGATTCGACAGGACGAAGACCCGGACGGCGTTGGTAATTCCATGAAGTCCTTGTTTGTGACGATTAGCACCGGCGGTTATGAGTTTGAAGCTGAGTTCCCGCTCACCTCACCTATCCTGAGTGACATTGCGGCTCTTATGGTTGATGCTCAGACTTTCCCGCTTGAGTTTAAGATTACCCACCTTGAGCGTTACAGTGGCAACATTGTTATGCGTTACGCTGACCCGGAGCCGTTGGAGCTAACCGCCTAGCAATGTAGGTAATCAAAGATACCCCCTAGTGATATTTCCGCTAGGGGGTTTTATGTACTCACAAATAGAATATGACTAGGTTCACATTGTTTCGACTTGCGTACCCCGTTAGAGTGTGGCATAATAGTTACATAAGCAAAGGGGGAAACCCTGAAACACCCTATAGGATTCACCACCTGTGAAAGGAACCGTCATGGACGCTACCGCAAACAT
>ERZ773197.1567-NODE-1567-length-15498-cov-3.924691_pt1 | contig 15498 bp, 18 predicted proteins | sample MGYA00580999_ERZ773197 | MGnify/ENA primary metagenome ERZ773197 (study PRJEB29015, sample SAMEA2738166) | human oral metagenome | biome: human oral; feature: human-associated habitat; material: saliva | place: China | collected 2185 ...
CGCAGCTGGTGTTACCGAGATTGTCGACCCAGTAAGCAACAAGACCGTCGGCTTTGACGTTATGCGTAAAGTTGAGATGTTTGACTCTGCCTCTCTTGGCTCTAACAGTTCCACTACCTACATTTACGTGAAGCAGTACCGTATGGATAGCATTAGGATATATCGCTATCAGGAAGGACACGCGAACAACCCTGAAATCATTTGGGAAAAGGTATTCACTAAGGATGGTGCTGTTGACCTACCACGAGATAACGAGGGCAACAGTCTTGGCGTTGACACTGGCTCAATCCAGGAGCGAAAGCTTGCTATCTGTGCATTCCACAACGAGCCTGAAGCTGAGTCTGTGTATGGCAACTCAGACTACCAGAACCTGTTAAGCGTGCTAGCGAATTACTCTGAGCTCATTAAGAGTGCGACGAAAGGCTCGAAGTACAATGCCGTACCTATTCCAGTCATTATGGGGCTAGACAGCCCAAGGCAAGCCCAGCAACAGAATGAATACCGTACTGGCGATGGTAAGATGATTAGCGCAGCTGCAGCATCCCTAGATAGCGAGACTGCCGCAGTATATGCACAATCTGAAAACAACGAAGAGGCTGGAATTAAATGGGGTGCAGATAAGGTCTTGTATATCAGTAAGGGTGGCGACGCTAAGTTCATCAGCGGCAACGGCTTTATGGGTGACCTCGGCAAGTTGCTTGAGTACTACTTCTATCTGTTTGTACAAGGCTCTGAGACACCTGAATATGTCCTAGGTACTGCTGTGTCGTCAAGCAAGGCAAGTACTGAAACTCAAGGCCCTGTATTCGACAAGAAGATTGAACGTAAGCAACTAGAGTTGGCAGAGTTCATCAAGGATATGGTAAACACCGTGATTGAACGCCGTGCACTTATGTCCGACCCTCTGTATATCAACCTCCGAAACATTGCTCCACGTATTATGGTGAACTTCCCACCACTTGATAACGATGATATGAAGGTGACCTTCGACACCGTGCAGTGGGCATATGAGAATGGTCTACTCACTGGCGAGCGTGTACTTCTGCTACTTCTATCTGACAAAATCAAGGATGTACCTAGCGAGATACGAAACGCCGCTGAGGAAGCTAAGAAGAGGGCGGAAGAGAACCCAGCAAGCTCAGACCGTTATATCCGTGAACTTTTCGCTAAGCCGCAAGAAACACAAGAGCAAGAGCAAGAAGATAAGGAATAGTAAGTGCCAGTTACGAGGCGAACACAAGATGGAATGTATAAGCCGTATGTGCGTGAAGCGATACGACTTGAACAGGCTGTACAGGAATTACTTGATGCCTGGGCTAACACGAATGACGACATAGTACTGAAGCACTCAGGCAGTACAGGCATTAAGGATATCCAGAAACTAACTACAGAGCTATTGCGTGCAGTCAGCGACTTCCTGGCAGAGTATGGCATCATTATGGACGCAGGAATGCGAAATATAGCGAAGGTTAAGGCAACTCAGGCACTTGAGGAGTCAATCCCTCTTCTGCGCTCCCTGCACGACAACGAAGGCATTGCATACTTTAAGCGAGATATGGATGCGTTTAGTTCAACAGTCGGCAGCACGTGGATGGCAGTAGGAATTGGGGTGTACTCAGTAAACTTCTTACAGCGTCAGAAGGCTATTGAGCTATCTACAAAGAAAACCATATCTAACATCATCACTGTAGCTAAAAAGGAAAATATGGGCGGTCAGCAAGTCCAAAAGATACTCCGAGATTACGTCAACCCGTCAGACAAGCCAGGTAAGCCTTTTGATATTGCAAGGCAAGCACTTGGTGCAAGCAAGAAATACGTTCCAAAGGACGTGTTGGCTGGCTCAGTACAGACTAACTTGTACGAGACCACTAGAAATGAGTCTGCAGAGATGTGGAGAAATATGACCGAGATGGCATATGAAAACGCGTTGTGGGTTGAAGGATATGACTGGACACTTAGCCGTAGCCACCCACACCCAGATATGTGTGATGACCTAGCTAGTGACTCCCCATACCCGAAAGACGAGCCACGACCAAGGAGCCACTCTCACTGTTTATGCGACTGGGTAGCTCACTTGCGACCGAGGGCAGAACTTGAGGATATTTTGAAAAAGCACGGTTCACTGTATAATGGAAAGAAGAAATAAGGAGGTGTAGCATAGCATATGCGTAGGATTAAAACTGAGAACAACGAAACTTTCGCCCATGTTTTGGGTAAGGGCACGATTGAAATTAAACGGCAGAACCAGAGGTTTATCATCACTGGTGATAACTTCCAGATTATCGGCACTGAGCCAACCCAGACAAGAAAAATGGTTGTAGCAGTCGAGGGCGGTAGGCTTATCGAGGATGACATCATTGTTGAAGATACTGCCATTAGCGAAGAACAGCAAAAGATACTTGATGCTCAGAAGGAAAAGGCTGCTGAAGCTGACACTACAGACACCGAAGACGCAGCTTTGAACGAGGGCAAGAAGAACAAAGACGAGAACAAGGAAGAAGGCGATGAGAATGGTGAGGGAGAAGCTTGACGACCACCACGTGTTTCACTACAAGCGGTACTGGGAGGAATATTCCCCGTCCGCTCAGATACGCCGAGCAGTCATAGCTCACCATATGAGTCGTTCAGTTCACAACCTACTACACGAAGAATGTCCAGCTGTGCCACCTCTGTCCTATGAGGTGGTTTCTCATATAGCGAGAGATATGGATAGACACTATGAAGACCCGTTGCAAGGTATAGATGATTTCTGTTTGGCGGCAGAGGCTGCATTTGAACACCCGAAAATCAAGCGAGGAGAGATAATGTTAGGGCAATTGGCCATTGAGTCAGTCAGAATGCAGATGCCCTTTATTATCGAGGGGACGGAGAACACGAGGCGTTTAATTGTGGCATCTTGAATGTTTTTGGTGTAAAATAGGTGCTATGAAGATAAACCTTAAACCATTGTCAGTGATTGCACCAATTCTGGTGAGCTTTTTGCTATCAGTTGTGGTAGTTATGACTTACAATGCGGATTATCGTCGTAACGTTGACTCAATGTTTATACAGAAGCGTGAAATGATTGACCTCGTGGCTGATGGCTTAGACAAAAGTGCGAAGAAGCACGAGGACTATGAAACACAGCGAGCCTTCTACAGTGAGATGCTAATCAACGACGTTGAGCGTATTGACCAGCAACCGTTCACTCTCGCAGTAGCGTATGACAAGAACTTCAAGCGTGTAACTGCCAGGTATTATGGTCAGAGCAACTTCGGCGATATGAGTCCGATTGACTACGAAGAAGTGAAGAAGGCAGTGTCTGAGAACAAACGTGGCGTAGTCCGAGTTAGCGGTCGTGACACAAGAACGTTCTACTACAGGTGGTGCCCTGCAGACCACGGCAATCAGTATTTGTTAATGGTAGCGATTGATGCAGACAGAATTGTGGAGGGAGGCCAGAATTATGTCTACCCTATCATTATCATCTTGGTGATTACTGTAGCCTTGAATATTGGAATGTTAAGGAGAAGTTGGAAATAAACAATGGATTGGGTTGCACTTTTACCGACAGCGATTGGAATTGTCACTGTCATAGTAGGAAGCGGGCTTGTGGCAAAATCACAGGCCATTAAAACGTCCCTCGAGAACTACAAAGAATTAGCACAGTCATATGAGCGTAAGACCGAAAGCCTTAAGGAGAATGTTATGGAACTTGAGTCTACCTTGAACGAGGTGAAAACTGAACTGCGTATTTTCAAGGAGATACCGTTGAAAGACTTGAGAGACGGCGTGAACACTCTCCTCAAAAGGCAGAAGAAGGTTATCGAGAACACTGAACGTGCGACAACTTTGACGGAAGCCATGATTAAAGAACTTAAGGACTGCAAGAAAGACCTCCGCTAGTGTTTACAGGTTGTGGAAGTTTGTGTTATTATATGGATATTAAAGCAAGTAATGCTGAAGAAAGTTTGCTAAACTGATTGTGGGCGTGGTCGATGCCCATGATTAACATAGGTAAAGGAGTAGAAGCATGAACACTATCTTAAACGATTCAGAAAAGGTAATTATCTCAGAAATGTCTAGCGAGGCAGTCTCTGGTATTATTCATCTTGACCCTGAGCTCGTCTCTAAGGTCGTTGGCGACGACTCAGACCCTATGTTCGTAACCATGCCAGTCTTGAGTGAAGGTGTATCCCGTAATGGACGTTACTACTCAGAGGAAGCCCTCCGTGAAGTAGCGCATCAGATTGACACTGAGCATCCTGATGGGTACGCTGGACATATCACCAAGGAGGAGCGGAGCAACAAAGTACCAGACTGCGAGGTAATCTGGCTCGGTTCTAAGCTAGCAGAGTCTGAAGGCAAGCTACGACTATTCGCCAAAGGCTATATCCTACCCGAAGCAAAGAAACGACGAAGCTACATGCAGAAGGCAAAGGCACTAGGTAAAGGAGTATCTGTTTCAATCTACGGTACAGCCCGTCAGGTTTGGGACAAGGCTCTCAAAGCCTACCGCCAGATGAATATTGACCTTGAGTCTATCGACTTCACAAGGCCAAAATCAGAAGGAGTGCCAAACGGAGGCGTATTCGCCCTCACTGCTGAAATGGTTGATAGCAAATTAAAGGAGGAAGCTATGGATAAAGCTGAAGCTTTGAAAAGCTGTACAGCCGATGAACTACGAGAGTATGTCCCTGAAGCTGTCATAGCTGAAATCACCGATGAGGCAGTAGCCGCAGCTAAAGCAGAGAATGTTGATGTTATCCAGGAAATGGAAGCAAAGAAGGACGCTGTAATAGCTGAGATGCGTACCGAATTGCGTGGTTTCGAACTAGAAGGTGAGTTGAATGCGAAAGTTGTCGACAAGGCAGCACGCAAGATGATTCGCCGAATTGTTCTTAGCGAAATGGCTGACGATGAAAAAGTCAGCGATGCCGTTGACCGAGTGTTGAGTTCTGAAGAGGGCAAGGCAATCGTGTCAGAGATGACAGTTGTTGAACCTAAGGTTCAGCCAGCAGTCGAGGCAAAAGCCGCTAAGGCAACCAAGTCGCACCAGTATATCGTGCGTCGAGCAAAGTAATAAGTATAAAGGAGAATTACAATGACTGTAAATCTACGAAGTGATGGTCGTGCGGTCGATGTCGTTATTCCGTCTAAGTACCCAACGGTTACTAAAGGCGACCTGATTCAAGCCGATGGATGGTATGGCGTAGCCTGCACTAACGGTAAGCAGGACGATGTTATCGCAATTGAGACCACCCAACGTGAGTTTGCGTTTACTGTTGATGCAAGCGTTGTCGCTGCAAAGGGTGACGTTTTGTACATTGATGCTACAACAGGCAAAATCACAGCAACTAAAGGCACGAATACGCCTGCGTTGAGAGTTACTAAAGCTAAAGATGCCAACAATGTCATTTGGGCAAAGTTGATTGCACAATAGGAGAAGCAGATGAAGGATTTTAATTTCCGCACAGCTGCTCTTGAGGCAGAGCAGAAAGTTATCGCAGAAATGCGTGAACGTGGTAGTGTCTCTGGATTTGACCTTGGTGCTGACGCTGTTATCGCAGAAATGATTGGTACAGCTGATGGTGCTAAAGAGTTCTTGGAGAAAATTACCTATGACCTCACTGTTGGTCAGCAAAATGTTCCTCTACTTTACAAGGACATTTACGAGACACAGACCGACGCAAACTTCCCTCAGACTATGACTGAGAAGAGTTTTGGCAATGTTGAAACCGTGTTCTTGAAAAAGCTTGAAGGCGGCGAAGTCAAGTTCGGCTCAATCGGTGCTGGTCAGCAAAAAGTCGTTACTATCGAAACCTGGGCAGCAGGTATGGAGTACGACGAAGATATCGTTGAGTTTAACCAAACTTGGCGAGTTAGCCAAATCGGTGAAAGCTTTGGTGTGAGCTACAACAACTTGTTGAACCACTTGCACTTGTCAGCTATTACTGAAGGTGTATACGACACTGCTAACAAGGTTACTGCTGCAACCGCTACTAGCCAGCAACTTGCTGAAGCCATTAAGCGTCAGCGTGGTGAAGGTCCAAAGAAGCCAGGTAAAGCACAGTACATTGTCGGTGACTTAGGTGATGCTAAGACTTGGAAGGCTGTTGCTCAGATTCTTCCTAACGCAAGCATCTTGCTCCACAGTTCGTATGATGAATTAACTATCCGCAACGCTCTTGCGAATGACATCATGCAGAACAAAGAGCAAAGCCCAACAGCTAAGAAGGTTTCTTCGTACAAGTTTATTGCGTACGATGGAGTCAACTTTACTGTCGGTGGTGACCAGTACACTTACCCAGGTGTCAAGATTGGTGAAGCTTATGCAATCGTCCCTAAGAAGCAATTCAAAGAGAAGATTAAGCATGACCTTCGCGTTGACTCTGGCGATGGTGACCTAAGCCGCTTGATTGTTGCACAGATTGTTGGCCGTTCACGCCGCGGTCTGATTGCAGGTCTTGGTGGTGCTGACGGTGTAGTCAAGGTAGCTGCATCTTAGTCCACAACCTACTAGAATTAGCCCTCTACTTGAGGGCTTTTTCTTTTTACCTGTTGACAATTTGCCTTTTTGGCGTGTATATGCTAGAATAAATACAAGGTTAACACAATACTATAAATATGCGTTAGCCGACGAGAAAATACCCATTTTGGGGTTGTGTTATTATACATAGTCTACTATAATAGTATAGTAGTATTGTGTTAGGCACTCCCTTAACTGGGGGTGCTTCTCTTTTCAGGCAAAAATGTCTGACATCTAGGGAGCGATTGACCGTGTCGATGTAGCGGATGTAAAACGGGCTACAGCTAACGGCTAAACGTTTTGGCTTACCGTAGAAAGCTGGTCTTTATACTGAATAACGAGAACCATAATCTCGGATTTAGCACTTTAACAAATATGCACAACAGCGTCCGACGACTTACACCATTGTTATTGTTGGATTTTGGGATTTTCCCTAGAGGTTAGGTGAATATCGAGCAGTTGGTAGCATCATACAGGACATACACCTAGGATAGAAGCGTGTGGAATACCCCCCATTCAGGTAATGACCCGAAGTACTAACTCCCCGGCCGAAGGCTGCGTGAAATAGGGGAGTTTTTAGGATGCCTATGATATAATTGGAATATGAATATGAGCGACAAAATAGAACATGTACGCAGGAGGATAGGTGACTCAGTGAAAGCTAACACTGAGCTATTTACAAGTGATGGCAGGAAAAAACTGCTCTCAGCGGCGTATAAGAACCTATTTGATGTCAAGGTAACTATAAATACCTCTCCACTACCTTCAGATGCATACACAGTCTCTCAGGAAGCTGGAAAGGTTATTTTGAATACCATTCCAGAGCAAGACGCAGAAATTATTATTGAATACAAGTACGCTGGATTTAGTGATGACTATATAAAGGGCTTGATTGAGTCATATGGAGTTGACGGTGCAGTAGTTGAGGCAATTGGCACACTATTGGCAGATTCAGCACGGTTCTACGACTACACACAAGGGCAGACCGTCGACCGACGTAGCCAGATATTTGACCACTTGAAGGACTTGCACCAGATGGCGAAGGAAGAGGTCAACGCCAAGACAAACTCGGGCTTTTCAATTGGAAACAGGGTTCATTCTACCGCTCAGGTCTATGGCGGCTTTGATTTAACTAGAGACGACAGCTTTTGCAGCCCTGTAGCTGGACGTTCAAGTAATAACGGGTAGTCTATGATTGAACAGTGGCTAGATGACACGAGAAGCTCCGCTGAAATTAACCAGGAGATTCAGTCGATGCAACGCATTAAGGCTGAGATTTGGGGTGTTCGTCAACCATTAGTAGCACCTGGCTTTTCTCGTGACGTACCTACTGACCAGAAACTAGGCACCTGTATGGTACGCCTTGACCTATGGAGAGGAACTACTCCAAACAAGCCAGACCTGGTAGGTAAGGTCGGTATCACTATAGACATTCACAAAGGAGACCACTTGAAGTTCACCACCTCTGGCACCGAGACTGGTTCACGTGGCATAGACGACAGCCCTGAAGGTCGTGATTGGGACTTGGTAGTCCAAGCAGTTCGTGTATTCGGAAGTACTAAAGAATTGGAGCTGAAGTTTGCGTAATGGAAGGCGTAGAACAAGTCAACAGGAGACTAGAGGAGACTATTCGAAGTCTTGAGCGTGCTGGTAGCCTTGCAGTGCAGATGACCGCAGCTCAGTGCGTTGTATATGCTAAGCAACGAGCACCATGGACAGACCGAACTGGAAACGCCCGAAGAAGTATCCACAGCGAGGCTAGCAACCAGAATATGACCGCAGCGGTCGGCATTGGTGTTTTCTATGGGAAGTACCTAGAGAGGTCTAACGGAGGCAGATACAGAGTTATTGACCCAACTGTATTTTCGTATGGAAGGGTTGAGTTTATGAAAAACCTGAAAGGAATTATGTAATGGAAGACAATGAAATCAGAGAAGCTATATACCAGACGCTTACTGTAGACTGGACTCTTATGGAAATGGTCTCGAAGGAAAATGTGCCATGGAATAGTCCAGAAGGTGGTGGTTATAAATCCCCAGATAACTCAATTGTGCCGATGATGGCGTATGACTACAGTAAAATGTCAATGCCGATTATCACAATCCAGATTGGTGATACTGTGAGAAATGGTTTCGCCTATATGGAGACAACTATCTACATTAGATGCTATAATAGTAGTCAGAAGTCGCATTATGACATTAGTGCGATTTTGGACAGAGTAATAGAGCTACTTCACAGAGTGCCGATAAAACTCTCCAAGTCACGCTTCGTAGAGCTAACTTGGCAGACAACCTCGGCAGATAGTGAAGATGAGGCGTATGGCCTACCCTACAGGGAAGCACGATTTATTCTCGAAAGGGTTTGAGGTAGGATACAAACCTGTAGGTTATCAACATTAGAGGAGAAAGTTTATGGACTACAATCACTCATATGGTGCTGGCTTTCGCCACGGTCAGGTAAAAGTCGCTGGCGGTACTGTTTACGATATTGACGCAATTATCGGTATCGACGCAGACCCAGAGAGCGAACAGACAGACATTCCAGGCGATGACACTATTAAGGCTACCTTCACCCACGGACAGAAGGAAAAGCTAACCATCACTGCGAATGCAATTTCGATGGATGTTCTAGCAGCCGTTACAGGTAACGAGGCAAAAGCTATTAACGCTACACCTGGTCCTGAAGGCAAAGAAATCGCTGGTGGTACTGACAAAGAGTCTAACGCCCCATTCATTGAATTGACTGGTGTAATATCTGGTAAGACAGATAAGGGTACTTCGGTAACGATTACTCGAGTTTGGCACCGTGTACAGGTCAATACTATAAAGATTGACTCAAGCAACGGTAAAGAGATGGCGGTTACAATGTCAGCAACAGCCTTTAAGACTGGCAATGACATTACTAACTCACCATTGAGCCCAGCACGTATTTACTCGCTGAAGGTTCAAAAAGAAGCTTAGTTTAAGAGAATAGCATAAAAGGAGGCATATTCATGCAAGAAGAACAAAATCATTTACAAGTAACAAGTGCATTATTATTCCGAGACAAACGTCGCGAACGAGAGATGCCAAAGATGGTTGAATTGCCATCTGGTAACGTCTTTAAGATTGGTCGACCTGATATAGTGAAGCTTATCCGTGAAGGTATTATTCCTGCAGACTTGGCTATAGCAGCTCAGGCAGCAGTTCCAGAGAACGGTGGCAAGATAAAGCTTGACGGCAAGATGTTCCAGGACTATCTGAAGATGCGTGACCTTATCACCGTAGCCTCAGTTGTTGAGCCTAAGGTGAAAGATAGGGATGTAACTGATGAAGAGTACAATCAGGGCATTATCTCGGTCTATGATATCGACGCTGACGACAAGGAGTTCATTTCGGTCTATGTCAACACTGGTGACACAGACCTAGAGCAGTTTCGTAGTAAGCAAGAAGGTTGAGTTACTCGACCTAGTTTGTCGTAGATACCCAGGCCAGAGACCGTCTGACTATATGGGCTTCGACAACGAATATGACGCATTGAGGTTTGACCTCGGTGTAGCCTGGAAGTCCTATCTTATCGAGAAGGATGAAGAGCTTACGAAGATGGAAACTCTCCTCAACGGCTTCAGAAATGTCGTGCTGTCCAACGGTGCTAAGATGGATAAAATCGAGAAGCATAAGCCGCTGGTACGAAACCACGAGAAGAAGGAAGACTTCAACGTCGACGCATTCCTCGCTGAGATGCTTATCGAGGGTAAAGGTGTGCTTGTAGAATAGGGATTATATGGCAGATGTATTTTTAGGCAGTGTCTATGCGAAAATTGAACTTCGCAACGACAGTCTTGACCGTTCATTAAAGGCTGCACAGCGTCAGTTGAGCGGTATGAACTCCTCACTTGAGCGTAATGCTGGAGTGGGCGTGACTTCTGCTGCCAAGATATCTGCTGCATATGGTGCTATTGCTGGTGTGGTTCAGGGAGTGACGATGAAAGCTATAGACTCCCTGACCGCAAGCATCTCTGGCGGTATTCGCCGTTTTGACACCATGAAGAGCTACCCGAAGGTTATGGCGAACCTCGGGTATTCTGCTGAAGAGTCCGCAAAATCTATCAAAACTATGGCAGATAAGGCACAGGGTCTGCCAACCGCACTTAATGACTTGGCTGCTACGACAAAGAGCCTTGCACCATTTAGCCGTAGCCTGAGTGAAGCAACTGACCTGTCCATTGCGTTGAACGATGCCTTCTTGGCCGCTGGTTCATCAGCTGCAGACACTAGTCGTGGTATGATTCAGTTCACCCAGATGCTCTCTAAGGGCAAGGTAGACATGGGTGCGTGGAACACTCTGCAGGAAACTATGGGTTCATCACTCCAGCAGGTGGCAAAAAAGCTAGGTATTGCTTCTGGCAACACTATGGAATTATATGAGTCCCTGAAAGAGGGAAAGATTAGCTTCAAGCAATTTACTGATGCGATACTGGAGCTAGATAAAAAGGGAGTTAATGGTCTTAAGAACTTCCGAGACCAGGCATTTGACGCTACTGGTGGTATCCAGACTATGCTGGACAACTTGAAGAACGCCATGAACCGTTTCTGGGAGAACCTGTTCAACAAAATTGGCTCTGAAAACTTTACTCGTGGTATGAAAATCATCACGAACGCAATTGCAGACTTTGGCTCGATTATGGGAGAAGTCATTACTGCTGTGATGCCATATATGGAACGATTGCTGAACTTCCTCTCCAACAACCGAGGACTTGTGAAGAACGGTATGATAGCATTCCTGGGAGCGTTTGTGGCTATGAAAGCTCTGAAACCTGTTATTGGCATTGTGAAGAGTGCTGCTGGTGTTTTGAGCATATTTAGCAAGAGTGCAAAGGTCGCTGCAGCTACATCGAAAATAGGTGGAGGCGGTGGTGGTCTTATAGCTAGCTTCCTGAAACCACTAGGTGACACAAAAGTACTCAAAGGTGCAGCGTCTGTAGGCCTCGTCTCAGCTGGTCTGGTGGCTATGGCTTTTGCACTTGGCCAAGTGTCCAGCCTCAACCTGAATATGAAGAACCTACTTGTTATGGCAGCTGCAGTGCCTATCACGGCAGGTATATTCTCCTTAATTGGTAAAGTTGGTGCGTCTGCCTCTATAGGTGGAGCGGCTGTAGGTATTATTGGCCTAGGACTTATGTCTATAGCTCACGGTCTGACTGCCGCATCAGAACAAGCTGAGCGTATCAAAATTGGCAACCTCGCGAAGATGGGTACGATTATCGGTATAGTATCAATCGTTATGGCTGCGATATCTGGCCTTGCTGTATTTGGAGCAGTAGGCTCAATTGCTAGTGCCATTATTGGTGGTGGTCTACTCGTTACAGCTATCAGCCTCTCTAAGATTTCTGAATACGTGCCGAAGATTAACCACGAGGACATTAAGAAGCTATACAAAACAGTTGCTGCAGTGAGCGTAGTGCTTGGTGTAATCTCTGGGTTCTCGATATTTGGTGCAATTGGCTCAATCGCCAACACCGTTATGTCTGGAGGTCTTTTAGTAACTGCTATTGCCCTAGCTGAAGTGTCAAAGCACGTTGACAATATTAAGAACGACAAAATCACAAAACTGAGTGGAACTGTCGCCATTATTGCCACAGTTCTCGGCTTGATTTCTGGATTGTCGATATTTGGTGCCGTAGGTTCAATTGCCAACACGATTATCGCTGGTGGATTGGTCGTGACTACAATTGCCCTTGTGGACATAAGTAGCCGTGTCGACAATATTGATACTGGTAAACTCGATAAGTTATTGGGTGTTATTGCTCAGGTTAACCTCGTGTTAGCTAGTATTTCTGCACTGTCTATCTTTGCCGCCATTGGCTCTATTGTGAACACCGTTATTACTGGAGGCATTGTCCTAGCCGCAAGGGCTCTGGTTGTAGCGTCTGGCTATGCAAAACAGCTCCGTCCTGAAGACATGGAGAAACTGAAAGATATGCTTAGGAAAATCTCTGAGCTTGAGACTGGTGGTATTCTGCATAACCTGAAAAATATGGTGAACTCTGGTGTGATGGTAGCCACAGTGAATATGGTGAAGTCAATCGCTAAAAGCCTGACAGAAACTCAGCCTGCTGACGACAAGGTGATTGATTCGTTGAAAAAGAACCTTAAGAACCTAGCAGGACTTCAGACTGAAGGCGTGATTAAGTCCCTGAAGGATATGTGGGCATCTGGTAATCTTGCACAGGTAGCCTCCAACATCCGAAACATTGTCCGAGACCTATCTGGCATTACCCCGCCAAGCAACGACGCTATAGATGGTCTCAAGGCGGCAATAGCCAACCTTTCTAAGATTGACATCCAAGGCAATAAGCTATTCCAGAACCGTGGTAAGGCTGCTGAAGACCTCGCTTTCATTATTTGGAAACTGCGAGATATTGCCAACAATATGAGTGGTATACCTCAGGTTGATGGTGGCAAAGTTCAGAGCCTTATTGACTCACTCAAACGGTTTGACGGCTTTAAGGACGAACATAGTGCTGGCATTAGGCGTTTAGCTAACCTTGGTGACGCAATCGGCAACATTAACTGGGTGAAGTTCATTTTTGGTGACGTTCCTGAAGGTATCGCAGATGGTGCTGGTCGTATTGTTGGTGCTGTGCAAAAGTTTAGTGGTATAACCGAAGACGCAAGGTCTGGTGCACTCCGTATGGCTACAATGCGAGATTCACTCGGCAACATTAACTGGATTAAGTTTATACTCGGTGATGTACCAGGCGACCTTGAAGCCAAGGCTGCTGGTTTAGTGAACTCAATCAACAAGTTCAACGAGATAAACGTTGACGCTGGCAAGATTAACGCTGCAGCATCAGCGATTGCTAACCTTGCCAACACCGTGAAGACTAACATTCAGAACCTTAGTGGCGACTTCAACGCCATTGGTGGTGGTATGATGGACAACCTGATTAACGGTATCAATAGCCGAGCAGACGCAGCCCGTGGTGCTGGAGTTAATGTACAAAGTGCTGTATGGCACGCAATTCAAGGCAAGCTCAACGACCACTTCTACCAAGGTGCAGCACTTGCTGGTAAGTTTGCTGAAGGTCTTCGCTCACGAGATGGTGAATTACAAGCCGCTGGTGGCTCTATGCAATCAGCTGTGTGGCACGGTATTGAGCCACGCTTAGTTCATCACTACTATCAGGGAGCAGCTCTTGCTGGACAGTTACTGAACGGTATATCATCACGAAATGGCGAATTTTACGGTGTCGGTGCGAATGCTGTTCAAGGGTTCATCAACGGTGCGAATAGCAAAAGTGCATACTCGACTGGGTGGAACATTGCAGCCCAATTCTTACAAGGACTAAAGGCAAAAGGTCAGGAAGGTTCACCATGGCGTACTACATTCCAGTCTGGTGCGTGGGCTGGCGAAGGTTTTGCTAACGGTATTATGCGAACTAAGAGTATGGTAAAGGATGCAGCTGAGACTATTGCAGATGTAGCTATGGGCGGTATGCACATGGACAACTTCAACCGAATGGTGGTAACTCCAGATATGTCAGCTCTGTCTCAGGCAACAGTGAAGATGAACGCAAGCATTGACTCTAAGAATGTTGACCGTCCGAACGAGGTAGCTATTTATGGTGGCGTGACAATCAACACCAAAGCGGATGATGGTGAGTCTATACTTGAAGAGCTTGCTCGTGCTACAATATTAAGTGATAAGGGGATGGCAACGGCACTATAATGACACCGACATATGACAGAAAGGTTTTGGTAGACAATGTTGCACTGAACAGTGCGAGCTTCTTTGTCGTTGACCAGGTGCGTCTTGACCAGATTGCTGAAAAAGAAATTACTACTACGAAGCGAGCGAATACGCACGGTGAATATGTTCTTGGCTCAACATACGGCTCAAAACCAGTATATTTGAGTGGGCATTTCGAAGCACCTCAACGATGGGATTATGAAGTAGGCCGAGACCAGCTTATGGCTATGCTGAACGCCAACAGAACTGCTATTATTACGGTTGAGCAATCTGGTGAACTCCGCAGGTTTGAGGGAATGTATGAGCGTGCACGCTTTGACTACAAGGAGCGTGGATTTGTGATGGTGGACATTGAGTTCAAAATCACCAGTTCATACGGCGAGAGCGTCGCGACAAGCAAGCCAGTTGATGGCTTTGTGTATACTGACGTTTTCGATAAGAGGTTCTTTGTTGACGGAAGTACTAACACATCACCAATCATCACTTGTGCGTTCGAGGCCATACAGCCCGTCTCAAAGGCTATTAAGATAGGTTTTATCATCCAATCTAACGGCATAAGACAGCACATAGATATCGAACGTCTATGGGGACAGTCTGACACTCTGGTCATTGACGCTAAGAGACAGGAGGTGCGTGTGAATGGTGCGATGGTTCAGTACTCTGGTATGTTACCGACATTTCTTGGTGACACCCAGGTGATGATTATTGATGAGTCTGTGTCGAGGCGTGTAAGAATAACAATTGAATATAATAATAGGTGGTTGTAATGAAATCAGTTTTTTTAGCTAACAAAGTTTTGAACTCGTACAGGAACAATATGTACCTTGCTATGTTCGACAAGTCTCCCGAGGAAGGTGGTGCACAACTCAACAGTGTAAGGCCAAAGGTAGAGTTTAGCACTCCTCAAGACGGAGTTATGAGCAACACCGCCAAGGTAGTGTGCCAGACGACCAATCAGAACCTGAACACTGCTCGATGGATTGTTTTTTATGATAGTGCAACTGGTGGAAACGTTCTTCTGTCTTTCGTACTTAGTACACCGATTAGTTTTAGTTCATCAGCTCCGATTTCTTTTTCTGAAAAAAGTATTGTGATTAAGGAGGGATAATGTATAGTCCTATTTTGACTCCGAAGAATGTTCTCCTTGACTCATCGATATATAATAAGTGGCTGATTCGTGGTCAGGAAACCCTTACGAGGAACAAGGCTGTGCCGTGGTCGCTCCAGACAAATATTGATAACACAATTGGTGACTTCGC
>ERZ773197.1577-NODE-1577-length-15451-cov-3.006690_pt1 | contig 15451 bp, 16 predicted proteins | sample MGYA00580999_ERZ773197 | MGnify/ENA primary metagenome ERZ773197 (study PRJEB29015, sample SAMEA2738166) | human oral metagenome | biome: human oral; feature: human-associated habitat; material: saliva | place: China | collected 2185 ...
CAGAAATTCGTGGCTATAAGGCCGGTCGTTTCTCCTTTAATGTCAAGGGTGGTCGTTGTGAAACCTGTCAAGGTGATGGTGTGAATAAAATCGAGATGCATTTTCTGCCAGATGTTTATGTTACCTGTCCAACCTGTCACGGTAAGCGCTATAATCGTGAAGCACTTGAAGTCAAATATAAAGGTAAGGACATCTCTGACGTTCTCAATATGACCATTGATGAGGCGGTCGAGTTTTTTGAAAATATTCCAGCCATCGTGAATAAATTAAAAACCATCCAGGAGGTTGGTCTAGGCTATATTCGTCTTGGCCAGTCCGCTACTACCTTCTCTGGTGGTGAAGCGCAGCGTATTAAAATTGCTACTGAACTCTCTCGTCGCAGCACTGGTAAAACTCTCTACATCCTCGATGAGCCAACCACTGGTTTGCACACTGATGACGTTAAACGCCTCTTGCAAATTCTTAGCCGTCTAGTTGACGGTGGTAATACTATGATTATTATCGAGCATAATCTTCATGTGATTAAGTCTGCCGACTGGGTAATTGATATGGGCCCAGAAGGTGGTCAGCACGGTGGCTTAGTGATCGCCGAAGGAACACCAGAACAGCTAGCTAAGCGCGACGACACACCAACTGGCAAATTCCTCCGTGAGGCTCTTAAGAATTCTTAATTTCTTAAGAATTCCTAGCTCGAATTCCTAGCTCGAACTCCTAGTTCTACTTTGAAAATCTCTTATTTCATTGCTTCACAGGTTTCTTGCAATCTCGAATCAAGTATTGCTTTGGCTGTCTGAATATTTTTATCGTCACACCTCCACGCTACTAGCGCTGGGTCGGCCAGTGCTCGCCCAAAAGAGAACGATAAGTGAAATTGTCCATGATTCAATCTCATAATTTCGCGTAGATTCTCTGTGGCCTGCTTTGGGGTTTGTCCACCAGATAGAAAAACTACTCCACCAATTTCTGCTGGCACAGCCTCTTTCAAAAGTTGCATCGTATATTTTGCAGTTTCGGAAGGCAAGTTTGTTTTATTATAAATCATGTTGATTTTCAGAATCACATTTTTTACATCAATACCTGATTTTTCTAATTTAGAAAATAATGCCACTAAGACTTTCTTAGTATTCAAAAAATACTGCGATATTTTTATATCTTCATTAAATAAAACTTCTGGCTCCACAATCGGTATCATTCTGTGGTCTAATATAATTTCGGCATACTTCACTAAATCACTTGTGTTTTGTTCAATCACCGCATTCGGCACTTCTTCGCCGTTATTTGTCTGAAAAATCGTACGCCATTTTGTAAAACGCAATCCCTGCTCGAAATAACTTTTTGCCCTACATTCTAAGTCATCAAGTCCACGCGTACTAAATTGATTCTTAAAATCAGGAATTTCAATAAGTCCAAGGTCGGCCTTCACTCCAGGTAATACCCCTTGCGCAGCTAAGAATTTCGGGATGGTCTGTCCGTTCGGTAACTTCTGCAGGATAGTTTCTTGCGATAAGATTACCCCGTTCAAAAACCTTGCCAAATTTGGAGTTGTTACTAAAATTTCACGATATTTTTCGCTCGTCGCCATTGAATCAGGAAGACCTAACTTCAGAAGTTTCTTTCTCATAGTCTTTTTCGATTCATCAATCGCTAAGATTCCTCGTCCATCAGCCGATAACGATTTTGCAAGTAGCGTTAATTCGTCTTCTTTTCTCAGGGATCTCTGCAATTTCTTATATAGTTGATCGAGATTTAAGGTTTTTCCCAAACTAGCATACTGGAGATTCAGTTTTGCCATTCGCATTGCTCGTTCAAGATTCCAACCAGTGGAAAGCGCGGCCAAAATTGTGGCCACCGCTCCGGAATAAATCGATAGGTGTGTGAAAAAATGTCTCTGATTTATCTCGAGTCTCATAACCTGAGATTTGTCTCTCCCAAATTTCAAGATATTTTCATCCAGTGGGTTGACTGTCTCCGTCTCAATTAATTCAGGTGTCACCCGAACCACGAGTTCTGGTCTTATCCCTTCCGGCGCTTTCAACTCATCAAGCGTTTGCCCACTAAAGAATAAAATATTTGCACGTTGTACTAACTCGCCGAGTAGTTGATGGGCGCTAAAATCGTCACGCCTAGCTAGAAGCTTCTCGAACTTTACGCCCGTAAAAATCGCCACCTTAACACCAGGATTCATTTTTAGCCAGGCTAATATTTGTTTTAGGTTTAACGTAGTCAATCTGGCCGAGCGGTCAATAAATAACCAATCCGGTGCAGTCTCAGGCTTTAAAAATACACTAGGTCTAGCATATTTAGAGGTTAGATATTTGACCGACCTTCCACTTTTTATAATATATCGAGTATCGGTCACATCTCCGGCGAATTTAGTTTGAATTCTAAAGTTCTGAAAAATCTCTTCCGCAATACTTGCTCCACTTAGCACCGTGGTGTGACTCTTGAAATATAGCGACTCCTCGTCAAGAGTGGTTTCCAAAACTTTTTTCTGATCACGATCAGTTTCAAATAGTTTTGCTTCAAAATCAAGGTAAATATCTTTAATTATATTGCCCACGATCAATATATTCATAGACTCATTTTAGCATAAAAAATAGGTCCATCGCGGGACCTATTTTACTTGACTTCTTAGCGAACTTCTACGCGAACACGTGGTAATGAACGACCAGAGAAATGAGTTTTCTTAGTCTTCACAAAAGTGACTACACCATCTTTTGCAGCGTGAATAGTGAAGTTGCGGGAGATGTAAGTACCTTCACCAGCGATTTTGGTGCTACCAGTTTGGCGAACCAAAACTTCACCACAGCGTACTTTTTGACCACCAAAGCGTTTTACACCAAGGCGTTGGCCAGCGTTATTGTGGACATTCTTCGCGGTTCCACCAGCTTTAACATGTGACATATTTTAGCCTATCTTTTCCTTATTACTATTATTTCTCGAGCCACAATCTGACCTTCCCGATAGTAGAGTAAATCCGATTGACTCAAGTCTTGAAACTTTTCAAAATTATATCCCATCTCTTGAATTTCGTCAAGAATGTTTAATCCGGCGTATTTACCATTCTCTCTCAGCCAAGCTGGAAGCGCCATCACTACTGGTGTTCCTGATTTTATTTGCGGGGTGATATTTTTCAAAAATCCAATCGCAATCTCCCTACACTTCGCTTTTTCGGTCTTGAATTTTATATCTACCGGCGGTTTAGACATTGGTGCGCCGAGATAACCTTCAAAAGCTACGGCATCAATCTCGCCCTCCCAAGTAAAATTAGTGGCATCTCCCACTAAAATCGCCTTAAGTATCTGGTCCTTTTTCTGGATCAGATCTGGAAGAATCTTAAAACGTTTCTGATTGCGCTCGTTAAAAAGCCAGCTCAGGTTCTTTTTCGAATACTCCACCATACGCTCATTTAGGTCTGTTCCATAAGGCAAGTATCCCATGATGGCCGCTTCTTGTAATACCACGCCAGTTCCACAAAATGGATCAAGCACTCTTGCTCCTTCCGGCAATTTACCACATAGATTAATTAAAATCTGAGCAAGTTTCGGTGGCAGCATCCCAACTTTGGCGTCTCTGGCTGGACGAGCTTGATCGCGCTCGGTGTAGGCGGTGATATTTTGCGTACCGAGGCTCAGGTATATCTCGCGGTCGATCAAGAAAATTTCAAAACACCCAGCCTTTTCACCTAATTGATTATGATGTGCGGTTGCAGAAGAAATCTCCGGTTCATTGCTCGTGATTACCCGAACACTCCGTCCCACTCTAGCTAAATTACGTTTTAGCTCCATGCTTTTTTGTTTGGCTAGTCCGGACTTTTTCTGCTTAGAAAAATCTGAAATACCTAAAGTGATTTTACCTTCCGGATGTGCGGTAGCTAGAAATTTCGCCAATTTACTAAAATCTGTATCAAAAAACCTCCCCAGTTTCAGGCTACCACCGAGACGATTGATGTCCGGCGATATATTTTCTTCACCATCTTCGTTAATTTCAAAGAAAACTAGCTTCTTGCCGACTAGTCTCGCCGCTTTGTCGTAAAGTGCCTGGATTTCGGCCAGGGAAATTAAAGGTTGACGTCCTGCAATTGCTACATATTTCATATATCAATTATATCAAACAAACCACTATCTAATAAAACACTTGTGTCGCAAAATCGTATGCTATAATATTAGGGATATGTTTAAAAAAATTCTTAGTCTAATCACTCTCGCTCTCGTGGCTTTTGTTGTCTGGGGCGCCTGGGACCAAATTACTGCTGCTGCCAACTGTATTTTTGGAGGACACTGTATTGAAGGCGGCGAGTTTAGTATCAATCTTTTAATCGTCGTTCTGCTCATCCCAGAACAACTCTTCATGTACTACTGTGCTGGTAAGATCTTCTTTGCCTACATGGCTGGCAAACAGAAAGCTGAAGGTAAAAAGAGGGAAAAAGAAGTCCAGAAAATCTCAACCTGGGAGCTGGCTCGTATTTCTTTTGAGCTCAACTTCGTCAATCACGCCATTCCATCCGGCGGTGTTTCTGGTCTTGGTTACATCACTTGGCGTCTAAAAAACTACGGTGCCACTGCTGGTCAGGTGAGTTTCATGTATCTTTTACGCTACTTCATCACCATCCTCGCAAATCAAACACAGACAATTCTTGCGATCATCTTCCTCCTAGTTACTGGCAGCGTGCCAAATGGTGCGCACTGGATGGTCTGGGCCGTTGGCGCTATGAGTGTTGGTATTATTGCCGCCATGGCTATTCTAACCGCCATCGTTTCAAGCAAGAAAATGATCAAGTGGGCTGCCAAGAAAATTACCTCAATTACGAATAGCGTTGTTAAGCGTGTCACCTTCGGCAAAAAAGAGAAAGTGCTTGATTTTGATAAGGTCAATCAGTACTTCCTCGATCTTCATGATGATTTTATTACTGCCAAAAAGGACAAAAAACTACTTGTCCAGCCTTTAATTTGGGGCTTCCTTTATAACTTCCTTGAGATTGCTACTTACGAGATCGTCGCGCTCTCGCTCGGGCATGGTGAAATCTTCCCACAAATCATGGTCGCCGAAGCACTCGGCTCTCTAATCGGTGCTGTTCTTCCTACCCCTGGTGGTGTTGGTGGATATGAGGGTTCAATGATCACCGTTATGTGTGTTCTTGGTACTAACCTTGCAGTTGCCAGTACCGTGGTCATCGTCACACGTGTGATCGTGCTGCTCAATACTATTGTCTCAGGTTACGGCTTCTACCAAAACGCCATCTCTAAGATTGGCAAAGCTGACAAGCAAAAAGTTTTTGAAGCTGCCACCAAAGAAGAGAAATAATGTCAGAAGCTCCAAAATTCACCGTTAGCCAGTTTGTTGCCGTCACCAACCAGGTGCTAGAAACTGGCCTCGGTGATGTGGTCGTTTATGGCGAAGTTAGTAGCTTTAAAATAAACCAGGGCAAGTGGATTTTCTTCGATCTTAAAGACGCCGAATCGTCGGTCGGCTGTTTCATGACTGTTTATCAGCTAGGAAATTTTCCTCTTGAGGATGGCATGAAAATCGCCATACAGGCTACTCCAAAACTCACTAATTTTGGTAAATTCAGTCTTACTGTTAAGCGTTTCCATCCGCTTGGCGAAGGTAGTCTCAAAAAAGCTTTCGAATTACTTAAGGCCAAATTGCAGAAAGAAGGTCTCTTTGATCAGGCGAAAAAGCGTCCAATCTTGCGAAATTTTGAACGCATTGGTGTAATTTCTTCCACCCAGGCTGCCGGTTATGCTGACTTTATTAAAATCATTAACGAGCGTTGGGGAGAACTAAAGATTCAGGTCGCCCACACTCAGGTGCAAGGGCTGCCGGCGGTAGATCAGATTATTCGCGCCATAGAATATATGAACCAGTTTACAGATTGCCAGGTTATCGCGCTAATTCGTGGTGGCGGCTCTAAGGATGACCTTGCGATTTTTAACGATGAAAAGCTTGTTCGTGCCATTGCGGCCAGTCGCATTCCAATCATCACGGGAATCGGACATGAGATCGACGAATCCCTAGCTGATCTTGCCGCAGATTTTGCTGCTTCTACTCCAAGTAATGCTGCCCAATTTTTGACTCGTGATCGCCAGGCCGAAATTCATTCCCTGAAACTCCAAATCAATCGCATTAATCAGCAAATTAAGAATAAAATTCAGCTAAAAGAGCAAGGACTAAGAGAACAGCTAGTTTCCGTTCGTACTAAATTAAATAACATGATTGAGCTTGAGCTTCAGAAAATTAGACAAAAAGCACAAGTCATCGAGAATCTCAATCCAGCCATCATTTTAAAACGCGGTTACGCTATAATTCGCGGTAATATCAAGCCAGATTCAATAATTAATATTGAAACCAAGTCAGAAAATGTGGAAGCAAAAATTCTAAAAATTACTGAAAAAGCAAGAAGTACAGAATCTAAAAATATTAAAGAATCTAAAGATATCAAAGAACCATAAAGTGAGGAAGATATGAAAAAGGAAAAGACTAGCACAGAAAAATTAAGCATCAACCAGAAACTTGAGCAACTTGACCAACAGATTGAGTGGTTTTATGGAGAAGATTTTTCTTTAGAACAGGCCGCCGAGAAATATCAAGCCGCAGCTACTGCCGCCAAGGAAATTGAGTCCGATCTCAGTGAAATCAAGAATCAAATTGAAATCATCGATCGTGATTTTAGTAAGGAATAAAGGTCTTTGCTGTAAAAACTTTACAAAAAAATAATCATAAGTAAAATAGAGATATATGGATAATCAGGGTTCGAATAATTTTAATAATAATCAAGGTGGGGTTGCGCACGACGCGAATTTTTGGAACCCAAATCCAGGAACTCAGTCTCAAGGTTTCCAGTCTCAAGGCACACAGTCACAAGGTTTTCAGCCACAAAGTTACCAGTCGCAAGAAGCCTTGCAGTCCCCAACCTCACCGTATCAAAACTCACCATATCAAACCCCACAATCTCAAGCTTTTCAACCTCAGAATTTTCAGACTCAAAATTTTCAGTCACCAACACAATCAAATAGTTTTCAAACTGCTCCAATTAATAGTTTTCAGTCTTCAGCCGGCGCCAACACGAATAATCTCCTGAATAAAGATTTTAACATGATGACCGACGAGGAGAAGAAGGAAGCTGAGCGCATTGCGCGCGCCAAAAACCGTGTCGATCTCTTAAAAACCATCGGTCTCATCGTCGTTTCTCTCCTTGCCGTCCTCTTCATCGGTCTCTTCATTTGGATGACTCTCAAATGGAGTGAAGCTAGTACTAATGTCCAAGGAAAAATTGATGTTGCAGTAGCAGAAGCAAAAAATCAATTGCAGGCAAAACTTGAGAACGAGTTTGCTGAAAAAGAACAATATCCGTTCCTGACCTTTTCTGGTCCTGCCGACTTTGGTTCACTTACTTTCGAATACCCAAAAAACTGGAGTGTTTATATTCCTGATGATGCCAGCCGTGGTGGTGAATTTAACGCTTATCTCAATCCTGGTCAGGTCAACGTCGTTTCCGATACTACAATCATGGCCCTCCGAGTCTCCATCCGCACTGAACAAATTGATAGTGTACTTGAGGATTACAATCGTAAAGTACAAGATGGTGAAATGACGGTTGCGTCGAAAGTCGTAAATAAAGTTAATGTTAATGTCTTCACCGGGAAACTCGACAACGACTATCAGGGAATTGTCTGTATCTTTAAGATCCGTGATAAAACCGCTATCTTACGCACCGATTCCAGCAATGTCTTCCGTGAAAACTTCGAGAAAATTCTTTCAACCATTCGCTTCAATAGCTAATCTATATCATCTAGGCTGCAACAGCGAAATTCTAGGCACAAAATATTAAAACTCCGACTTCTCTGCTATAATTTAATTATGTTAAGTGAGGTCGGAGGTTTAGCTGTTGCTGCGCATGAGCTGAAAAGCCCTCTTGCTGTGATGCGTCAGCTTGCGCTCTCGATGGATTTTGCTGAGGATTCGCGGCTTGAGCTCGAACAAACTCGTGATGAACTTGTAACAATCTCTGAGCGTGCCCTTCGTCAGGTAAATGATCTCACTAAAGTCGCTAGGCTCGAAGATGGGCTCTTCTCTATGGAGCCTGTCTCAGTACGTCACATCTGTGATCATGTCCTCACCGAGCTTCGTCCGTATTTTGCAAGCAACCAGCGTAATCTCCAAGCAGTTTATAAAAGTCGAACTGACTTAGTTATCGCTAATACTGATCTATTATTTAGTATTATTTACAATTTTTGCACCAATGCCGTGCATTATTCGACTCCCGAAACTGAATCGAAACTTTCAATTTCTGATTGTGGTGAGATGGTCGAGGTGGCGGTACGTGATTTTGGTCCGGCTCTCCCTACTAAAGAAATTCGGGACGGACTGAATCAGCCGACCCACATTAGTATGCGTCCAGGAAGCTCTGGACTCGGCCTCTATATTGCCTCGAAATTCTCTAAATACATGCAAGCAGAAATGCTCGCTGTGCGTCATCGTGATGGCACAAGTTTTAAAATCCGCATCCCTGCCTCCCGTCAGGTCGCCTTCAGTTTTTAATACGAGATTATTATGCAGATTGAATCCTTCCTTAAACCCCAGCCAGAAACTAAAAGCGAATCACTTGAATTTTTTATTCTCGAAGATGACCCAATCTTTGCCAGGCTTTTCTCAAAAAGTCTTCATCGAGCCTTCCCAAATGCTACTATTAGTACCTTCGAAAACGCCATTGACGCTATTAATGCATTGCCAGATGGCTGCACACCACCCTCTGTTATTATCCTCGACGTCCTTTTAACCGGCCCGGACGGCTTCACTTTTCTAAATGAAATCGCTTCTTATTCGGACCTTTCGTTTGTCCCAATTATCATCGTTTCGTCACTAAATTTTCCCATGCAAACTCTTGAAAGTTATAACGTAAAGAAGATTCTAAATAAGGCCACCATGACACCACAGGATTTACCGGCAGCAATTTCAAAAATCCTCTCTGTTAAGATTGCAAATAGTCAAAAGAGTAACCCTACCAAAAACCGCTCCGCCGACTGCACTAAAAAGGACTCCACTAAGGCGCCTCAAGAAGAGAAAAACTGATCATGTCCGATATCAAAACCGAAGCCATCGTTCTGAAGCGAGTTAATTACAATGAAAGTGATCGTATTGTGACTTTTTTAACGCCAGACGGTCGCGTTTCTGGTATTGCTAAGGGGGCGCGTCGAGAGAAATCAAAATTGGCTGGTGGTATTGAAATGTTTTGTTTATCAAAAATCGTCGTCCATCAGCGTGATACGAAAAACGTTGAGACCGAATCCGAACAATTTGGCGTCCTCACTTCTGCCAAGGCTATCGAATTTTATCAAAACATTATTTCCGATCTAGAGACCTTAGAGCTTGCTTCAAACTTTCTCAAGCAAATTAGTCGAATCACTCACCATATCAGCTCTGCTGAACTTTTTTCACTTACCCGCCAAACCCTATATTTTCTCAATCAATTCTATCTCGACCAAAATAAGCGCCAGCTCATTGCGATTTACTTTAAACTAAATCTCGCCAAAATCAGCGGGGAAGAAATCAATGTATTTTATGACAGCAACAATCAAAAACTTGAGCCAACTGCCACATACGACTGGGATGATTTTGAAAAAGTCTTTGTTAGGCGCCCGGATCAATCCGGTAGTATTGATCAAAATGTCATTAAAATTCTGCGGCTCATTCTTAGTACTAATCTTGGTGTCGTCCTCAAAATCAAGAACATTACACCTTTTCTTCCGATGTTATCCCATATTGCTGCCTGAAATGCTATAATAGACAGAAATAACAGGAGCAAAATATGGCAAAACTCGAAGATATCGTTAGTCTATGTAAACGTCGCGGATTTATTTTTCAGGGCTCCGATGTTTATGGTGGTATGGCAGGTACTTGGGATTTTGGTCCACTCGGTGTCGCTCTTAAACGCAAGATTATGCAAACTTGGTGGAAATACTGGGTCGAAGATCGTGAAGATATGCTCGGTGTTGATGCTGCTATTATTATGAATCCAAAAACTTGGGTTGCTTCCGGACATACTGCAACTTTCTCTGACCCTCTAGTGGAATGTAATGAATGCCATGGTCGCTTCCGCGCTGATAAATTAGCTAAGACCGCCGAAGGCCACGATCTTTCGACCAATATTACGCGGGATGAATTAATGAAGGCCGGCATTAAGTGTCCAACCTGTGGCAAAATTAACTGGGGTGAAGTCAAGCAATTCAATATGATGTTCGAAACTCACGTCGGTGCAGTTTCCGATGAGACCTCTGTGGCCTATCTCCGTCCTGAAACCGCCCAGGGGATCTTCACTAATTATAAAAATGTAGTCGATAATATCTATCCAGACCTACCTTTTGGTCTCGCTCAGCAAGGTAAGGCTTTTCGTAATGAGATTTCTCCACGCGACTATATCTTCCGCTGTCGTGAACTTGAGCAGATGGAGATTGAGTATTTTGTACATCCAAATGACTGGGAACGTATCTTTGAAGATCTACTTAAAGATATTCATGTTTTTCTTGAAAAAGTGATACAGCTTCCTGAGCACATGATCCATGAATACGAGGTCCCAGCCGAGGATCGCGCACACTATTCAAAGCGCACAGTTGATGTCGAATTTGATTTTCCAATCGGAACCGAGGAGTTGATGGGGCTAGCTTATCGTACTGATTTTGATCTTCAAAATGTCGCTCGCGCCTCTGGTAAAAACATGGAATACCGCGATAAGAAAACCGGCGAAAGTTTTGTACCACATGTGATCGAGCCATCTTTTGGCGTGGAGCGTCTTGTGATGGCGGTTCTTTCTGCCGCCTATCATGAAGATGAAGTGAATGGCGAAAAGCGTGTCTTTCTGAAACTCCCTGAAGATTTCGCGCCATTCCGATTCTGTGTTTCACCACTCCTAAAGAACAAACCAGAATTAGTTGAGAAGGCTCAGCAGGTATACCAAACCTTGCGCAAGAAGTATGGCAATGTTACTTGGGATGACTCTGGTAATATCGGTAAACGTTATCGCAAGCAGGATGAAATTGGTACGCCAAAATGCGTAGTAATCGATTTTGATACTCTTGAAGACGATACAGTTACTGTTCGAAATCGTGACACCTTAGAGCAAGTTCGTGTAAAAATCGCTGATTTATAAGATGGCGGATTCTGATGGAAAATACTCCCAGTAAATTTCTTAAATTAAAAAAGCAGGCCCAGAAAAAACTTAAACATACAAAACAACAATTTTTCTGTGCCCTCCATGTTCTACCAAGACTCTTTGTCAGACGAAATTTCCTAGTCCCATTTCTTTTATGTTTCTTCATCTTTGGGTTCCTACTTAATTTTTTCGCCTCTGGTACTGCAAACTGGCAACTTTTTCAGCTCTCCAACCTCCGCGGCAAATTAGTTTTGATCCTCGATACTTTTCTTGCTGTAGTGGGAGTTGGTCGCACTTGGCCTGATTTTTTCTATCTCACCAGTCTCAATCTTGTGCAGTCCACACTGGTTGGCCTCCTCTTCTTTATTCTAAATTTCCGCAAACAATCCCTCCCGGATGAACTCCAACGCACTGGCATTATCGCCAGCTTCTTCCTCTTAAGCTCCGGCTGTCCAACCTGTGGCACCGCTCTGCTTGCTCCTGTCATCATTTCCATCCTTGGCTCATCTGGACTTGCTCTAGTTGGTACAATTTCCGCCGTCTTAAATTCTATCTCTCTCCTACTCGCCTTTTTTGTCTTTAAGAAAATCGGTTACGAGGCATATATTATTGTCGAAGATGAAAAATACCGCACAAAATCTCAGGAAAAGTTAAAAAACAGCAAGGAGGCAAATGAATAGTTCAATCAAAACCGATTTTTCCGAATCCGATTTTACTGATCCTAAAAGTCCCGCAGCCGGCTCCACAAATAGTCTCCTCGGCCGTCTTGTCCGTTTCTCGGTAATTTTTATTATCGTCATCCTCTTCCTTTCTGTTGCACTCACTTCTGCTCCCAAAAACCAAGATCTGAGTAGTATTCGTGACGAACGCACTATTTTGGGTGATAAAAAAGCTAAAAATCATTACATCATGATGACCGACATTATGTGTCCATATTGCGACGTCTTCTCTCGTCTTGCTATGGAAAATCAGGAAAAATTCGATAAATACTTAAAGGATCATGATATTGTCTTCGAGGTTCGCGTCACGGATTTTCTTTATGAAAACAACATGGATAAGCGCGGTTTTTCAAGGATGGGAGCTGAGGCTATTGCCTGTGCCACCGATCAAAACCGTTTCTGGGACTATTACCATCAGGCCATTCGTCGTCTCTGGCAGGATTACCATAGTAAGGGAATTGGTTCTTCAAAAAATGCGCCAGCCATCAAAGATCTCACACCCGCCTATTGGGAGAGTATTGCGAGTGACGTGAATCTTGATAGCTCTTTTAGGTCTTGTCTTTCTGAACACAAAATGCTTGAGACTGTCAAGCAGAATACCGCGGATGCTACCACCCTAATGTTGCGCCATAATCTTGGTGGTATGCCAAGTTTTAAATTTAATAATTTCACGTCTTCAGGCTTTGATACTAACTGGGATTATAGCTACGTCGAGCGTTACCTCGCCGCCGGCCTTGATAAAAAATCCTAATTAGGCTCTAGGTAATAATCTTTTTCCCTAGGTAATAATCTTTTTTGCTTCAAACAAAACGGTCGGCACTTTTGGTGGTGGCGTAAAATCTGTGGGCTTCAGTGGCAGACGAATTCTCGTCGCATAGTCGTCTGAGAGTAATCGCCCCAGCTGACTCGTATAATGCCTCTCAGTAATAATTAATTTAAGTGCCAGTTGTTTTTGCAAGATCAAATAAATGGCCTCTGGACGACGTGGGGTTTTGCCTTCTTTTTTGCAGATTTTTCCATCCAGATTTTCTAAACTAAGTAGCTTATAAAAAACTTCAGCAGAAAGGGAAAAAGGAGGGTTGGCAAAAATCTTATATGGCTCGTCCGGAAGCTTCATCTCACGAAAATCACCTTCAAAAACTTCAACATTGGTAATATTTTGTCTTGTAAGATTTTCTCTTAGTCGTTTTGCAGTATCCGCATCTTTTTCGACCGCAATTACTTTTTTGCAACGCTTAGCCAGCGCAGAGGTAATTACGCCTGAGCCTGCCCCAATGTCAATCACAAGGTCACGCTTCTTTATGTTTGAATGTCCAATCAGAAGTAATGCCAGCTTCGGGCTTCTTAGAAAATTCTGATCTAAACGAAAATTACGCATCAGTTACTTTTTCTTTTGTCTAAAAGTTTTATTAAATTTCACTAGTAGCTCATTTTGCTCAATCTGCGAGCGAATCAAAGACTCGCCAAGTTTTCTCCAAACTTCAGAAATCACCTTCTTCTTTTCTTTTGGTGCATTCATGAATTCTTTTAAAATCTTTGGTCCAAAATGCTTCCATTCACGCATTAGCTCGATCGGATTATTCAGCTCGACTGAAGCAAAGATCTCAAACATCCCATTAATAAAAATCTTAATCTCATCCTGACTAGCCGTCTGCATCCATTTATTGATCGTACGATTAATCATATCGCTACGCTTGGTAGTTTTGGAGCGCACAAATTTATTGCCATCCACCTGCCAGGAATAAATATCATGTTGATACAGATTTTTTGCGGTACTAAGAACTATTGTCAGTCCCTCGCGGTGTTCAAATAAACGCCCAATCACCGATTCCTGCGGGACAAAACTATGGATTTTTTCAAGCACCTGCACCGGTCCAGTATCCTGATCGACTAAATCCTTGCGTATTCCCGGTCCATCATAGTTATAGACTGCCTGGATCTTTTCCTGAATTCCATCAGAGGCATGGATGGCTGCAAAAATCGCAACATTTCCACCCTTCGAATGGCCACCAAGGTATAGTTTTTTCCAGAAAAACCTGCGGCTGATCCTCTTTAAATACTCTATGGCCTCAATCTGGGCTGGGATTTTATCTAAAACGGCCATATTAAAATCTTCTTTCCAACCAGTAATCGAGCTATCGGTGCCGAAAAAAGACAGATACGCTCGCTGAAAATTCATATGAATGGTAATGGCGGAAAACTGTTTCTCAAGGTTCTTGTCGTCATTTCGCACAAAGTGGCTGACCCGCATTTTTGCAAAACGCTTTGCTTGTCTAAGTAGCTTAATATACTCCTCGTCGTCCGGCCAGCAGAAATCCTCGCTAGCTAAAAGACTCATTTTTTTAGCAATCGAACCAATCGTTTCAAAAGTTCCTATTTTGATCTTAGGGAACGGCAAATACGAGAAGCGTGCCAAAATTAATTGGTCTGCCTCCGAAAAAGGCGCCTCTTTTGAGATCTTTCTTTCCCCATATTCCCTTAAATAATCGCAAATATTTGCCATAACTATATTTATATTATATCAAAAGTTTTTTCCTAGATATCTCAAAAGATAGAAGACCAAAAAAGGCCAAAAAAGGCCCAAAAAACCAAAAGAAAAACCCGCCGAAGCGGGTAGATTGTGTTCTTTATCAGTATTACCTGTGATTATACAGTATTGTCTGTAATGGCTTAGACGACTTTCTGAGTATCAGTTCTTCTCACGTAATCCAGAAGACTTAAGAAATTCTCGTCATCTTGATACAGACTTTTGTCCCACTCGTACCAGATGTCAAAAGCGGTTTCAGCACCGTTTCTTGCCATCTCCTGAATCTTGGAACTTCGAAAGACTACATTGTCTTCCTGCTCATCGAGCGGGTGTTGACGTCCCATGTCTTGATAAATCTTAGCCTGAATGTCAGCCTCAAGTTTGTCGCAATGGTAGGCAAAAACCGCCTCTTTCGTCTTCTTCTGGTCAAACTCCTTCAGAAGATCGTAATACACCTCATTTTTCTGCAAGTCACCGAGAACTTCTCGAATTGCCTTAAACTCTATCTCGATCTTCTGTTCTCTGGGGATATTATCAAAAGGCGTAATATCTCCGATTAAAACCTCACCAAGCTCATGAAGCACCAACATCATGATAACTTTCTCAAGATCAAGATCTGTCTTAAACTCAGAATCCAAGGCGATTGCCAAAATACAGGTGCCATAGATATGTTCGGCGATACTCTCACGTCTTTCGCCGGAAATATTCCAGTGAGAGTCGTCCCATCCGCTTCGGATCTTATACTTAAGTTGTGTCGCTAAGACGTAGAAGCGTAAGGTGTTTTCTAATTTTTCCTCCATTTTACCCCTCCTGTGAATGGTATTTTTGCACCGATACCTGTAAAAGAACACTTATATATTATAACATGAAAATATAAACTTACAAACTAACTAAAGCTATAGAAATACTCTTATGCGGTAGCATGTTCCTACCATAGTAACTTCTTTTTGCATCGATTAACACCTTTGGAATATAGGAAAAACTTGTGTTTCATACTATAATAGGAAAATAGATATTTTATGAGGAGGCGAGGCAACTTGAAAGAATATATTGCGA
>ERZ773197.1578-NODE-1578-length-15448-cov-23.801923_pt1 | contig 15448 bp, 17 predicted proteins | sample MGYA00580999_ERZ773197 | MGnify/ENA primary metagenome ERZ773197 (study PRJEB29015, sample SAMEA2738166) | human oral metagenome | biome: human oral; feature: human-associated habitat; material: saliva | place: China | collected 2185 ...
CACCTACTTTTTTCAAGGTGTAGGTCTTGTACTTGCGGTTTTGTGAATCTGGATGGCTATCTGTATAATGCACAGTAAAGTCTTCATAAGTCTTGATCGTCACCACACCATTTTCTTCCGTGACACTTTGAATGTCCAATGCTCCTGGAGTATAGTAGTCAATTTTTGCCTTTCGAACACCATCACCAGTTGTGAATTCAACCATGTCCTTGTAGGCTTGACTTTGTGTGTCATAGTATTTAGAGTAGGTGTTGTTTCGATTTGAAACTGAGCTAAAGACTGCGTCGCGGTACTCTTTCAAGAATTCTTCTGCCAAGGTCCGATTTTGTTCTTCTTTGGCTGCTTGCGCTTTCTTAGCATCTTGTGCACTCTTAATGCGTTTTAGGGTATCTTTGGCTAGTTTGAGTTCGATCGGATCGTTCTCACCCTCTTCAATCGTCACCTTAGCCTTTTCAGTTGTATAGGTTTCCCCATTCATGTTGAAGACAGCATGTACTTCAATTTCTTGATAAGGGATGCTGTCTACTTCAAAGGTCGTGCTGGTTCCGACTTCTTTGCCGTTGACCACAACCTTCACATCCGTTGGGTTTTCAACTTCATCTGGGAACTCAACTTCTAAATTGCGTTTTTCAGAATTCAACTGCAATTCTAAATTATTCTTGGTTGCTTTTTTAGGATTGAGATGGATCTTAGAAGTAACATTTCCGACTTCAGTTTTAGCAGTCAATTCCATTTCTTTTGTATTGTAATGGAAAGAACCAAGGTCTGTCACTGCATCTTTCTTCAAGGTCACGGTTTTATTGGCAGCCACTTTGAGTTTGGCTTGATCCAAATTGGTCTTGACCTTGACTTGCACTGGATAGCTGGCCACACGGTATTCTTGGAAGATTCCAAATTTCTTGTCCGCTTTTTCCAAACCAAAGATCTTGTTTCCAGATTTATCCGTATAGCTGCCTTCTCCACCATTATCAATGATCTTGCTCAACTCTGTACCGATATCGACCCCTTGATCTTCCATGCTGGTAATAAAGCTTTCGGCTTCATCCTTTGTCCATTTATCGTTATCGGTTGAAAGCAGATCTGCTGCTTCGCGATAATCCTTGGTGTCCACTGCCTTAATAAATTTATCTGCAGTCACTTCGACACGCGTTGTTGACTGGAAGTAAAAGAAGGCTGCTACCAAAGCGATCACAAGGACTGCGATAGCAGAAATAATCCCAATTTTCTTCTTGGAAAGTTTCTTTCCACCCTTCGTTTTAGGGGCCTTTTGTTTTTTCTGAGCTGGACCTGCTTCTGTGACATTTGGACCAGCAAAGACCTGCGTTTGCTCAGCAGCAAGTGGAGTCGTATACTCTTGAGTCGGCTGTTGAGGCACATATTCCTGTGTTACTTCTGTTGAATCTGGGTTCGCAAATTCTGCTTCAGGCACAGGTCCTACAAAAAACTCGAAGTTTTGACTTTTTGCAGCGGTAAATTCTTCTGCACTTGGCTTGCGGCCGTAGGTTTCTTCAAAATGTTGTAACCAAGCCTGACGAGCTGCTAGAAGTGGATCGACATTCTTCACTTCTTCAACTGGTTCAACCACTGGTTCCTCAACAGGAGCGACTTCCTCTGCTGGGGCATTTCCTGCGATAGACTGAATTTGTTTCAAATCAAATCCACAAGCTTTCCCAGCCATAAACTCTTCTGGTGACGGTTTGCGACCGATCACTTTTTCAAATAATTCAACCCATTTCTTTTGCATGGATCTCTTCTCCCTCATTATAAAATAGGGAAAGTGGGTCCCCCCACCTTCCGTTTTGTGATATTGTTAGAATCCAAAGTTAGAGAAATTTGGAGCACTTGGAATAAATCCAATAGCTACTTGTTCTAAAATACGAGCATTCACATAAATGACAAAGATGGCAATGAGAAGCAAGACAACAGATGATGCTACTAGAAGCAAGAATTTATCTGCTTTAAAGCTTGTCTTGTTCAATCCTTGATGAACGACATAGCATGTTCCAACAAAGAACAAGAAAAAAATAAGGAAATTTACAAAGCCATAAAATTCATAAACCTTTACAAGACCTACTAAGAAAGCAAGAAGGGCAAGTGGCAAAGTGTAGACAGACAAACGTCCAAATTCTTCAAATGAATGACCATAACTGTATTCCTTATCTTGAAGAACCACACGACGAACAAAGAATCCTGCTACTTGGAAGGCGTAAACGCTAAAGAATAGGGAAATCAATGTCAACATAAAGGCACGGAAATCCATTCCATAACCACCTGTAGCTCCACTAGCTGTGAAGAAAGTTGATAGGGTCAAGACAAAGGCAGTTAAGACATACTGTAAAATTCCGTTAAGAGCTTTTGAATTTTCTACAGCAGTTGGACGTTTCAAAGCTGAAAGGAACCAATTCCAGTAACCACCAACGGCTACACCAAATTGACTTGGTTGGCCAGGATAAGGTTGTCCTGGTTGACCTTGGTAAGAAGCTTGTTGATAAGCTGCTTGAGTAGGTTGTTGGTAGGCTTGCTGTGGAGCTTGTTGGAAAGCAGGTCCATTCGCTGGAGCAGCTTGAGGGGCCGGTTCTTGAACTGGAGCTGCTACTGGTTCTTCTGCAGGAGCAGTTGGTGCTGCTGGTGCTGCTGGCGCTGCAACAAACTCTGGAGCTTGAGGAGCTGCTGGCGCTGCAACAAACTCTGGGGCTTGTGGAGCAGCAACTGGTTCTTCCACAGGTGCAGTTGGTGCTGCGACAAATTCTGGGGCTTGTGGAGCAGCAACTGGTTCTTCCACAGGTGCAGTTGGTGCTGCGACAAATTCTGGGGCTTGTGGGGTTTCTGGAACCACTACTTCTTCTTGAAATTCTCCTGCAGCCAGTGCTTGAGCAATTTCTTCTGCACTAGCAGAACGACCATTTACGGCTTCGAAATAATCCAGCCAATCTTGTTTTGACATAATGAATCTCCTTAACTATTGTTTATACTAGGGTATTATACAAAATTTCTGAACCATTTTCAATGAAAGACTGGAAAATCCCTGTAATATCTTTTGAAAAACATACAAATTCTACTCATATTTAGAAATTAGTAAAGAAAGTGGCTGGGACAAAAGTCCTAGCCTCTCAATTATTTTTGGATTGTCGAGCAAGACGCAGTGGTTGAGTGGGCTCTACTACGCTGATTTCATCAGCTTTTACAGCCCTACTCAACTGTGCGGAGGTGGGACGACGAAATCGAATTCTAATGAATTACCGATTTCTGTCCCACTCTCTCTTAGGATTCAAATGCATCCATGCCACCTTGGACGTTGGTCACATCATAGCCTTGCTCTTCCAAAAATTGGCAAGCGCGTGCTGAGCGTCGACCTGACTTGCAGATGACATAATAGGGATGATCCTTCTCTAATTCCTGGTAGCGATTTGCTAACTCAGATAAGGGAAGAAGACGAACTCCGTCTAAGTGAAGGGCATCATATTCCTCCTGCTCGCGTACATCAAGAACGTGTAGATCTCCTTTTTGATAAGCTTGGTAAAAGCTTGAAAATTGAATTTCTTTCATGATTTCTCCTATATAGTATGTTATGGAAGGGTTAGAATTTCATAGTTAAAGCTAATTGACTCTAAAAACCGGAATAAGTCTTGGGTTTTAATAAAGATGGTTTTTTCATTGGTATTGGGATGGAAAGTCATGATCTCCTCTGACACAATGTCTTTATCGAAATAGACTAGAATATCTTTTTCATCATTGTTTAATAAACCAAATGGAGAAACCGTTCCTGGCGGTAATTGCATTTTTTCTGCTAGGGATTCAGCTGAAGCCATACGAATCCGATTGGCTCCTACTTGCTCTCTGAAGTCATCCATGTCCAAGGGTCTCTGGTCATCCATAATGAGCAGATAGTATTGGGTTTTCTTCTTGTTGGTCAAAAACATGGACTTGGTCCGCACACCTTCTAAGCCTTCAATGTATGAATCGGCCTGCTCAGTCGTGAATGCAGGTGGGTGTTCCACTACATCAAATTCGATCCCAAGTTCTTCTAATTTGTCTTTAACTTGTTGGTATGCATCCATCTCCGATCTCCTTTATTTTTGAATGATCTCTTGCACTAATGATTGCAATTCTGGCACCACCTCTGCCTCAAACCAAGGATTCTTAGCCATCCAGATTTGATTGCGAGGGGAAGGATGAACTAGTGGAAAAAAGGTTGGTAAATAGTTCTTAAAATGCTGAACCCGTTCGGTTACCTTGCCACTAACCTTTTCATGAAGGTAGTAAGCTTGAGCGTATTGTCCAATCAGGAGGGTTAACTCAATATCCGGACATTCCTTGAGAAGTTGAGGATGCCACTTTTCCGCAAAACCTTTGCGAGGGGGAAGGTCACCAGATTTTCCATGCCCTGGGAAATAAAAGTCCATGGGAATGACTGCAAACAAACCAGAATTGTAAAAGGTGTCTTCGTCAACTCCTAACCATTCGCGCAGGCGGTCACCACTCTTATCCTTCCAGTAAATACCAGCTTCTTCCGTCTTCATCCCTGGAGCTTGTCCGATAATATTGATACGAGCTGTCTTTGGAGCTGCAAAGAGTGGCTCGATTCCTTTATCCGTATATTCTTTATTTTGAGGATCTGCCATAATGGCTTGTTTAATGGTTTCAATCCTTGACATAAGTCCTCCTTCTATGGAAAAACTCAGCCAGAAAAACTGGCCGAGTAGTGGATTATTTGATTAATTCGTAGATGGCTTCTGCGTAAATAGCTGCTGCACGATAGAGATCTTCAACATCTGCGAATTCATTGGCTTGATGCATGGTATTGACATAGTCTGGGAACATGGCACCAAAGGCAACACCACGTTTCAAGAGGCGACCAAAGGTACCACCACCGATCACTTGTTCGTGTCCTTTGAGACCAGTTTGTTTTTCATAAACACGCAAGAGGGTGGATACCAATTCATCATCCATGGGAACATAGTGAGGTGTGTGACCATGGGCTGACAAGCTCACTGTAGCCACTCCTTCGATCTTTTCAAGGATGGCTTTGATGGTTTCAGGATCTGTTCCTTGAGGGTAACGGATATTGAGGGCAATGGTATTGTCTGCTTGGCTTTCATCAAAATGGAAGACACCTGCATTCATGCTCAATGGTCCCATTTTGGCATCTGTATGGGCAATACCTAATTTTTCACCGGCAAAATCTTCGTGAAGAAGCGAAGCTGTCACATGAAGGTAAGCCCTAGCAGCGCCACCAAAATCAAATTGGTTCAACAAGAGCGCTAAGTAGGTTGCACCATTGATTCCATCTTCAGGAGTGGATCCATGAGCTGACTTCCCTACAATAGTGATGGTATAGGTTTCTTCATCAACCGTTGAGATTTCATACTGAAGCTGGTGTTCCTTGGCAAAAGCATCTAAGAGGCCAGCAAGATCTGGAAGTTGTCCAGAAACGACTGCCGTCGCTGACTCTGGCACCATGTTTTCACGAAGGCCACCTGTAAAGCTATGAAGTTTAGCCTTCCCAGTGTTGTCATTTCCAAAATGAAGGTACTCCGTGATGTTTCCTTTTTCCCCATTGATGATTGGGAATTCCGCATCTGGAGAAAAGCCAAAATCTGGCTCTGGAAGACCGACATGTTTGAAATAGTAGTCCATGTCCCCCCATCCTGATTCTTCATCCGTTCCTACTACAAAACGCACGCGCTTAGAAACTGGAAGTCCTAAGTCTTTAATGATCTTCAAACCATAGTAGCAAGCCATTGTAGGCCCTTTATCATCAGATGAGCCACGCGCATAGAGCTTGCCATCGATAATTTCTGGTTTGTAAGGGTCTGTCTTCCAACCACTACCTGCAGGCACGACGTCCATATGGGCAAAGATCCCAAGCTCTTCTTCTCCTTCACCAAAGGTAAAGTGACCGGCATAATTGTCCACATTCTTGGTCTCATAGCCATCACGCTTAGCAATTTCCAAGAATTTTTCAAGAGCTTTTACAGGACCAGGTCCAAAAGGATGCTCTGCATCTGCCTTGCTGTCATCGCGTTCAGAATTGATTTCCAAGAGGCTGTATAGGTCAGCCATCATCTCTTCGCGACGTTTTTCTACTTCTGCTTTAAAGTCAACTGTTGTCATGCATTCCTCCTCTATCTTCTATTTGCTGAATGACTTAGCGTTTTTCAATGATTTCGTCTACTGGCAAGCGGTAGCTAGGTTCTACCTTCTCCGCTGCGTAACCGACTGTAATCAAGAGTTCAGGACGGAAACGCTCTTCGATTTCCAAGACTTCATTGACTTTTGATTTGTCAAAGCCAAGGATGATGTTAGAGCCGATCCCTTGGTCAGTCAAGGCCAATACCAAGTTCATCGCGACCAATCCAGCATTTAATGCCAAGTAATCGCTGATCTGTTGTTCATTGTAGCGAGCAAATTCTGCAGGAAGGTTTTGCATGAAGTATTGCAACTGCTCATCTGTGAAGTTCTTGACCCCACCGACACGCGCAATCTTCCGAGCCCGACGTTCCAAATCAGTATCCGTGAAGAGAGCGATGGTCACAGGTGCTTCCATGATTTGGTCATAGTTCCCACCATAAGCTACTTTTGCCAATTCCGCATTTTTCTGGCGAACGACCACGAATTTCCATGGTTGGCTATTGTGCGCACTTGGAGCCAAGGTCGCAATTTCAATAGCTGTCCGCACATCCTTGGGATCGACCGGCTGGTCTGTGAAATGCTTGATCGCATGACGTTTTTTGTTGAGTTCTAGGAATTTCATAGTCAACTTCCTTTTCTAATTCTATTACCTCTATTTTAACACAAAATGAAAGAGCTTGCAGAGTTTTTTCATTGATCTTTTAGGAGAGAAAGTCATAGAAGTTCTTGACATCTTGGTCATAACCATACTTCTTATTAAGACTTGCGAGGAGTTCTTTGTTATGGCCCCGATAATTATCCTCTCGTCTCAATTCTTCGTACATCTCAATAAAGGGAAGGCCCTTGTCCTTGGCATCTTGGAGCTCTGCTTCATAGTCATAGGCCACCTTACGAAATTGCAGGTTGGTCACCCCATCTTCTTCGACATCGATCAGAGCATACTGAGCTCTGTGGTTTTGAATAGGTTCCCAGTCAAAATAAGGCATGCCAATCGTGCCAGGATTAAGAATCTGCTGGCCCTGACTGCCGTAGCGAAGCAACTGCTTGTGGACATGCCCGTAGATGGCCATATCTGTCTGGTCATCCAGCAGTTGGTCAAAGTTCTCCGTCGCATTAGCTGGACGCAAGTCCCCACCATAATTCTTTTCTGGCAAGTTGTGGGTCAGTGAAAAGCGAATGCCATTGACCTCCTTCTTTTCCATTAGAGGAAGCGAGCGAAGCCAATCGATCCGCTTAGGATCTAGTCCTTCCATGAGGTACTGAGTGAGACGAAGAAGCTGGATCTCCTGCGGATCCTCAAGTCCGTACTCGCCATCCAAAGCCTCTAGGACACAATCGTCCCAATTTCCTCGAACAGCAGCCGTGATAAGAATCGCATCCAGCATGTCAAAAAGGTCCTCTCTTCCTGGCCCTGGTAGCAAAATGTCCCCTAAAAGCCAGTATTCCGTCGCGTCTTGAGCACGCGCATCTGCAATCACTGCCTCCAGAGCTGTCGTATCTCCGTGGATATCAGATAAAATAGCGATTCGATGGTTCATAACTACTCCTTTATGGATTGAAAAATCTGTGTATATTAAGTATAACAAAAACCAGTACAAAAAGTGAAAACCATCCATTTGAATTGGATGGTTTATCTTATTAGAACTTATTATATGATTTAGAGATGATAAATTTGTGTAGAATTATGAGTTAACTATTCCTCATCAGAAAACATCAGTTCATCTAGTTCTTCTGTGTCTCTTGCAATCCCCTCATTACTAGAAAGAATATTATTCAATATTTCTAAAGTTATTTCACCCGTAACATCCTTTATGATCACTTTCGTGCCTAAATCATTTAATCTGTTTATTACTTCTCTAATTTTCTTTAATTCATCTAATTTCAAATCATTGACTGACATGACTGGCTCTTGCTTTTCAATTCTAGATTTTATTTCACTTAAAGAAAACGGAGTAAACTCTCTTAACACCTTATATGTCATTGTTTGATTTGTAATGTGATTAATTATTAGATCTACTGTACTCATTACTCGTTCCTTTTATTGATAATTATCCATCATATTAATTTGTTTTCCAGTTTCCACCATGCCAGCCGTAAAAATCCTATATTATAATTAGGCTTGTATAATGAACTAGATCTCCCCTGCGTCACCGTTTTCTTCATCAATAACCACAACATTCAAGTGCCCATCATCCAGGTATTCTTCTTGAGTGACCTCACCATTTAGATATCTAATTTTCTTTGAAACTTGTATATGAATCTCCCTCAAATCAGCAAAATAATTCTCAATATTCAGTAATGAAGTGTAAATATCAAACATCCCATTTAAGTATAATTGCCTGTCAGTATCCTCAATCGTATCTATATCTAATTTTTCCATTAAATGAATCCCTCTGGCAAGGTTATCAATATCTTCTTGGAAATCATTGTTAATGTCCTCATTAACATCTGATATCTTATCAGAATTTACTAATTGGTTACTATAATGAGAATTCAATTTAGAATAAACAGCTGTTAATTGCTGTAATAATTCTTTCATAACAATTAAATACTCCTTTCTACTCCTGCATCTGATTTAATTCTACTTTTAGATCCATCTAGATTCATTATTTTTTTAAATTTCACTCTCTTATCAAATATCTCAGTATGTTGTTAGTATAACAAAAACACCCATAAAACGCGAAAACCATCCACATTAATATGAATGGTTTAGACTATATTATAATTAGGTTCTAGAATGAACTAGATCTCCCCTGCGTCATCGGCTTCTTCATCAATAACCTCAACATTCAAGTGACCATCATCTAGGTATTCTTCCTTAGTTATTTCACCACTTTGAAACAAGAATTTTTTATTGAGGTTTGTTAACAATTCATCGGCATCATCCAGTAAGACTTCCAGTCGTCTAAGTCCCCAAACAGTCTCGAGAATCCCATTCGTATAAGAATTACTTTCTGAAGATTCAATAGAATGTATTTGACTTTCTAAAAGCTCAAGACCAGTTTTTAATTGGTCAACACTTGAATCCCAATCTGATTGAATATCTTCGATAAAATCAACTAAGTTCTCCTGATCAAGTAGTTCTCCATTAAATTTGTCATTTAACGAAGAACAAACCTGATACAATTTTTCCAATACTTCTTTCATATTCGAATGTTCCTTCTTAATACACTCTTTGTTTTAATATCATTAACTGATCCATCTGTACGAATTACTAAGATTATTTCAAGTCTACCGATTCTATCTTATCTAAAAGTTCCGTCCACATATTTCACCTCATTAAATCTCAACCAAGTCCATCACTTTACATAGTATATCAAAATCTATAGAAAAAAATGTGATAACACTCGGATATCACATTTTTTATTAGGACTATAGTTTAACAACGACTTGCTCTCGGCCTGCGAATTCGTCAATTTCTTCCTGCCACAATGCTTTTAATTCATCGTCAATTACAATAGGACTTCCAATTCCTTCCATTTATTTAATACGTTCATCAATTCATGGAATATAATATTCACAAAATTTTCTCCTATTCAATCTTGCCAACCAATGCGGTTATTAATAAGATATGCTCATACATCTTGACCTTATCTAGATGATCCACATCTTTAAAGCCACCTAATGCTAACAAGGGTACAAAGCCAAAACATTGGGAATAATCAAGAGGACCATATTCCTCTATCGCTTCATGGTAAAGCGGTAGGTCAAAATGTTTTGTAATATGATTACTATCTATAAATTTCAAAAAATGAGTAAAGTTTTTTATCATGATATTAAAACTGCCATTTTTGTATTTAACAATTCCCACATATTTGTTTTCTTCCCAAGTTATGATATCTCCAAATGCCGTCGCAAATATAGGAATAGCAATATCGCCCCGAAAATACGAATCTCTCACTAACTCACTATAGTCGTCTGGGTTTATGACTTTTAAATAGCCATTCAAAAAGGTACCTAAACCTTGGGTTTCCCAAATTTCAACCAATCCAACAGGGACTTTATCCTTATAATTTTCAATCGCCTCTTTAGGCATGTCTGCAACTTTTACAAAATCTGAAATCATTGGATCTCCTTTCAATAAGTCAGTCTAACATTTAAATATGTACTCTGTAGTTGTTCTGGGGACATTGTTTTAGCCATTGCCTGAATCTGCTCATCAACATAATCAATACGATATCTCCATTGAATTCCAATAGATGAGTTGACACCTGTATCACCCATTCCACCAATCTTATCTGGATATCCTCCAGCTATCTGGTCAGGATTGTGAAGAGCTGCTTGGGTACCTAGCCATTTTTGAGCTTGTTCCTCAGCAACATCAATATCTAAACCTTTATTAATCAACTCTTCTATTTTTTCTTCTAAAGCTATTTCCCTAGCAGCTTGTTGAGCAGCATTTCCTTCTAAAGCACGACCTTCAGCAATATATCTTTCACGATTGTCGAGATACTCCTGAACAGTTAGCTCGTTCATTCCTTTTTGTTGATCTGCTAATTGACGCGAGAATTCTTCTTCATGATGTTTTGGATTGCGATTAAATTCAACTTGTATCTCTTCAATACGTGGAATGTCATCTAATTGTTGAATTTTTGGAGTTTTATTACTAGTGCTTCCCCCACCTCTGCCTTCAAATGCCGCAATCTTCTGTTTGTGATCGACTGAAATTTGTTGGATGCGATCGGCGAAATCATCTATCTTCGTTGAGACGTTAGACTTTGGTAGATTTACATTTCCATTTCCTGCAAGAGCAAAGGCAGGTTGACGTTGATTTCCAATGGAATCCATCATGTTTTGAACATTTTGTCGACCGGTTTCCATTGCATCATTGAAGTTTCGAACTTTATTGGAAAGCTCTTCTGCTCCTGCCGCAACAGTTTTGTTCTTCACATTTGAAACACGGTTCTTGAAGTTATCAAAAGCTTCTCCAGCTTGAACCTTGACATCGCCCACCTTGGTCTTGACATCTGTCCAAGTTGATTTGACGCGATCTTTAATGCTAGCCTTAAAGCTAGTCGCTTCCCCACTGTGGATGTTGACATCGGCTGCTTGACTTGCTCTATAGGATTTGTATTTATTCCCAAGGTGGCCAATGGTACGTCCAATCATTTGACTGGTTGCTAAACCTACCAAAGCTTTTTGAGGATCTTCCATAAAGTCGTGACCAAACTGTGCGGTATCATAGACATTTGCACTCATCTGAGCAAATCTTTCAGCTGCAAGAAGAGACTCTGAAGCTGTTTTACCAGCAATCTTTGTAGCAGTAGATAAACCGCCGGATAGGAGCGTCGTAGCAGCTTCTGCTCCGGCCCACCAACGCTGTTCTGTTGAGAGTACTTCTCCAGAGATGGTCTCCCCTGCTGCTGCACGATAAAGTGCTTCTCCACCGATGAGACCTGTCCCTGCCGCAAGTGCCACTGGCGCAAGTGTTCCACCAGAAGCAACAGTCCCTACAACTAGAAGAGCAACACCTAAAACTTGGACTCCAGTCTCCACCCAACCAAGCCATTGTTCATTGTCTTTAGCAAAGGTGGATTTCATCCGTTTGTATTCACCCATCTCAGTTGGATAGAAAGCATCCATCAACTCACGGTCACTCAAGTCCTTAAGTTTATTATACGTGTCTCTATCTGAATTTTCAAGTTCTTTTAAGCGCTCCTTAGCCACTTTGAGCTTTTCCTGGTACTTCGCAGCAGCAGCTGGTATTGGGCTCTTGTCACTATTTAAGATATCAGACAAAGTGAAATGTTTCGTTTGGGTTGTAGTTTGCTGAACCATCCCACCTGTTCCATTATAGACAACCTGTGTAGTAGTTTCTTTATAAGATAAATGGTCGGATTTGTATTGATTTTTTCCCTCATTGACCTTGTTGAGGGCTTCCATAGCATCTTCTAGTCCACCGATGTACTTGTTTTCTATATTTTGTACAATCTCCTTGTGAACTTCCTTTAATGCTCTCATAATTTTTAAAACCTTATGCTCAGCATCTAGAAAGTCACTTTCCGGCATGTCTTTTCCTAAAGTTCCTTCACCTTGAGCTACATAAAGGTCTTCAACTTGATTCGTTTTAACAATCTCAGTGGCTTTTTTTATATCTCTCAATAAGTCAACAACTTGTTGAACATTATTCTCACCCCAGCCTAGGTTATCGCCTTTTTCAAAGTCACTTTTATTTGTATAATACTCTGTCATCAAGCACCTCCCTTATCGGTCCGTCCACTATATAGGATAGCATCTTCTGATTTAGGACCCGTATAGTCCGGCTTAGTTTGGCTTTCTTTGATATTTTCTTTAGTAAGTTCAAAAGCCTGTTGGGGATCCTGTTCCAGTGCTTGTTTTGTTTCTGGATCAATAGTTGGATCTACTAAAGCTGCGTTAACAATGTCTGCTGCTAAGAGTTTGTCTGTATCAATCATGGCTCGATAGGTTGTTTGAATATGATTGTACATTAACTCTGTTAAGGATTGGAAGGTTTGAGCTTTAGATGTAAACCGACTCAATTGCAATTCACCTAAACGTGATTGAAGAGATCCTTCCTTACAAACTGCGGGCACTTTTTCTACCAACTCTTGTAACTGAGTTGTCAGATCTATTGTACTCATAACCAATTCACGCGCGGCTAATAAAAGTTCTTCTTGTTCTGTCAAGGAAATACTAATCTTTGGCATGGTTCAATCCTCACTTTCAATTGCTTGATCACTTCTTTTTCCATTACTTCTGTACTAACAGACCGAATCCGTTGTTCTATCATATCGTACTGATAAAGACCTGAAGGAGCATCCAAATATAGATAAGCTGTCGAGCGTTTCTTATAAGAATAAGTCATCACAGTTAATGCAGGTCTCTGACCATAATAAATCAGTAAGCGCTCATCAGAATACGGTTCCCAAGAAGAAGCATTAGGATTTCCTTCTCTTTGGGGATTTTGAGCACTCAAAAAATCATGGAGTTGTATCGTCATCCCAAGGAACTGAAAACTATGAACTCGATTAAGGGTGTATGCATTTTCTCCGACCCGTTCAATAACGATATGGTACCAACGATTTGAATCGACCAACTGTGCACAATAAAATTGCTGATCCACTTCACAGTGGGAAAAAGCTTTCTGGTACTGATCCAGATAGATTCCTCTAGCCATACATGCTTCAGTCGGCTCATCATTCTCATCAATCAAGCCCAGGGAGCGCAAATCTTCAAAACCTTTCTCTAAGACTTCTTTTAACTGTTCTAATTTCTCTTTCCCTTCAACTTCAGGAAGAGGAAGGAGAAAGAGATCTTCACTATAACCGTCATTTGTAATCATATGCAATGCATATAATGCTTCAATTGAAAAAATCATACGCTATCTATTTCCTTGATTCTCTTTGCGTCTTTTATATGATAAAAGAGTGTTTCTAAACCATCTGCTGCTTCGTGTAACTTACCAACTGCATCCGCAAAGTCTGCTTGATATTGTTGGATAAAATCTTTAAGACCTAGATATTTTTCTTTGGTTTCACCAGACCAAAGTGATTCCTTTTGGCCTAAAGCACTCACTTGCGATGGGATGGTGGAATTGATTAGATTATGAACACTATTCAGTTGTTCAATCAATGCCCTTAACTCACTATCCTCATAATGAACGGTATCATGAGTAAAACGTGACTCGATATCATTAATATTCGTATTCATACGCTAAAACCATCCTTTCCCCAACTCCGTCCAATCTTCTTCTATTCCTAGTCTGTCCCAACCTTTTTTTCCTTTGTTGTACTCTGCTTTTACAGATGCCATCTGAGAATTTAGGGAGGCAATTTGCGCAACCAACTCATTATATAGGTCTACAAAAGAAGCATTCGAATCATTTACAAAATCAACATAATCTTGCAATTTATCACGATTTGTTTTTAACTTACTGGAAGCAGTATCTAAATAAGCATAACCAGCGTGACCATCAATCTTATCTATAATCCCTGTTGTATACTCAATATACTCGTCCATTTCTGAGGTCGAGCGTTTATGGTCAAGATTACAATTTTGTATTCCATCACGCACTCTTTTATATTTATCTCGTTTCGCTTTTAAACTATCGTACTGACTTTTTAAGGATGCGTCACTTACCATAACAACTCCTGCCTTTCTTTTATATTGTATTAGTTTACCATATTTGAAGCATCATTTATACGATCAACCCTTATTTTTTTACCAATATAAACATATCGCAATTATCTGTTGATTTTAAGCTAAAAAGAATAAGTAACTTCATTACTTATCCCTTATATCTATTCTTTATTAAGTTCGAAATCTTCTCTTTTATTCAACTTTTCTTGCACTGCCTCCGCTACTGCTCGTGGGATGCCGACTGTGACAATCTCATCCACAGTAGCTTCTTTGATCTTGGTCAGTGCCTTGAAGTGCTTCATCAGCAACTGCTTGCGTTTTGGTCCCAATCCTTCGATGCCATCCAGCTGAGAAGAGAAGGAATTCTTGGACCGTAGCTGGCGGTGGAAGGTGATGGCAAAACGGTGAACTTCATCTTGGATCCGTTGCAGGAGGAAAAATTCCTGCGAAGTCCGAGAGAGTTCGATGACTTGGAGAGGATCACCAAAGAGCAATTCATGGGTTTGGTGCTTGTCATTCTTCTGAAGTCCTGCAATAGGAATGTCCAGTCCTAACTCCTCTTGGATGACTTGCTTAGCGATATTGACCTGGCCCTGACCCCCATCGATGACGATCAGATCTGGTGGCGTCAGACCATCTCGCATGACCCGGCTGTAGCGTCTGCGAATGACCTCCCGCATGCTGGCATAGTCATCTGGCCCGACGACAGTCTTGATCTTGTACTTGCGGTAGTCCTTTTTACTTGGCTTCCCATTGACAAAGACCACCATGGCTGAGACCGGACTGGTCCCCATGATGTTGGAATTATCAAGAGACTCAATCCGCACAGGAGTTGGAATTTGCAGGAGTTTTCCAAGGTTTTCAATAGCACCTTGGGTCTTCTCAATAGATTTTTCAAGGAGATTGAACTTCTGCTCCAGACTGACACGTGCATTCTTGATAGCCAGATTGACCAACTGCTTCTTCTCCCCCCGCTGGGGCTTGAGGACCTTGGTATCCACAAGGGCCTTGACCGCTTCCTCATCGATGTCTTGAGGTATCAGGATTTCATTGGGGATCAGGTGAGATTTCTCCTGGTAAAACTGCCCTACATAGGTCAAGAAATCTTCGTCTGGATCATTGTAGTAAGGAAAGAGGTTGACGTCCCGCTCGATCAGCTTACCCTGACGGACAAAGAAGACCTGCACACACATCCAGCCCTTGTCCACGTAGTAGC
>ERZ773197.1585-NODE-1585-length-15366-cov-22.187186_pt1 | contig 15366 bp, 8 predicted proteins | sample MGYA00580999_ERZ773197 | MGnify/ENA primary metagenome ERZ773197 (study PRJEB29015, sample SAMEA2738166) | human oral metagenome | biome: human oral; feature: human-associated habitat; material: saliva | place: China | collected 2185 ...
GCAGTAATGTTTGGACTTTCATTCTGTACGGTCTTGACATTGTTCTTTACACCAGTATTGTATTCGTTAGTTGAAGAAAGAAAAGAGAGAAAACAAAAAGAAAGAGAAGAAAGAAGAAGACAAGAAAAAGAAGAAGAACGAAAAGGGTATGCAAAATAATTTGATTCTTTGATTGAATAAAAAATAGTTAGAGGGGAGAATTTTGTGAAAAGATTAGAAATATATTTTGATTCATTTTATACGGAAAAAATGAAAGAAGAATTAAGAGAATACGGAATAGAACAATATTTTATAGTTCCGACTATACATAGTTCTTGGAGTAAAACTTTTAAACATTTTAATACACATGTTTGGCCAGGAACAGACAGTATTTTAGTTACTTATTTGGAAGATAGGCACGCACAAGAGATTATACGGATTATTAAAATTATGAAGATAGATTTAGGTCGTGGAATTTCGATGGGTGCGGTTATTATGCCAGTAGAGGACATTATTTTGTAAGACAAAAAATCAGCAGAAATGCTGTTTTTTTATTTATGTTTTTATTTGAAAAATTTTAAATTTATGGTAAAATAACTTCAAGAAAAAAGGAAAGGAAGTAAAATTATGGAAAAAATATTGGAGTGCAAAGATTTAGAAAAATCGTATAAAAATAATAAGGCACTAAATAGTATTAATTTATCCATTAATAAAAATAAAATAATCGGATTACTTGGTCCAAATGGAAGCGGGAAAACGACTTTTATTAAACTTGCAGTGGGACTTTTAAAGCCGACTTCAGGAGAAATTTTAATTGATGGACTGCCAATTGGTGTGGAGACTAAAAAGATAATTTCGTATCTTCCAGATAGGGATTATTTGGACAAAAATCAAAGTATTGATTCGTTGATTCAATTATTTTTGGATTTTTATCCTGATTTTGATGAAAATGTCGCAAGAGGGATGTTAAAAGATTTGAAAATTGATAAAAATGCGAAATTTAAAGCGTTGTCGAAGGGAAATAGAGAAAAAGTGCAACTTATTTTGGCAATGAGCAGAAAAGCAAAACTTTATTTGCTGGACGAACCTATAGCTGGAGTTGATCCAGTTACGAGAGATTATATTTTAAATACGATAATTAAAAATTATAACAAAGAGGCGACACTTATTATTTCAACACATTTAATCAATGATGTGGAAAAAATCTTGGATGAAGTTATTTTTGTGAATGATGGGGATATTTTGCTGTACGATTCAATTGAGAATGTTAAAAAAGAGCATAATGTCAGTATTGATGAATATTTTAGGGAGGTGTTTAAATAATGTTGAAATTATTTAAATATGATTTTAGAGCGATTAAAAGACGACTTATACCACTTTATTTGGTGGCAATTATAATTGGAGTTGTAAATCAAATATGTACTACATTTGTTATACGATTAAGTATGACTGCATCACAAGAAAATGCAAGTTTTATTATTTTTTCTCTTTTAAAAATGGTATTTTCGCTTTCGTTTTTTTTGATAATGTCATATGCTTCCATTTTAACTATTTTTATTTTAATAATGAATTTTAATAATTCAGTTTATGGAAACGAAGGGTATTTGATAAATTCCTTGCCAATAAGTTCGAAAAAGTTAATTTTGGCAAAATATTTGAATTTTATATTTTGGACATTTATTTCAGCGATATTTTATATAGTTTTTTACATAATCGGAACTATAAACGGTCTGCTTGCAAGTGGTCAAAGTTTAAAAGTTATAAATTCAGAATTAAATGAGTTAAAAATGCAATTGTTTCATAGTCCGTATTTTGGGAAATTTGTGGGAGTGGCAATAATTGTGTTAATTTGTATAATTTTACAACATCTTTTAAATTCTTGGGTTTTTATGATGTGTGTAACTTTTGCAAATTTGGTAAAATCTAACAAACTTATTATGGGAATAGTTACATATGTTGTAACAAATATAATACTTGGGATATTTTATTTTTCATTGATGGCAAGTTTTTTATTTAAATTGAACTCTGATATTGAAATAAGAGATAATGTATTTTTTAGTTTAATGACAGAATATGGGATAACTTATATAGTTTTTGTGGCTCTTTTAAATGTTGGAATTTTCTTTCTTATAAATTACATTCATTCTAAAAAAATAGATTTAGAATAGAAAAAAGTTTCAGAATGTGCTATAATAAATGATAGTTAAAAAATCGGAAAATTTTGAGAAAGGAAATTGAAAATGGGAAACAGCAGAAAAGTAATTAAGAGATTGTCCATTATTATGATAGTTGTATTTGCAATTGGAATGCTTGCAAGTGCGATATTATTTTTGAAAAATAATATTTTTGGACAAATGTCAAATAGAGAAGTTATTGCGACAGTTAATAATGAGAAAATCTATAAAGACCAGTTTGAATCATATAGACAGATATTAAAAGATCAGTTGTCACAATTAAATCAGCAAAAAGCACAGATGGGAGTACCCCAAGAAAATTTACAAGATGTGCCAGATAGCATAACAGACGAGATAATTTTACAAAATCTAGTAAGTAAAGCGCTTTTAATTTCAGCAGCATCTGATTTTAAAATAAAAGTGCCAAATGGCGAAATTAATAGACAAGTTAATAAAGAAATTAAAGGTGTGAAAAAAGAAGATCTTATGAATGCGTTAGCAGCTCGTGGATACAGAAACTTAACTGATTACAAAAATGCAATAAAACAAGATAAGATTATGCAAAAATTACAGGAAAAAATGTTTGGAGCAGATCAGATTTCTGATGCGGATGTAAAAAAAGCGTTTGACAGGGAACAATATGCTGGACTTGCTGGAAAAGATTTCAATGAGATAAAAAATCAATTGAAAGAAAGTTTACAACAGGAAAAAAATGATGCACTGCTAAACTCTTATTTAACAAAATTGAGCGAAAAAGCAAGAATTGAGTTTAAAAATCCTGAAATAAAAAAAATATATGATAATTCTAAAGTGATTGTAGCTAGAAATGGTGAATATAAAATATTAAATAAAACAGTAAATGAAAGACTTTTGAAAACTATTTCAGAATCACAATTAGGATATTCCGAAAATTTATTAAACAGTATAAAAGCTAATTTAAAAGTGGAATTAGATAAACTGGTAAAAATTTCAGTAAAAGCAAAAGCTGCTGGATTAAAACCAGATCCAGAACTTGTCGGAGTTGATCAATTACAAGATTTATCTAAAAGATATTATAATTCTTTGATTGACAACTATAAAACTGACGATGCGACACTAAGAGCTAGATTTGAACAGAAAAAAGATAGCTACAGTACGAAAAACAGCATTGGAGGATATGTTATAGGAGATGAATATCAACCAAGTTCACAAGATTTAGAAAATGCTAAAAAACAAGCGCAAGAAATTATGAAAACTACAAATAAAAATAATTTTGCGCAAAAAGCAAAAGAGTTCTCAAAAGATTTTAAGTCAGCTTCTAAAGGTGGAAGTTTAGGAGAAACAACTGATCTATCTGGACTTGTCCCAGAATTTGCAAATGCGGTTAAAAATGGAAAAGCTGGAGATATAGTGGGACCTATTCAAACACAGTTTGGATACCACATTATTTATATTGAATCAAAAGATGCAAATAATCCAAATGTAGCAAAAGTTAGTCACATTCTGATTACACCAAATATATCAGAAGCTACAAAACAAAAAGTTGCACAAAAAATTAATGACTTAAAAGCACAAGTTCAAAGCGGAAAAGCTACTTGGGATCAAGTTGAAAAACAAGACAGATTTAACTTTAATGTAAAAGAAAGATTTAAAAAATTGCTAAAAGGTGAAACAGTTCCTGGAATTGGAAAAGATGACGAATTGGTAAATAAACTATTTGCTTCTAAACAAAATGAAATAATAGAAAAAAATCTTCCAGCTGGTTATTTCCTAGTTGTAAAAACTTCAGAAATACCGTTTACACCTGCCACTTTTGAAAATTCAAAAGAAAGAGCAAGATTGGAATTGGCACATGAATTTGCTGAAAAAACTTTTGCAAGTATAAAATAAAATAATTAAATTAATAAAATAAAAAAAAACTTTATTCATTGAATAAGGTTTTTTTTTATGATATAATTAAAGCCGCTAAAAACAAAAATTTTATTAAAAATTATAATATTTTTTTTTTAATTGAGGATAAGAATAGGAGAATTTATGACAAATAATTTAAGACAAGCTCAAAGAGATATGAAAGCGTTAGCAAAGCAAGTGAGAGGTGTGAGATATACCGAGGCTTTGCTATTTACATATCTTATGACAGGAATGATAACTTTTTCGACAGGACTTAACACAAATCCTAATATGCTTTACGAAAGAGTAAATAAAGAAATTGTGATGGCGGCGGACAGTACACGACTTCACATTAAGAAAACTAAAAAGCAGAATGAAAAAGAAATAGATGATGCAGAATTAGAATTAATCGAACTTATGGAACAAGGGGATCAAGTTGTAAAATCACCTTGGAGCAGCTGGCAATTTGGAGTGAATACTTTTGCTAGCAGAAATAGCGGAGTTTTCAAAGGATATGGAGACAAAGAAGGAAAATATATGTATTCCAGAGGAGACTGGTCGCAAAGAGGAGTTTTACTTACAAAAGGAAGAAATGCACAAAGTGTCATGGGTCAAATTACAAACTATGATTCGACAAGAAGAACGACAAAATCTGGACTTGTAAACTTATTAGATGTTCAAGAGCCAGAAGTGGAAATTCAAATAATGGCAAATGTAAGACCAAAGTCTATTCAAAAGGAAGAAATAAAAATAGAGCCACAAATTGACATGCCAAAAAAAGTGATAAAACCAAATGTGACTTTAAATGTAAATAAGCCACTAGATGCGCCAGTAATAAAATTGCCAACAATAACGCCAGTTTCAATAAATGTTACTGCACCAAAAGCACCACAGGAACCAGTATTGGCACAAGCGCCATCAATTTCAATGCAGCTTAGTTCGCCAAATATTGAGATGAATATAACTGCGCCAAGTGTTAATGAAATTCAGGCTTTAACGGTAACAGAACCTAAAAAACCTGTTGTGAAAACTCCAAAACTTACTATTAATAATGTTGAGTTTCAAGTTCCAGCTTTAGAGCCGTATGGGAATAACCAAGGATTTACAATGAATCAGAATAAAAATTTAGATGGAAAAGATTATTATTTAAGTAAAGGTGCTGCTAATAAGCAAAATGCAATTGCTGAATATATAACTAATAGTGGAGATTTTACTACTGCAACAAATACTGTTATGTATGTAGATATAACTACAAAAAGAGCAGTCACATTAGATCCGGGACTGCCAACCAACCAAAAAAGTGGAATAGTAGAATGGGGTGGAATTACAACGCCTGTTTATTCTTTTACTAATAATGGTACTATTTATTTAGTAGCTGAAGTTACGGCTGGAATAGAAGTTCAGCCAGATACGCATCAAGTCATGAAAGTTACGGGTATAAATAATGGACTTATTCAAGGAAATAATAATAATCAAGTTGCAATGATATTTACTTCTGAAAAGAATACTGGTGTAAATAAGCATACCTTAATAAATAAAAAAAATATTGTTATGAATGGAAAAAATTCAGCAGGATTTGCAACAAGTGATATTTTAGTTGATAATTCCATCCTAAAAAATAGTTGGCATATGATAGCTATTAATGATAGTAGTGGAACTATCGACTTGGAAAATAAAAAAAGCCATGGAATGGTAGTTGCAAAAACTGGAGTTGATTTAGGAAATGAATCAAAATTTCAAAATTTAGGAAATATAAATGTAAAAGGAGAAGAATCAGGTGGAATCACTCTTTTGGATGAATTAGGAAATGATGGAGCTATAAATGACGGAACGATTACAATAACAGGAAATAACTCATTTGGACTTTACTCTGAAGTTAATTCAAAAGTTGAGAATAATAAAAATATAATAATATCTGGAAATGCGACTGGAAGTATGGGAATCCGTGTTGGAAGTGTAAGTGCCACAAATATGAAAAATACAAGTACAGGAACAATAACTATTAACAGCAATGTTGGTGGAAATATGGGAGTTTTTTCTGAAACGGCGGCATTTGCAAATGATGGAAAAATTGATGTAAATGGAGACAAAAATATCGGAATGTATTTTAGAAACATTACAGGAATTAATGGAAACAACAATACTATCAATATTGCTGGAACTAATGGCTATGGTGTGATGTTGGAAAATACAAATTTTAAAAACTCTGGGACAGTTGCTGCAACTGGAAGTAATTCAATAGGAGTTTATGCTGGAAATTCTACTGTTACAAATGAAAGCGGAAAAACTATATCAAGTGATAAATATCATGCCGTAGTTCAAAATGGAGGAACATTTACAAATGAAGGAAATGTAACGACAAACGGTGGAGGAGCAGTTGCACTTTATTCTGAAAATGGGACATTTTCTCACAATGCTGGAACAATTACGGCTAATAATGGTGGAATAGGGATTTTTAATAATAATTCAACAGGAACGGTAAAATCTGAGATTGTAGTTGGGAACTCAACAACTTCTAATACAGGGATGGGAGTTTATTCAGAAGCTGGTACAACGACATTTTCTGATAACGCTAAATTGACTCTTGGAGAAAGAACAATTGGACTTTATTCTTCTGATACTTCAAAATTTGGTAATAGATTTTCTATAAATAAATTGGAAACAAGTATTGGAGAAAATGCGGTTTTTGCTTATTTTGGAAATGTAGGAACGCCAACTGTAAATATAACTAATTCTATACTTGGAAATTTGACAGTTTCAAAAATGGATAAAGGTTCAGCTTTGTTTTATAGTGAAACTGGGACAACTGTAAATATTGATAATGATTTAAATACAACGGTAGCAGGGAAATTTAGTAATGTGTCTAACAAAGCACAGCTTTTTGTGACAAATGGCGGAACAGTGAATATAAATTCTGGGAAAATTTTGACTTCGAATATAAAGACTACAATTTCTGGAATAAATAGAGCAACAGTTGAAAATAATGGGACACTTGCTTTGACTGGTGCTTTGACTGGAAATAATGGAGCTGTGGGAATTTATTTAAATAATTCGACAGGGTTAAATAATAATATAATAACTACTGCAGACAAAGGTTCTACTGCTATTTATGGTAATAATAATTCAACATTGGAAAATAAAGGAAATATAACGACAAGTGGAAAATCTTCTGTGGGATTATTTGGAGATGCGAGTACGGTTTCTAATTTAAGTGGAAAAATCAAAACAGAAGCACAAGGTTCAGCTGGAATGTTTGGAAAAAATGATTCGACTGTGACAAATGATACTACTGTTGATGTTGAAGGTGATAAGTCAGCTGGAATTTATACACAGGACAGTAATTCTACAAATAATAGTGCGATAAATGTAAAATCAGGCGAAAGTGCTGGAATGTTTGCAAATTACGACAAATGCAACGAAAGATTATTCTGCTGTAAATAATGGGAATATAAATCTTACGCCAAGTGGAACTCAAAATAAAAGTGTTGGAATTTATGGGGAAACAGAAAGTGGTGTTTCAAAAGTTTTGACATTGAAAAATGAAGGAAATGCAACTATTTCTGTAGATATGGATAACTCAGTTGGAATTTTGGCAAAGAATAATGTTTCAAATGGCGTGGATAAAATAAATGTTTTAAATAATGGTAAAATTGCTGGAAGTAAAACTAAATCAATTGGAATTTCTGCAACTAAGTCGACTGTGACAAATGCTGCAACTGGTAAAATTGAGATGTCTGGCGATAAGTCGGCTGGAATTTATGGAGAAACTGAATCTACAATTACGAATTTGGGAAAAATTAAAATGACTAACAATGAATCAGCAGGAATTTTTCTTAAAAACAGTGATGCTGAAAATAAAAACTCGATTACTATTGAAAAATCAGATTCAGCAGGAATTTATGGAGAGTTTTCAAGTAACAGTCATAGTATGAAAAATAGCGGAACTATAAATGTTGGAAATGCTGGAAGCAGTGAAAACAAAAGTGCTGGGATGTACGGATTATTAACTGGGGGAACTTTAAATATAACTAATGAAAATGCAGGAAATATAAATGTCAATATGACAAAATCAGCAGGTATTTTTGCTGAAAGTTCAACAGGTTCAAATTCTGACTTAAATGCAGAAAATCAAGGGACAGTTACAGTAAATGGAAATGAATCTGTTGGAATGTATGGAAATAAATCAACATTGAAAAATTCTAAAGATATTCTTGTGAAAAGTGACCAGTCAACTGGAATGTTTGGAAAAAATGGAGCAGATGTCTTAAATAGTTCTAATATAACTGTGGAAGGAACTTCTGCTGGAAGTCAGTCAACTGGTATCTATGTAAGTGATAGCGGAACTAAAGGTAAAAATACTGGGACAATCACTTTGAAAAGTAAAAATTCGACAGGAATGGCGGCTATAGCAAGTGCAAAAATTGAAAATGCAGAAAAAATTATGAGTAATTCTGAATCTGTGATTGGAATGTATGGAAAAGATGCTGGAACTGAAGTTTTGAATTCCAAAGACATTGAGTTTTCTGGAAAAGAGTCAACTGGAATATTTGTAAAAGATAACGCTAAAGGTAAAAATACTGGAAAAATTAAACTTGACGGAAAGTCGTCGGTTGGAATGTTTGGAGCAAGTAGTGCTGCTGGTAACAAGATTGAATTGGAAAATGGTGGAACTATTGAAGTAAATAAAAAGAATTCAACAGGAATGTTTGCAAGTAATGTTTATGATGGAACTACAAAACTTTATACAGGAAGTGTTGGAGATTCGATTATAAAAAATACTGGAACGATAAATTTAAACGATGAAAGCACAGTTGGAATTTATACTCCAAAATCGACAATTTCTCAAGAAGGAAATATTGTACTCTCTAATGCAGCTAATTCTTCTGTTGGAGTTTATTTAACTCAAGATGCGACAGTTGACGGCACAAGCGGAACTATTGACTTGAACAAAAATTCTCAAAATCAAGTCGCTTATTATATTAAAAATTCTGGGAAAATACAAAATTCTATTGGAAGAGTAAATGGTTATGGAGTAGGAGTCTATCTGGATGGAACTGATGACTCAGGAAATAATTCATCAACTCCAGCTGAACTTGTTTCAACAACTCCAGCACTTGACTTTACAACAGGAGCAGATGGTGGAAATGGAATTATTGGATTAGTTTTAAAAGGAAATACGAAAATTTCAAGTTACACAGGTGGAATAAAAGTTGGAAACACAGACGGACAAAATTATGCAATCGGTATTTATGCCGATAAACAAGGAGGTTCTACGCCAAAAACGATAGATACTTCGATTACAACAGGAGCTAATGGTGTTGGATTATTTGCCGATAATGGAAGTAAAATTTCTTATATGGGACAAATGAAAATTGGAGATGGAACGACAGCAGGAACAGGTATTTATATAGGAAATGGCGGTGGAAGCGCTGTATCCGAAGTGACCATTGCAAGTGGATCAAATATTAAATTAAATGGATCTAATGGAGTTGGAGCAATTGTTACGACAGGTTCAACAGTTAATTTTCAAGGTGGTTCTAAAATTGAGTTAGGTGGCTCAGGAGTTGCCATTTTTGGACAAAGAGGAGCAATTATTAACGATGGCGGTGGAACATTTACAACAAATGGATATTCTTCTGAAAGAATTAGGCTTACAGAAGGACCAGCAATAACTAAGGCAAATGTAACTTTGGAAACTGGAAATGTGATGTCGCATGTGATAAATGGAGAGGCTATTTTAAATTCAGGATTTTTGGTCAATGCCGCAGCAGGTTCAAAAAATATAATTGGACTTATGGCTGAAGGAAATGAAAATGAAACTTTAACTGCTCCAGTAGCTTGGAGAGAATTAGGTTACGAAGTTGTAAATAACGGAACGCTTGATTTGTCAAATGCAACTAGTTCGACTGGAATATATTTGGATTCAGCTCGTGGAAAAAATGCTGGACCTTTAAAAGTTGGTGACAAGTCGACAGCCATTTACGGAGTTTATAATTCAAGTACAGCGCCATATAGCGGTGCAGCTGCAGGATATGTAAATAAATCTGAGATTTTAAATGAAGCCACTGGAAGTATAACAATAGGAAATGGTTCGGCTGGAATTTATGCGATAGGATTTGACAAAGTGGAAAATAAGGGTCCTTTGACAGGAGGAAATAATTCTGTTGGAATTTATGCGACTGATAAGGATATTTCTGGAAATATAGTAAGAAATCAGGATTTGAATGTAAAAAATAGTGGAAATATAACAATAGGAAATGGCTCAGCTGCAATTTATGTAACTCAAAATTCAGCAAACAAGGCGACTGTAACCAATACTGGAAACATAACAGTTGGAGATTCTGTCTTAAATCCTGACGGAACTGTAAAAAATCCAGCAGTTGCGATGTTTATACAAAATGGAACTTTGACAACGACAGGAAATGTAACTGTGGGAAATCGTGCTTTTGCCTTTTACGGAAAAGACGCCACAATAAATGTAAATGGCGGAAACTATAATTTTGCAAATAGTGGAAGTTTAGGATATTTGGAAAACTCAACGCTAAATTATAACAATACTGGAACTCTTGCAACTTCATCAGAACCATTGTTATTTATTGACAATAGTAAAGCTATTTTAAATGGAAACGACATTTTTGTATCTGCAAATGGAGTTGGGGCCTATATGACTGGAAAATCTGAATTTACAGGATGGAATAAAATAACTTTGGGGACAAGTTCGACTGGAATATATGTTGACGGTGCAACAGCTAAAGTTAATGGAAACTCAATTGTAAGTACAAATAATAAAGCAAAAGGAATTGTTGCGCTAAATTCAAATGTGACAAATGACGCAAAAATAAGTTTATCAGGTGACGACTCAATTGGAATTTTTAGTAGAAATACGAGCGGAAGTGCAAAACAAATTGTAAGTAATCAAAGTTTTGACATTTCTGGTAAGCGTTCAATCGGAATTTATTTGGAAGGAACAGATGAGCAGAATGTTATAAATAATGGAACAATGAATATTGCCGCTACAACTGATTCCAATAAAAATAATTCAACTGTTGGAATTTATGCAAAAGGTGGTTCTAAAATTAATATTACAAATAATGGAACTATAAATGTAAATGACGGTTCATTTGGAATTTATTCATTAAGTGAAAATGGAAATGTGACGACAAATTCTGTGATAAATGTAGCAGACCAGGCAATAGGAATTTACAAAAGAGGCGGAAGCGTTAATTTAAGCGGAACGGTAAATGTGGCACCACATACAGCGACTGCACTAAATAGTGAACCTGTCGGAGTTTATGGGACAAATGGAGTTGTAGTCAGTGACAATACATCAAATTTCAATGTTGGAGATAAATCGTATGGTGTTATTTTAGCAAATCCAGGAACAGCGACAAACTTTTACACAAACTCTGCAACTGAACAAGTAAGTTTGGGAAATGAGTCAACTTTCCTTTATTCTGAAGGAAAATCTGTCGTAGTAAACAACGCTAATATAAATTCTGGAACAAACGGAAAAATAATAGCAATTTACGCAAAAGATGGCGGTTATGTGGCAAACAACGGAAATATTGACTTGTCACAAGGACTTGGAAATATCGGAGTTTATTCAACTGGACTAAATTCTGTGGCAGTTAATTCAAATGGAGGAGTTATCAGAGTCGGAGAAACTGATGCAAGTGATAAAAACAATGTTTACTACGGAATTGCAATGGCTGCAACTGATGGTGGAGCAATTGAAAATAGAGGAGATATATATGTAACTGGTGGACTTAGTATGGGGATGTACGGAAATGGTGCAGGAACTACAATGAGAAATTCTGGAAATATTTATTTAGACGCATCGGGAGCAACAGCGGCAAAACCAGTCAACACAATGATAGGAGTTTTTGCGGATAATGGTGCAAAATTTGTGAATGAAGTAAATGGAGTAATTAGAACAGCTGGTTCTTATTCTGGAAATGCCAATGTGAAAAGTTTGGTTGGAGTAGCTGTGTTAAATGGAAGTACACTTGAAAATTACGGAACGATAGATATTGACGCTGATAGAAGTTATGGTGTGTTAATTAAAGGGACACAAAACAATAAATCAGTTATAAAAAATTATGGAACAATTAATATTACTGGTTCAAGATCGTATGGAGTGAGATATGACGCTAATTCAATCGGTGTGAGTGGAAATTCACTTCCAATTGGACAAGAGTCTCAAAACGCTTCAAAAGTGCTAAGTGAATTAAATGACGGTGGAGTGATTAATTCTGCAAATGGAGCAAGTGACTATTATGCACCAAAAGATCCAAGCAAAACTGTAGGCGGAGTAGGAATTGTGACACTTCCAAACGGAAAATTAGCAATCCAGAGAAATGGAGTCATTTTAACAGACAGCCAAGTTCAGACAATTGATTTTCCTGTGCAAGAAAATATTGGATTTTCAAATTTTGGAGTGTATGTTGACACGCTAGGAAGAACAAAACCAATAAATTTAAACGGCGTTTCATCAATGGCAATAGATAGTGACTTAATAATCGGAACTGAATTTTCAAGACTTACAAATTCAAAAAATGTAGCAATAGGAAGTCAAATTTTAGATCCATTTTTAAATCAAATAAGAGCAGGAATATTTAACTTTACTCCTTATTCAAGCTCCCTAACTTGGATGGCAACTCCTGAAGTTGACCCAGTAACAGGACAAATAACAAGAGTTCTTATGACAAAAATTCCTTACACGGCTTTTGTTTCAAAAACTTCAAACGAACATAATTTCACAGATGGATTGGAACAAAGATACGATATGAATGCACTGGATTCTCGTGAAAAAGAAGTGTTTGAAAAATTAAATGGAATTGGAAACAATGAACAAGTTTTACTAGCTCAAGCATACGACGAAATGATGGGACATCAATATGCAAATGTTCAGCAAAGAATTTTTGAAACAGGACATCTGTTAAATAAAGAATTTGATTATTTGTACAATGAATGGGAAACGAAATCAAAACAATCTAATAAAATAAAAGTATTTGGAATGAAAAATGGATACAAAACTGACAGCGAAGGAATTATAGATTATGATTCAAATGCGTATGGAGTGGCATATTTACATGAAGACGAAACAGTTCATTTAGGAGATACAAAAGGATGGTATGCTGGTTTTGTAAGAAATGACTTTAAATTTGATGACTTAGGAAAATCAAGAGAAGTTCAGCAAGTTGCAAAAGCTGGAATCTTTAAATCAACTCCATTTGATTATAATAACAGCTTAAATTGGACAATTTCATCTGAAGTATTTGGCGGAGTTAATAACATGAAGAGAAAATTTGCAGTTGTAGACGATATTTTTGAAGCGAAGTCTGATAATTATTACAGCTATGGAGCTGCAGTGAAAAATGAAGTTAGTAAAACTTTTAGAACGAGTGAAAAAACAAGTATTAAGCCATATGCAAGTTTGGCGCTTGAATATGGAAGATTCACTGGCGTAAAAGAAAAAGACGGTCAAGTGCGACTTGAAGTCAAAGGAAACGACTATTATTCGATAAAACCTGAAGTTGGTGTACAATGGAAATTTAAGCAAAAGATGGCAAAACGAACAACATTTATAGCGACAGTTGGACTTGCCTATGAAAGCGAACTTGGAAAAGTAAATGATGCAGACAACAGAGCAAGAGTAAATTATACAACTGCCGATTGGTACAACTTGAGAGGGGAAAAAGAAAATAGACGAGGAAATGGAAAAGCTGACTTAAATCTTGGAATTGAAAATACAAGATTAGGAGTTACGCTAAACGCTGGATATGACACAGATGTGAAAAATTTAAGAGGTGGATTTGGAATTAGAATAATTTATTAAAATATAAACTGTACCTAAAATCTTGGATAAAAACAAGACAAAAGGTGCAGTTTTTTGAAAAATTTATTAAAAATTTTGATTCTTTGTAAAATACTGGCAAGTTACAAGAAATTTTAAAGAAAAAAAACAAAATTTTTACAAAAATATGGGGTATAATATACTTGAATAATAAAATTAAAATAAAATAATAAAAAATTTAAATATAAAATATTTAAAGAAAAGGAGGAGTTTATTATGAAAATAAAAACTTTAGGAAATGTAGTGCTTGGAGCTTTAATCGCACTGGTTGGATTTGTAATATTGACTGAAAGCAAAGATAATCGTATTGATATAAAAATTTCAGATAAAGAAAATTTAAATGTAAATAATGTAAAAAATGTAACGGCGATAACTGAAAAAAAAGGTTCTGGGAAAAAAGTAAAAGCTGTTGTTATTGAATTTGACAAGTCTTTAAAAAATGAAAAATTGTCAAACAATGCAGTTACAGTGACTCAAAAACATATTTCCAAAAAGATAAAAGAAGATAAAGGGGATGAACCAATAGTTAATAATACAACAGAAACAAAAGTAAACAGAAAAGTTTCTAAAATTTACACAAGTGATAAAATAGACGATGAAAATGTAGAAGCAAAAGATGGGAAATATTTGTATTTGGAATTGAGCGAAGATAAAGATTCTGACAAGGAAACATCTCAAAATGATACGGAAGATTTAAAAATCTCAGTTTCACAAAACAAAAAAAATTATTTTACGAATAATAGCAAAAGTTTTAATGTAGACAGTAAATCATAATTATAAATATTAAATTATAAAAATAAAAAAATTGATTAACTAAATTAATTAAATTAATTAGATTAACTATAATTAAATTGACTAGATTGAAATTGAGATTGAGATTAGGAGATAAAATGAAAAATAAAAAAATTTTATTAATTTTTGCAGCAGTTATTTTTGCACTAAGCTGTTCAAATGAAAATGGCGTTAAAAAAAATAATATAAAAAATCAACAAATTAATGAAAATGTAAAAGATACAAAAAATATAAAAAATTTAAAAACAGAACAAGAATATTTAAAAAGCATAGATTACTCAAATATAGCGGATAAAGTCACTCAAAATCAAATTCGTGAAATTTTAGAAAATGCAAAAGTTAATTCTGGCAATATAGATCTTTTTTTGAAAAGTGTAAATTATTATAACGAAGCGACTGAAAATAAAGGATTGATAAAATCAGGATTTTTAAATTCTAAAAATATAAATCCGAATTACGATGAAGCAGCAATTCAGCAAATTTGGGACAAAAAGAATAAAAATTTTCCTGGATTTAATTGTCGGATAACGGCATTTACATTGATGAAAGATTATATAAAAATGGAAAAACCAGTTGTAAAAGTAGGAGAAATGCTTTTTATTAAATAGTACAAGAACACTCGCGACTTTAGTCGTGAGATAAATTGCACAAAAATTTTAGTAAGCATATAGGGAAACTTGTATGTAGACACGGAGC
>ERZ773197.1586-NODE-1586-length-15366-cov-5.160538_pt1 | contig 15366 bp, 14 predicted proteins | sample MGYA00580999_ERZ773197 | MGnify/ENA primary metagenome ERZ773197 (study PRJEB29015, sample SAMEA2738166) | human oral metagenome | biome: human oral; feature: human-associated habitat; material: saliva | place: China | collected 2185 ...
AGAGCACCTTGCACTCCCCCCCGGGTATGATCTCCTACTCGTAGAAGACTATAGGCGCCTCGACTTCTCTTTCGACTTTTCACCCTACACTCATGTAGATCTTGTAGCCTGGTCTATGGGGGTATGGGCGGCGACTCTCCTTCATCTGCAGGGCCAATTACCTCCACTATCTAAAGCGATTGCCATTGCAGGGACTCCCTACCCAAGACACGATGATTGGGGGATACCCTGTGCCATATTCGATGCAACAAGAGACAACCTCAGTGAGGAGAATAGAGAGCGATTCAACCGACGGATGTGTGGCGGGAAACGGCTACGACACCTATTCGACTCCCTCAAAACACGCTCTACCGAAGAGCTAATAACAGAACTATCTTACGTAGGGTCACAACCCCTCTTCGCCAGCGAGCAAGGGCGCACTCCGTGGACGCACGCTATAATCCCGATCAAGGATCGCATCATTCCTGCCGCTAACCAACTTGCTTGGTGGCAGACGACAGACGTTGCCATCACCACGCTCCCCGAAGCCGATCACTACCCCTTTGGAGCCTACTCCCATTGGGAGCAACTTCTCTCTCCCGATACGCTTCCCCATGAATAAAGCCCAACAAGGTATCGCCCGCTCCTTTGCCCGTGCCGTCTCCTCCTACGATCGGTACGCCCTTGTGCAAAATCAGATTGCTCAACACTTGGTAGCCTATCTACCCCAGGGGGTAAAATACAACCATATCCTGGAGTTTGGTTGCGGAACGGGCCTACTCACCAAAGCTCTGACAGCTAGAATTGAAGTACAACATTGGTTGCTCAACGACCTTAATGCCACTATCCTAGAGAAGGCCGAGCAATACCTGGAGCATCAAACATATACAAAACTCATAGGAGATATATCCGAGGTATTATCCCGGATCACCACTCCACTAGATCTTATTACCTCGGCTTCTGCCCTACAATGGATAGAAGATCCTTTTCTCTTGCTCTCCCAAGCCCAAAAGCATCTTACCCCCCAAGGGACTCTGCTCATCTCCACATTTGGGGAACGTAATCTACACGAGTTGCGTACCCTCACAGGGCGAGGGCTCCGCTATTTCCCAGCATCGGAATATAGGGAGTTTTGTGCCGAATATTTTAGCGATGTAAAGGTAGAAGAAGAGGAGGTTGTACTGCAATTCCCCTCGTTAACTGACCTCCTGCATCACCTACGAGCCACCGGTGTGACTCACCTCCCCAATGACAATATTTCCTATCTTTGCGGTCGTGCCCAACTCGCTCAGCTAGAGAAGGAATACACGATGAAGTACCCTCACCCTCAGGGAGGCATCTCCTTGACCTATCATCCCATATATATAAGATGTAGCAAAAGGGTCTCTAAGTAGACCCCTCAAAGTAGAAATAAAACGAAATAAGCAATATGAATCGAACAAAATTTTTCTCTGTCATTGCATTGGCAGCACTTACATTCCTTGCCATTGGCTGCAAAAAGGAAAGCAAGATTACAGGTATAGTATCCCCCGACATGAAGGGCGAGATGCTACGAATTTACGATCTAGACCAAGAGGACACCTCTGTCGCCGTAGATAGTATCACCCTCGATGGGCCCAACTTCGAATACGTATTCAAAGGCGAAATGGGCAAAGTTTATCGCCTCGTTTCTACTAACGAAGGTATCAATACGATGTTGGTAGCGGAAGCCGGGACCCTTACTCTAGACACCACTTGCAACGCATTCCGTGGCACCCCCATCAATGACGAGAATGCCGATATCTACAAAAAGATACAAGAGGGAATTGCCCAAGGCGGTGAAGTTTGGATCCAAAATGTCTACACCCTTGCTGAGCAATTCTATCTTAAATATGCCGACTCTAAGGCCGGATTCTTGGGCTACTACCTCTGCAAAATGACCTGCGAGGAAAGCAGCAAACTAAGCGATCTATTAGACAAAGCAGGGGATGCCCTCAAGGCTATGCCCATCATTAAAAAGGATATCGCACTCTTTGCCAACCTCAAAGAAACCATGCCCGGCAATCAATTTAGAGACTTCACGGGCGAAGACCCCGAGGGAAATAAAGTATCTCTCGGCGACTATGTAGGCAAAGGGCAGTACGTGCTCGTAGATTTTTGGGCCTCTTGGTGTGGTCCCTGCCGTAGAGCGATCAAGAATGAGCTCCTACCTATCTACGAAAAGTACCGCAACAAAGGCCTTGGCATTGTAGGCGTAGCTGTATGGGACGGCAAAGAAGATCATCTCAAAGCTGTAGAAGAATTAGGCATCGCTTGGCCTCAAATCTTCGACACTGAGGGTACTACAGCTACCGAACTCTACGGTATTATGGGTATCCCCCAGATTATGCTCGTAGGCCCTGATGGCAAGATTGTTGCCCGCGACTTGCACGGAGAGGCTATCGAAGAGATCATCGCTCCCCTCTACGAAACCACGGGCGACGCAAAATAACGCCCCCTGCGCTCTCCTTCCCGAATAGGGAAGAGCCGAATAAAAGGTGTGGTGTACTGAAAATAATTTCTGAACTTTTTTCGAACCATTGCCGTCCGATAAAAGAAAAAGTAAGGGGCTGATTTCCGCAAATGGAAATCGGCCCCGTTTGTTTTACCCTTGGCGTTAGAGGGTACAATAGTAAGAGATAAGAAAAGTACCCTCTTTACCGAGAAGAAATAATTTCGAACCTTTTTATGCCCTAGAAAAAGGGGGATTGCCAAACCTGCTCAGATGCTCTTCTTGAGTGAGGCAACGTGGTTCCATGTACCAGCATTGAGGACGTTGTCAAATCCATTGCGTTCGAGGATGACATGGGCTTGAGAGCTGCGGCCACCACTGAGACAGAAGACTATGATCGACTTCTTACCCTTGAACTTGTCAAGCTTCGCTTCGATCTGATCTAGTGGGATATTAACTGCACCGGGGACACTGCCCGAGGCAAATTCGCCGGCAGAGCGGACATCGACCAAGAATGCACCGTCCTTGATGGCCTCGATGAGTGTCTGATCATCGGGACGAGAGAAAAGACTTTTGATAAGTTTGAACATGAAAAAGTTATGATGTTTTATAGGAGTGATGAATGACATTATTATTTGGACCTCCTGCTCCGGCAGACAAAGTCTGTCTTTGGGATGCTTGTCTGAGAGATGGCTTCGAAGCCTCCATCGACATTCGTGAAGTTGCGATACCCTCTTGCCTGAAGGATGCTTGCCGCTATCATGCTGCGGTAACCACTGGCGCAGTAGAGGTAGACATGTTGGTCACGAGGGAGATCTGCTATCCAGTCGTTGATGTAGGCGAGGGGACGGCTGTAAGCCTCTTCGACGTGCTCTGCCGCATATTCGCCCTCCTTGCGAACATCTACGATGATGCCCTCTTTGAGTGGGAAGTGTGCGGTAAGGGTTTCTGCAGAGATGCACTCAACGTGATCGATCTCTTTGCCCGAAGCCTTCCAAGTCTCGAAACCTCCGTCAAGGTGACCAAGGACATTGTCAAATCCCACACGGCAGAGCCTTGTGATGACCTCTTCTTCACGCCCCGGTTCGGTGATGAGGACGAGGGGTTGTTTGACATCCACGATCATGGCACCTACCAAAGGTGCGAAGTCTCCGTCAATACCGACATTGATCGAACGAGGGATGAAACCTTGTGCAAAGGTCTGGGGAGATCGCGTATCGAGTACCAAGGCATCGGATGCTTCCACAAGTTGTTCGAGCTCTGTCGCCGATAGTGCCGATTGACCACGCTTCAGGATATGTTCGAGGCTATCATAGCCTTGCTTATTCATTGCCACATTACCCCCGAAGTAAGCGGGAGGAGGGAGGAGTCCCTCAATCACAGAAGCGATAAAGGTTTCTTTGTCGGGTTGCTTGAGGGCATAGTTCACACGCTTCTGGTTGCCGAGGCTGTCCACAGTTTCCTGCATCATATTTTTGCCACAGGCCGAACCTGCACCATGACCGGGGTAGACCACGATGTCGTCCGAGAGTGGGAGGATCTTTTCGTAAAGACTGTCATAGAGCAACCCTGCAAGCTCTTCCTGAGTGAGGTTGGCTGCCTTCTGTGCCAAGTCGGGACGACCCACATCTCCCAAAAAGAGGGTGTCGCCACTAAAGAGTGCCGTCTCACGACCTTCTTCATCGATGAGGAGGAAGCATGAACTCTCCATCGTGTGTCCAGGAGTGTGGATGACCTTGATCTTCGCCTTGCCAAGCTCAAAGGTCTGACCATCTTCGGCCACGATAGCATCGAAGCCAGCCTTGGCCGTAGGACCATAGATAATGGGGGCTCCCGTGGCACGGCTCAGGTCGAGGTGACCGCTCACGAAGTCGGCATGGAAGTGTGTCTCAAGGATATACTTGAGTCGGACACCGTCACGCTTGAGGCGTTCGATATATGGAGTGATCTCACGAAGAGGGTCAATGATGGCGGCTTCGCCCATGGAGGTGATGTAGTATGCACCTTGGGCGAGACAGCCTGTATAGATTTGTTCTACTTTCATAATATGTTCGGATTGTTTTGTTATGATGCAAAGATGAAATGTTTTTCTTCTCTGTACAGCTACTTTGGTCACATAAGAGCGTTTCCTCAGGAGAATATCGTCTCTTTCAGGATGATGTATATACCCATGACAAAGACGAACCACCCAAAGGCGGGCTTGAGTCTCGCTCCATCGATGCGATGAGAGAGCTTCATGCCCAAGAAGATACCGAGGATCGCAAAGGCGGTGACAGAGAGGAGGAAGCCCCAGTCAAGATCCTTCAGTCCGCTCTCGCCCAAGAAGCCCAGCAGAGATGATAACGAGAGAGGTGCCGATGGCTTGCTTCATAGGCAGTCTCCCAAGGATGACGAGGGCAGGGATGATGAGGAAGCCACCACCTGCACCGACAAGACCTGTAAGCGAACCTACCACGAGACCTTCGATGAGAATCAAGATGTAGGGATACTTGCGGTGAGTCAGAGCCGACTGTGGGGACTTGGGACTTTTTGTTGTCGGACGGATCATGCCGATGGAGGCTACGAGCATGAGGATGGCGAAGAGGAGCATGAGCATCATACCCCTGTCGATGATGAGATCCCCCAGCCTGAGTACCTCTTGCGGTATGGCAGGGACAAGGTAAGCCCTCGTCAGGAAGACGGCAACGATCGAAGGTAGACCGAATATGATGGCTGTGCGCACATCCACAAGCGAGTGACGGTAGTAGGAGATACTCCCAATGATGCTCGTGGCTCCTACGATGAAGAGCGAATAGGCTGTGCCCAAGATCGGGTCAATGCCAAAGAGATAGACCAATACGGGGACGGTGAGGATACTCCCTCCTCCTCCGATAAGTCCGAGCGAAAGACCTATTAAAATAGAAGCTAAATAACCTGCGATGTACATAATGGGCTCGGTTTGATTAACGACGCAAAGGTCGTCATAAGCCGCACCCCGTACAGACGGGCATCGGTGTAGAGGGAAACTTCCCCAATTTTGATACCGATGGGAACAAGTGGAGTCTTTCTGTATTGAAGCAGGTCATCAAGATGCTTGCCCTTTTCCAGACTCTCACGGCTTATGCCCATCTGCTCAAACTGTTCCCATTTCACCTTGTCGGGGTCAATACCTTGGAAGGACTGTTTCTGCTCGCCTGCATAGTCCGAAGGATTGACACGGGCGGAGTCCAGCATCTCTTTATTGGAGGGGACTTCCGGAGCTTTAAGCATCTCCGAGAGCACACGTGCACTGGCAACGGCACTCTCAAAAGGCACTTTGAAGAAGTTCAGCGGTGTGGGATGCTTGAACTGACGCATGAAGTTGGAGAGGAAGTTTTCCAGCGCATTGCTGTGCTTGTCGAACTTCAGGAAGCTCTGTTCATGCTCGGCGGTGGGCGGAACGGTTTTCAGTCCGCCTTTCTCGTCCGTACCTGTGACGGCTTTGAGATTCTCGTCTTTCTGATCCTTGACCAAAAGGACTTCTTGGTCTTTGATTTTTTCGTCCATATTATAATGTATTTAATGGCACCAACAGCGGTGCATGGACAAAAGTAAACCAAAGAAACAGTGTATGTTATAGGTTTGAGATAACTGCGTACTTGTGGCTTCGATATGGATAGAAGTGGCAAAAAAAGAGGTGTGGATCAAACTCCACACCTCCATATTTTTCATTGATTAGGTTATTGCATAGACAGCAATTTGCAGTACATTCCGTTTTTTGCTGCAAGTTCTGCATGCGTCCCGTTCTCTACAAGGTGTCCCTTGTCCATCACAATAATTTGATTAGCATTACGGATGGTTTGCAAATGGTGGGCAATGACCAAGACCGTGCGGTTTCGGATAAGCGCGGACATTGCTTGCTGTATTTTGTACTCATTGACGGGATCGACATTGCTCGTTATCTCGTCTAAAAGGAGGATGGGAGCGTCTTTGAGGAAAGCACGTGCGATAGAGAGGCGTTGCTTCTGTCCGCCAGAAAGTCCCAAGCCGTTTTCTCCGATTTTCGTTTCGTAACCATCGGGCAGACTGACAATGAAGTCGTGTATCATCGCCCGACGTGCGGCGTCCTCGATTTCCCTCTGCGTGGCATTGCGGTTGCCCACTTTGATGTTATTGGAAATGGTGTCGGAAAAGAGGATGACGTTCTGCATTACCACGCTGATTTTGCCGAGCAGATAATCGTAGTCTATTTCCCGTATGTCCACTCCGCCGATACGGATACAGCCTGCCTGCGGTTCCCAAAAGCGGAGCAACAGATTGGTAATGGTGGTTTTCCCCGACCCTGACGAGCCGACAAGAGCCGTTACCGTCCGTTCGGGTACGTTGAACGTGAGGTCTTTCATTTCGAACCCCTCTTTTTCATAGTGGAAACCGACACCTTCAAACGAGAGGTCGAAGCGGTCGACAGTTTTCGGTTGGTCGGGGTTGACGATAACAGGAGCGTCCAACAAACGAGAAATGCGTTCGTAGCTATCCTTTACCTTGATGTAGTTCAGCCAATGACTCTCCATATTGACAAAAGGTTTGTAGAATTCTTTCGAGACGATGACGAACATCAGGTAAGCGAAAAGGGAAAGTTCGCCACGCCAAGTCCACCAAAGACCAAGCGTTGCCATCAGTGCGAAAGCCAGCTCAATGAGAAAGACATATCTGCCCACATTCACAGCTGCTAAACGAGAAGTCTTCTTGCTGCTTTCCCCGAACTCGCTGACAGAACGGTCGAGTCTGTCACGGAACATTCCTTTTCCTCCGAATATTTTCAGTACGGGTATGCCCTTGACATATTCCACGAAAAGGCTGACCATATCCGCCAAACCGTCTTGTGCCTCCTGCTGTGCTTTCATTCCCGAGCGGATGCCCTGATATAGAGAGAAAAGGGCAACGGGAAGGATGGCAATCATCGCCAATCCCATACGCCAGTCCACACAGAACAGTCCAATGCCAAGTATCAGAGCCACGATGAAGTCGGCGGATATCCGTGTCCAAAGGTGCCCCACCACCATTTCCATATTGTCCACGTCCTTGTGTATGACGGTGCTTATCTCGCCCAGACGCTCATTAGTATAGAAACCGAGTGAGAACATTTTCAGTTTCAAGATGATCTTCTCACGGATGCGCTCCACGAGATCGAAGCCGGCAAAGTGTTTGCTCATATCGGCTATGGCATTGGATATGGTTTTCAAAACTAATAGACCACCGAGTATCCACGCTGCCGAAATTAAAGAGATGCTTTCTCCCTGTATATGACGGTCAATAAGAAACAAGACAGTGAGCATTATCGCCATGCCACAGAGAGCATAAATTACGAAAAACAGTGCGGAGACAATCAGATGTCGCACTCCGCGGGCAGTCAGTTCATTCAGTATATTGCGTACCATTCTTATTCCTCCTTTTCTTTTAGTTGCCATTTACTTACCCGTTCCTGTGTCTCCGTCATATTGCGATATAGTGGGCAGTTGTCCATCAATTCTCCGTGCGTTCCTGTCGCCACGACCTGCCCCTTGTCCATTACGACAATACGTTCCATATCCTGAATAGTGTTGAGACGGTGGGCGATGGTGATGACGGTCTTGTTACGCTGCAATTCATCAAGAGCTTCTTGAATGAGTTTCTCGTTCTCCCCGTCCAATGCGGCGGTTGCTTCGTCGAGAATGACAATCGGCGAGTCTTTGAGCAACATCCGTGCAATGGAAATGCGCTGCTTCTCCCCACCGGAGAATTTTACACCCGCTTCGCCTGCCGACGTATCGTAACCATTGGGGAGTCCCACAATAAAGTCGTGTATGCGTGCCCTTCGTGCCGCCGTTTCCACCTCTTTTTGCGTAGCGGAGGGTTTGCCGATACGGATATTGTCCCGAATACTCATATTGAAAAGGAACACCTCCTGTTGCACCATAGAAAAGAAATCGGCAATGTTTCGTTCGGAGAGTTCCGCAAGGTTCTCGCTGCCCAGTCGAACGGTTCCCACCTGTGGCTGCCAGAAACCCATCATCAGGCTTGCCAATGTGCTTTTGCCTGACCCCGATTCTCCCACAATAGCCGTATGGCTGCCCTTGGGAAATTGCAGACAGACATCACACAAAGCACTGTCCTGCTTGTTCGGATAGGCAAATGTCACGTGCTCGAAACTGACATCGGTCTGCATGGTATCCGTATCCCTGTCTGCCGTATCCTTTGCAGGTACTTCGGTAATCGACTGAACCTTCGCCAACGACTGACCATAGACGATTCGGAAATGTTGGAACGTAGCCAACTTGGCAAAAGAGGACGAGAACAGTCCGCCCAATATCAGGGCAAGAATGAAACGTGCCACGGTGAGTTCGCCCGAACTCATCAGCCATAGGCCGACAAGCGTCATCACCACGATACCGCCCTCCAAGAACATCGTGATGAGCGTCATCGGAACAGTAACGCTGAACATACTCCGCTTCACCCAGCGGATATAGTCGCGCATACCACCGAGAATTCGCTCTGTTCGGGTCTCCTCGTGGCTGAATGCCTTGACGACCGGTATTGTAGCCACATATTCCAAAAGGTCTTCCGACATCCTCTGCGTGCTTTCCATAAAGTGTTGGAAACTCTTGCCCCAAAGCGTTTTGACTGCCATCTGCAAGAGAAACGCCAACGGTAGCAGCGAGATGAGCGACAGTCCCATCCGCCAGTCCAATACCATGACAATTACCCAAAGCAAAGCAGGGAAAAACGTTGCCGAGAGGATTTCGGGCAATCCATGTGCCAAATAAATCTCGATTTGCTCCACGTCGTGGTTGATGATGTTCACCAAGTCGCCCACCTTTCGCTCCTGAAAGAAACCGAGAGGCAATCGTTGCAGGTGGCTCACGATACGCAACCTCAACCGTGTGAGGGCGTTGTAAGCCGAGCGGTGCGCCCGCCAGATCGCCATTCCGTAGAACATGCCGCGAAGCAGGGTGAACAGCACTATCACCGCCCCGACAATCCAAATCATTGTAGAAGTGAGCGTATCGCTCATCAGCCTGTCCACCGCCCACACCACGAGCAATAGGGGCAATGTGCCGAAAACAAGATGCAGTATGACCACCGCATTGGAGAGCAGGCTGCGACTCTCCCGTTCCTCATCGAGAGGCTTGATTTTTTGTTTATCCATATATCTGTATCGTTTTGATTTTCTAAGATGCAAAAGTACGGAGACGCACAGGGGCAAAATAACCCGAATGAGCATTACACTGCCCGAAAACGATAACTTGACACACATAAAACTCAATAGGGGTATAAGTGTGGATAGTAGGGTTATTTCTTTGTTCGATAGGCGGGTAATTTTGTACGAGTTTTCATAAATAGATAAGATATGTCAATCAACTCAATAGTTCATTTATACAAAAGAGTGCTCATCGTCAGCATCCTATTGCTGTGGGCTTATCCGATGTTTGCACAACAGCATTCCATCGAAATAAAAGTTATTGATGCAGAGAATGGTAACAGTATAGAATTTGCCACGGTGCAATGGAAAGGCCTGAACGAACCTTCATACAAGAACGGTACAACCACAAATAAAAAAGGAGTGGCAAAACTAAATACGCCTGCCCATCAAAAACTTGTACTAAGGGTAAGTTACGTAGGTTACCAGACAATTACCGACACGATTACGGCAAATGAGAAGTGTCATACCCTGAAGTTACGTCCGGAATCGACGGAATTGGCAAATGTGGTAGTCTTCGGAAAAACAAAAGCACAGGTTATTAGAGAGTCGCCCGAAGCGGTTTCAGTAATAAACGCTAAGGAATTGCAAGGTCGCTCCGTTTCTTTAGAAACCATCTTGAACAAAACCATCGGCTTGAAAGTCGGGCAGACTGGTGGTTTGGGAAGCAGTTCAAGGATTATTGTTCACGGTTTGGAGGGAAACCGCATTCAAATCCTTTGGGATGGTATTCCGATGAATACTTCGGACGGAGCCTTTTCGCTTGATGAAATTCCGATAGACATTATCGAACGGATAGAGGTCTATAAAAGCATTATCCCTGCACGTTTCGGTTGCGATGGCTTGGGTGGTGCCGTCAATATCGTCACGAAGGAGTTCAGTACGGACTATTTGGATGCTTCGTACGAACTCGGTTCTTATCAGACGCACAAGGGAAGTGTCTTCTCTCGCAAGAACTTTCCCAAGAGCGGTATTCTGCTCGGTGCGGGAGGGTATTATACTTCTGCAAAGAATGATTACTCATTTAGAGTCCCCGAAAGAGAGAACCTGTTGGTAAAGCGTGACCACGACCGTTTTCGTTCGTATATGTTGAAAGGGAAGGTCGCTTTTACAAAACTTTGGTTCGATGAAATTAGTACCGAGTTCGGGTATTATAACCGTTTTAACGAGATACAAGGAGTATTGAAGAATATCCAGCATGCTGAAAACAAATCCGGGATGTTTATGCTCGAAAGCAAACTGATAAAAAGCGGGATGCTGAACAATCGTCTTAACTTCGAGTCGCATTTCTCCCTTTCGCACACGACGAACAATTTTGTGGATACGGCACGAGTTAATCACGATTTTGAGGGAAATATATATCCGAGCCCGAACGGACAGGGAGAAACGGGGGACGTTCCTCACAACTCAAACGACAAAGGTTTGGAAATCAACGAACGTATCAACCTTGATTACAAATTGTCCACCAATCACAGTTTGAACCTGAACACGCTTATTAACTATGCCCGAAGACAACCAAGCGATGACATTGCAAGTCAGCATGCAGGGTTTATTATCGGAGGATTTCCAAGCAAAAAGACCAGTATTGTCTCAGGATTGACTTGGGAAGCGAAACTCTTCGGTAGAAAACTGACGAATATGTTCTCAGCAAAGTATTTCCATCTCCATTCCGAGATAGAGGATTTGACTTCATACGAGATGATCGAGGCTCCGAAGAAAAAGAGCAATACGACATCGCAAATCGGCTGGATAGAGTCAATGAAGTACGAACCGTTCAGAGGTTTTCACTTGAAGGTATCTTACCAACGGGCGATACGACTCCCCAATTCGCAAGAGCTGTTCGGCGATGGTATCATTACCTTTCCTGCTGCCGGACTGAAACCGGAAAAAAGCCACAACTTCAATCTGGGCTTCTTGATAGATAAAAACGATGTACTCGGACTGTCGCGATTACAATTTGAAGTGAATGGCTTTTATATGCAGGTGAGCGATATGATAAAACTGATGAAACAACATATGGCAGCCGGATATGTGAATGCGGAAAAGGTACATATCAAAGGTATAGAGACTGAATTGAAATTGGATATATCGCCGACGGTCTATGCCTACGGGAACCTGACTTATCAGGACGTACGCGATGTTTTGGACTATTTGCCGGGCACCCAAGCCCCTAATCCGACAAAAGGATTGCGACTGCCGAATATTCCCTACCTGTTTGCCAACTTCGGAGCGGAATACCACAGCGACCGATTGTTCAAGAATTGGTATGTCAAGGCATTTTGGGACGGGAAGTTCACGGAAGAGTTCTTCTACTTTTGGGAACTTACCAAATTGCAGAAACGGCGTATCCCTCGAAGTTTCGTCAATGATATAGGTCTGTTACTGACCTACAAGAACAAATATTCCATCGCTTTGGAATGCCACAATCTGATGAATAAAGAAGTTTGGGACCAGTTCCGCCAACCGTTGGCAGGACGGACGTTCCATCTGAAATTCAGATACGTCTTCTCGAAAGGTATTTTATAACTCTAAACATAAATTATAATGAGAACAACAACATTGAAGAACATAGCCCTTTCTGCTATGCTGGTCGGCTCAATAGGGCTGACGTCCTGCGACAAGAACGATGACCCGAAACCAACGCCCAATGAGGAGCAACAGCATTTTGCCTTTGTGCATTATGTGGACAAAAGTGCTTACGTCGACACGTTCGGTGATTTGACACCTCAAGCCACCGACAACAAGAAAGCATTCGAATTCGGCTTTGGGTGTTATCTCTTCGCAAAAGGAAACACGGTACTTGTGTCCGAAGGGAAATTCGGAGATAAGGTACACAAGTTTACAAGAGGGGCGCACGGCGAACTTCTAAAAGCAGGTACGATGACCTTTGAACAGATGGCGCAACCCGGAGAAATCAATTTCATCGACGAACAGCGGGCATACGTCGCTTTGCACGGAAGAGGCAAGATTGCGCTAATCAATACCGCTACGTTGCAAAAAGAAGATGAAATTGACCTCTCGCCTTATGCCGTTCAGGACAATAATCCCGATCCCGGATGCAACGTCATTCGAGACGGAAAGATGTACGTAGCCCTCAACCAGCTCAATTCGCCCCACACCTCCGTTCCGGGGACGGGTGCAGAGGTGGCTGTTATTGACCTTAAAACGAAAAAGACCGAAGTCATCAAGGATAGTCGCACAAGTGTTGTCGGATTGTTTCGCCATTCCGATGCCTTTATGGACGAGCGAGGCGACATCTACTTTTACAGTGTGGGCAACAACTTCAACGTTGCCAATAAGGAAGGTTTCCTGCGTATCCGCAAAGGAAGTGACCAATGGGACGCCGACTACCTGTTCAACCTGTCGAAGACAACCATAAAAGGGATTGGCAAAACGGGGCAATATATGATTAAGTCTTACTATGCGGGCAATGGCATTGTATATAGTTGCTTGAAAGTAACGGATACGGAATTCGGAATACTCAAGAAAGACTTCCAACCCGTGAAAATCGACATTTGGAACAAAACCATCGAAAAAATCGATTTGCCGATGACCGACAGCAATGGCTCTTTTGCCATAACCCGCTACAAAGATTTCATCGTCTTTGGTATGACGTGCAATAACGGAACGGGCTACTATACCTACAATACCAAGACGGGTGAATGCTCTCAAACACCTGTCGTTACTGCCGTGGGAGTACCTTCAAGTTTAGTCGCATTTGAGTAAATCCCTATCGCAAGAGTATTCCCTCAAAAAGGAATACTCTTGTTTTTTATAGAGCACATGATTCAACAAGGATAAAAATATAAGAAAATCCTATTTTTTATCCTTGTTTATTTGTACCTTTGCAGAAAGGTATAATGATATGACCATAGAATTTTGTGCAATCAATAAGCCAGAAGATTGGATGGAGATGGTTGCCGAGCAATTCGGCACATCGGTAACGAACGATGGTTTTATCGTTCCGCCCTCAGTGGGCAGCGGCTTTTTCAAGCAATACTACCCGTTGTCATGGCTCACATTGACCTACATCAGTTTCGTATCGTACGAACCGATGACAATGGTTCGTCGCTCGGTGGAAAACTCGAAATGGATTCCCGTGATGTTCTATATCAACGAGCATAAGCACGAGCAGATTATCGGCACAAGCACGAAAACGGTCGGGATGGACACGCTCGACGGTATCTTTATGCCCTCAAGCAATATCCCTACGGAGTGGACTTTCGCTCCCAAACGGCAGTATGAAAACATCACATTGACCTTCAACAAGGATTGGATAGAGCAAATGGATACGGCTCACGAAACCTACATCGGTCGGTTGCTTCAGTCAGACAAGTCTTTTTATCTCTTCGAGACCATCACACCTGCGATGCAACAAGTATTGAATGGCATTAAGGGCACAGCCAAAAGCGATGGGCCTTTCTATCCCCTCCATTTGCATGGAAAGGCAATAGAACTGCTGACAATATTTCTTGAAAAACTCGAAAAACGTTCGGAGGTAAAATCTCTTTCCAACTTGAATTTGAACGATGTGGAGGCTGTCTTTCGTGTCCGTCGTCAGATATTACAAAGTTTGAACAATGTACCGAGCATTCCCGAACTGGCACGTGAAGCGGCAATGAGCAGCTCCAAACTACAAAAGTGTTTCAAACAGGTTATTGGAAAAGCCATCGCCGAGTATGCCCTATCCGAAAAGATGGAATGGGCAAAACGTTTGCTTTCCACTCGTCTTTACTCTGTATCTGAAGTAGGCTATAAAATTGGATATGCCAATCTCAGCCACTTCACAGAGGCTTTCCGAAAATATCACAGAATAAAACCCAAGCAATATCTCGATTCCCTGTGAGTATAATGTAATAGGGATATAGTTTGCCATTTAAGGGTTATTTTACCCTAAGCAGTCTTCCGAACTTTGCCTGCAAAATATCAGGCAATATGAAAAGACTTATCAAAAAAGAATCCTTTGAGATGCTTTCCTCCAATCAAAGCACGGAAGCAACCGACGACCTTATCGGAGAAATCATAAAGTTGGGGGATAGTGAAGAAAATCTTGTTTCGTTATTTCGCACATTAAACTTTACCCGATTCCAATTGCGGATGATAGTAGAAAGCTCAGACATAACCTCCGAAGTGGGGAAAAAATGTGTCAGAGTTGCTCTTTGTCATTGACACAGAGTTGAAATTGCTAAAGATGCGGATGCAAGGAGTGTTGCCCGCGTCACAAAGCAAACCTGCCAAGAAGTTCTGTTGGACAGAAAAGATCGTGGACTTGGTGGAGTTACTCTATGCTCTTGACACCTGTAATTGTATCAACAATGGAGAAATCGGAGTAGAGGAACTGGCAGAAGTTCTTTCTAACATTTTCGGAGTAGAAATCAAGAACTGCTACAACATCTATATGAATATAAAGTGTCGCAAAAATGACAGTCGCACCTATTTCCTTGATGAACTCCGAGAGAAACTGAACAAACGAATGATAGAGAGCGACCTGAAAGGCGGAAAATTCAAAAAACGGTAATTGCATGCAAATAATCAATCAGGCTTCCCCAAACAAGATGGAAGCCTGATTTTTTCATCCATAAAGAACAGTACGATGTAAAATGATTACTGCCGATGTTGCCATTTCTTTTGAAATCCACGAGTCAGTTGCACGATTTCACCTCCGATTATTGCCAGTTCAAGCGTCAGTTTCTCCAACTTTGTGAGCATTGCAAAGGCTTTC
>ERZ773197.1588-NODE-1588-length-15337-cov-9.404070_pt1 | contig 15337 bp, 13 predicted proteins | sample MGYA00580999_ERZ773197 | MGnify/ENA primary metagenome ERZ773197 (study PRJEB29015, sample SAMEA2738166) | human oral metagenome | biome: human oral; feature: human-associated habitat; material: saliva | place: China | collected 2185 ...
TGGATATGATTTTGCTTCAATGATATAATGGATGAAACATGAATTTTGTTTGCAGGCAGTTGTCATAGGGGGGGAGCGAGTGTATGCGCTATCTGTGGCTGGTTTTCGCAATCGCAGCCTTGGGCGGCGGCGCTTGGCTCGGCCATGAGGGGGAACTGTGGAAGGCCGGCGTGATGGTTTTTCTCGGCGGCGCTGCACTTTTTCAGGCGAGGGGACTGCGCGGAAGGAAACAGCGGCTGAAGCTCAAGAGGGCGCAGCTGCAGAAGCTGCCCGATGCGCGAGCGGAGCTTCTGGAAGCGAGCTTTGCCAAGGCGGTCGGCGACTACGATGCTCTGCAGGCTCTGCGCCAGGAGGTCAAAGATCGCGAGCTGACGCAGGAGCTCGTCGCCCTGCAGCAAGTCGCCGGAAATATGCTGCGCTATTTGGAGCGAAACCCGGAGCGCATCGCAGCGGCGGAGGATTTCATCGAGATTTATCAGGAGAAGGCGGCCGTCATGGTGCGCCAGTATGCTGACCTGGAGGAAACGCAGCTCGCTTCGGACGAGGTGGTGCAGGCGAAGGCGCGTGTCAAGGAGATGCTCTCTTCCCTGCGCACGACGTATGAGGAGGAGTTCAAGCGCGTCCTCAACTATCAGATCATGGATCTCAATGCCGAGATTGACGTGCTGCAGCAATCGATGCAGGGGAAGATGGAAGGGGGGGCGTGCGCCGCACCCGCTTTGCAGGAGCAGCCGTTCGTGCGTCGGGGCGTCATGCGACCGATGAAGGAGACGGCTTCGGCGCCGGCCTTCCTGCAGAAGGTTTCCAGCCTCGCGCGCGGCACGAGCGCCATACCAGAGGAGCTTTACTGGCAGGTCGTGCGCCGCAAGTTCAAGGCTGCGCTTCTCGGCATATTCCTCGGCGGCATCGGAGCGCACAAGTTCTTCCTGGGCAAGAGCTTCCAAGGCATCGGCTACATCGTGTTCTTATGGACGGGGCTGCCGATCTTCGTCGGTTTCGTCGAGGGCGTGCGCTGGCTCTTCATGCCCGTGGATGATTTTTACTTCGATTATTGTGATGAGGATTAAGGAGACGCTGATAAGATGAGGCCGCCCGGATGCGTGAAGATGGGTGGCTGAATTTATCCGTGATTCCGTACTAAGGAGAGAACCACATGGCGGAAATCAATCTGGAAGATCTCTTGGAGAAGCGTGTGCAGCAGGCGGAGGACAGTTCGCCGGATCTCGTGCCGGAGAAGGCGGTCGGGCGCATCGCGCAGACGGTCGAGGAGCTGACGCCGGCAGAGCGTGCCGAGGTGGATAAGATCAAGGAGGGGCTTGACCTCACGGATTCGGCGGCGATCATCGACTTCGGCACGACGGCGCAGAAGAATATCGCTGATTTCTCGGACAGCATCCTGAGCAATGTGCGCACGAAGGACAGCGGCTATGTCGGCGAGCTTCTGGGTGAGCTTCTGACGAATGTCAAGAGCTTCGAGCCGAAATCTTCGGAGGGCGGCTTTCTGAAAAAGCTGCCTCTTGTCGGATCTCTCGTCGGCAAGGCACAGACGGTGATGCAGGGATACGAGAAGGTGTCCGTGCAGGTCGAGAAGGTCAAGACGTCGCTTCAGAAGGCGAGGATGCTCATGATGAAGGATGTCTCGATGCTCGATAGTCTCTTCACGAAGAATCTCGAATATTTCAAGACGCTGGAGCTTTACATCCGCGCGGGTGAGGAGAAGCTGCAGGAGATGCGCGAGGTGACGCTGCCCAAGCTTCGCGCGCAGGCTGCCGCGTCGAGCGATCCGATGGCGGCGCAGGTCGTCAGCGATTTCGAGAGCGCTGTCGAGCGCTTCGAGAAGAAGGTGCACGACCTCAAGATCAGCAAGACGATCTCGATCCAGACGGCGCCGCAGATCCGCCTCATCCAGAACAACGACAAGGTGCTCATCGACCGCGTGCAGAGCGCGATCTACAATGCGATTCCGCTGTGGAAGAACCAGATGGTCATAGCGCTCGGGCTGACGAATCAACGCAAGGTTCTTTCGATGCAGCATTCCGTCAACGAGATGACGAACGATCTGCTGAAGAAGAATGCGGAAATGCTCAAGGTCGGCACGATCGAGACGGCGAAGGAGAACGAGCGCAGCATTGTGGACATCGAGACGGTGCGCAAGGTGAACGACGACCTCGTGACGACGATCGAGACGACGTTGAAGATTCAGCAGGAAGGCAGGGAGAAGCGTCGTGCGGCGGAGGCCGAGTTGGTCGCGCTTGAGGGGAGATTGAAAAAGGCCTTGGAGAGCACGCTCGACGGGCGAAACGGTTGACAGCGTTTCCTTCCATCTGCTATCATGAATCTTGCATGAAACCCGAGCGACCGGGACGATGGCACAGGCCGATCGACGCAGGGTTCGCAAGGTGGATGGACGTATATCCTGGAAGTTTGCCGAGAAAGAGGAGGAATCGCGGAGGAGTTCCGCGATTCCATGAAAAGGAGATGAATCTTTCATGAAAGCAGCTCTTTTTATGGGCAGTGACTCGGACTGGCCGATCATGAAGCCGGCGGTGGAGTTATTGAAGGAGTTCGGCGTCGAGGTCGACGTCATCGTTGCGTCGGCGCATCGCACGCCCGCGAAGGTGCATGAGTACGCCGAAAGCGCGCGCGAAAACGGCGTCGGCGTCATCATTGCGGCGGCGGGCGCGGCGGCGCACCTGGCAGGCGTCATCGCCAGCTATACGACGCTTCCCGTCATCGGCGTGCCCGTCAATGCGACGCCCTTGAACGGCCTCGATGCGCTCTTGAGCACGGTGCAGATGCCGTCGGGCATCCCCGTCGCGACGATGGCGGTCAACGGCGCGAAGAATGCGGCGGTATTCGCCCTCGAAATCTTCGGCGCGAGAGACGCCGCTGTCGCCAAGCAGCTCGAAGCGTACCGCGAGAAGCTCCGGGAAGGCGTAGCGAAGAAGGCGGCTCGTGTCGCAGCCCAGGTCAACCAGTAAGACAACTACGGAGGACAAAAGATCATGAGCAAAAAGGTTCTGTACGAAGGCAAAGCGAAAATCATGTACGAGACGGAGAATCCCGACGAGCTGCTCGTCTATTACAAGGACGACGCGACGGCAGGCAACGGCGCGAAGAAAGGCACGATCGTCGACAAGGGCGTCATGAACAACAAGATCACGGCTTTTTTCTTTGACCTCCTGAAGAAGAACGGCATCGACCATCACTGCATCAGCATGCCGAGCGACCGTGAGATGATCGTCAAGAAGCTTGAGATCATTCCGCTTGAGGTCGTCGTGCGCAATATTGCGGCGGGCAGCCTTGCCGAGCGCCTCGGCCTTGAAGAAGGCACGAAGATGGCGATTCCCATCGTGGAGCTTTACTACAAGAGCGACGAGCTTGGCGACCCGATGATCAACCATTACCATGTCAAGGCGATGGATATGGCGACGGATGCGGAGATCGCCGAGATCGAGCGCCAGGCGCTGAAGGTCAACGAGATCATGATGGCGCATCTGAAGTCGAAGAAGATCACGCTCGTCGATTTCAAGCTGGAATTCGGCAGGGACAAGGACGGCACGATCGTTCTCGCCGACGAGATTTCGCCGGACAACTGCCGCTTCTGGGACAGCGACACGAACGAGAAACTCGACAAGGACAGGTTCCGCCGCGACCTCGGCAACGTGGAGGAGGCATACAAGGAGATTCTGCGCCGCCTGACCGGCGAGGAGAGATAAAGGGAAGCAGCCCGCCGCCATTCTTCGGGATGGCGGTGGGTTTGTGTATTTCTTTGCCGTTTTTTCTTTCACCGCGAAAGTCCAAGAAGTCAGGCGTGAAGGTGCAGACGGACTGGCTGATTTCATACTAAGGCCGGCGCGAAGCGTCCGGCTCGTCTGGAGGGGCAGAATGGAAACGAAACTTACCTATCGCGATGCGGGCGTCGATATCGACGCGGGAAATGAATCGGTCAAGCTCATCAAGGACAGCGTGCGCGCGACGTACCGCCCCGAAGTCCTCGGCGATCTCGGCGGCTTCGGCGGCCTCTTCGCACTGCAGGCGGCCAAGTACGAGGAGCCGGTGCTCGTCTCGGGTACGGACGGCGTGGGCACGAAGCTCCGCCTTGCCTTCATGCTCGACAAGCACGATACGGTGGGGCAGGACGCCGTCGCCATGTGTGTCAACGACATCCTCGTGCAGGGGGCGGAGCCGCTCTTCTTCCTCGACTACCTCGCGGTCGGCAGGCTCGTTCCCGAGCAGGTCGCCTCGCTTGTCAAGGGCGTCGCCGCCGCCTGCAAGGAGTCGGGCTGTGCGCTCATCGGCGGCGAGACGGCGGAGATGGCGGGTTTCTATGCCGATGGCGAGTATGACATCGCGGGCTTTGCCGTCGGCGTCGTGGAGAAAGCGAAGATCATCACGAGCGAGCGCGTAAGGGAAGGCGATGTGCTTCTCGGCCTGCCGTCCTCGGGCGTCCACTCGAACGGATTCTCGCTCGTGCGCAAGATCTGCTTCGAGCACAAGGGATTCACGGGGGAGGAGCGGTTTCCGGAGCTTCAAAAGACGCTCGGCGAGGAGCTGCTGACGCCGACGCGCCTCTATCCGCGCACCTGCCTGCCGCTCGTGGAAAAGTTCGATATACACGGGATGGTGCATATCACGGGCGGCGGCTTTTACGAGAATATCCCGCGCGCTCTGCCCGAGGCGTTCGGCGCAGAGGTCGACGCCGCTGCCTGGCAGATGCCGCCGATCTTCCGCCTGCTGCAAGAGTGGGGCAATGTCGATTGGCATGAGATGTACCGCACGTTCAACATGGGCATCGGCATGGTCATCATCGCCGCGCCCGCAGAAGCTGCAAAGATTCGGGAGCACCTTGAGGCGCAGGGGGAGGCGGTCTGCGAGATCGGCCGCGTCAGGAAGGGTGCGCACGACGTGACGATCAAAGGCGGGGTTTTCGATGCGTAAGGAAGTGCTTGGCATCTTGTGCTCGGGGCGCGGCACGAACCTCGATTCCATCATCAAGGCGCAGAGGGCGGGCGAGATTCGTGCCGAGATCGCCGTTGTCCTGACGGACAAGCCCGAGGCGAAGGCGCTGGAACGCGCGGCAGCGGCGGGCATCGCGCACGCCTGCATCGACCGCAGGTCGTGCGCGACGCGCGAGGAGTTCGAGCAAAAGCTCGTCGTCGCGCTCGAAGAGGCGGGCGTGACGCTCGTCGTGCTCGCGGGCTTCATGCGCATCTTGAGTCCGTATTTCGTGCGCAGGTTCTGCGGGCGCATCCTGAACATCCATCCGTCCCTCCTGCCGTCGTTTGGCGGGGCGCACGCCCATCGCGACGTGCTCGCCTACGGCGTCAAGGTCTCGGGCTGCACGATCCACTTCGTCGACGAAGGCATGGATTCGGGGCCGATCATCTTGCAGACGGCTGTGCCCGTGCTGGACGATGACACAGAAGATACGCTCGCCGCGCGCGTCTTGCAGGAGGAGCATATCCTCTACCCGCGCGCCATCGCGCTCTATGTGGACGGGCGGCTCAAGGTGGAAGGCCGCCATGTGAAGATTTTGGAATAAGTTTCTTGCTGTTGCATGAAATATTTGTTGTAGACGAAAGGTGGAGACTGACCATGAAAATCAAGCGTGCTCTCATCAGTGTTTCGGACAAAACGGGCGTTGTCGAGTTCGCCCGCAAGCTGCATGAAGCCGGTGTCGAGATCGTTTCGACGGGCGGCACGATGAAGGCGATCCGCGACGCCGGCATCCCCGTGCTTTACGTCAGCGATGTCACGGGCTTTCCCGAGATCATGGACGGCAGGGTCAAGACGCTCAATCCTTACATCCACGGCGGCATCCTCGCTGTGCGCGACGAGCCCAAGCATGTGCAGCAAATGAAGGAGCACAAGATCACGCCGATCGATCTCGTCGTCGTCAACCTCTATCCTTTCGACGCGACCGTGGCGAAGCCCAATGTGACGCTCGCCGAGGCGATCGAGAACATCGACATCGGCGGCCCCGCCATGATCCGCGCTGCCGCGAAGAACTTCAAGTTCGTGGCCGTCGTGACGAATCCCTCGCACTACGACGAGGTGGCGGAAATGATTCGAAAGGACGGCTGCGTGCGCGGCATGAAACGCATGGAACTCGCGCGTGAAGCGTTCCGTCATACGTCGGTCTACGACGAGCACATCGCCGCATATCTTTCGGAGCAGATTGAGAAATAGGAGCAACGAGATGAAGATTTTGGTCATCGGCAGCGGCGGACGCGAACATGCGCTCGCGTGGAAGCTCAAGGAGAGCAAGAGGACGGAAAAGCTCTACGCGATTCCGGGCAACCCGGGCATGGCGGCGATCGCTGAATGCGTGCCGCAGATCTCGCCGACGGACAACGCGGCGGTTGTCGCTTTCACCAAGGAAAAAGGCGTCGATCTCGTCGTCGTCGGGCCGGAGGCGCCGCTTGCGGGCGGCATCGTTGATGATCTGGCGGCGGCGGGCGTCAAGGCGTTCGGCCCGACGAAGCTCGCGGCGGAGATCGAAGGATCGAAGGCGTTTTCCAAAGACCTCATGAAGAAGTACGGCATCCCGACGGCGAAGTACGAGGTGTTCTCTGATGCCGCCGCCGCACGCGCCTACGTCAAGGCGGAGGGCGCACCGATCGTCGTCAAGGCGGACGGCCTCGCAGCGGGCAAGGGCGTCGTCGTCGCCATGACGGAGGCGGAAGCTCTCGCCGCCATCGATGAGATCATGGAGGGAGAGGCGTTTGGCAAGGCGGGCAGCCGCGTCGTCATCGAGGAGTTCATGGCGGGCGAGGAAGTGTCGATTCTCGCCTTCACCGACGGCAAGACGATCCGCGCGATGATCCCGTCGCAAGATCACAAGCGCGCCTACGACGGCGACCAGGGGCCGAACACCGGCGGCATGGGAGCCTATGCGCCCGCGCCTGTCGCGCCGCCCGCGCTCGTCGCCGAGGTGCAGCGGACGGTCTTGGAGCCGACGATCCGCGCGATGGAGCAGGAAGGCCGACTCTACAAGGGCTGCCTTTATGCAGGATTGATGGTGACGGCGGACGGTGCGAAGGTCGTCGAGTTCAACTGCCGCTTCGGCGATCCGGAGACGGAGGTCGTATTGCCGCTTCTCTTGGGCGATCTCGTCGAGATCATGCTGGCGTGCGTCGATGGCAGCCTCGCCGAGGTCGAGATCCCTTGGAGCAAGGGCGCGGCTGTGACCGTCGTCCTTGCGGCGGGCGGCTATCCGAAGGCATACGAAAAGGGAGCGGAGATCACGGGGCTTGCTGAGGCTGAGGCGGAAGGCTGCCTCGTCTTTCACGCAGGGACCGCGGCGAAGGACGGCGTCATCGTCACGGCGGGCGGCCGCGTGCTGAACATCGTCGCCGAGGCGGCGGACATCAAGGCGGCGGTCGAGAAGGCGTATCGCGGCGTCGACCGCGTGCATTTCAAAGACGCCTTCTGCCGCAGGGACATCGCGCATCGCGCATTGGAAAGGATGAAATGAGTCTCTATGAAGTTGAACCTCAAGGAAAATGAAACGATCCACGGCTTCCGTCTGCTCAAGCAGCAGACGGTGCCGGAGATCGATGCGAAGGGCTATGCGTTCGTGCATGAAAAGAGCGGCGCACGCCTTTTCTTTTTGGAAAACGACGACGACAACAAGGTATTTTCCATCAGCTTCCGCACGACGCCTGCCGACGATACGGGCGTGGCGCACATCGTCGAGCATTCGGTGCTCTGCGGCTCCAGGAAGTACCCGCTCAAGGAGCCGTTCGTCGAGCTTGTCAAAGGCTCTTTGAACACCTTCCTCAACGCCATGACCTTCCCCGACAAGACGATGTACCCCGTGGCGAGCCGCAACGACAAGGATTTCCAGAACCTCATGGACGTCTATCTCGATGCGGTGTTCTATCCTGTGATGAAGGAAACGCCCGAAATCTTCCAGCAGGAAGGCTGGCACTACGAGATCGAGAGTGCGGCGGAGCCGCTTCGCTACAGCGGGGTCGTCTACAACGAGATGAAGGGGGCGCTCTCTTCGCCCGATGACGTGCTCGAAAACAAGGTGATGCTTTCCCTCTATCCTGACACGACGTATGGCTTCGAGTCGGGCGGCGACCCCGACGCGATTCCGACGCTGACGTATGAAGGGTTCTGCGCCTTCCACAGCCGCTACTACCATCCGTCGAACAGCTATATCTATCTTTATGGCGCGTTGGACATCGAAGAGAAGCTCGCCTACCTCGACCGCGAATATCTCTCCTCGTTCGATCGCATCGAACCGCACTCCGAAATCGCCCTGCAGAAGCCTTTCAGCGAAATGGTGCGCCAAGAAGCCGCATACTCCATCAGCGAGGGCGAGAAGGAGTCGGAAAAGACATTCCTGGCCCTGAGCTGGCTCGTGGGCGAGGCGGACGACGCCGAGGCGATGCTCGCGCTCGACATCCTGCAGCACGCGCTCCTGCAGACGGAAGCCGCGCCCTTGAAAAAGGCGCTGATGGATGCGAAGATCGGAAAAGACGTCAGCTCTTCCTTCGAGGATGCGCTGCGCCAGCCCTACATGAGTCTCATCGTCACGGGTTCGGAAGCCGAGCGCGCCGATGAGCTGTGCAGCCTGACGGAAAAGGAACTGCGCCGCCTCGTCGATGGCGGCATCGACAAGACGCTGCTCGAAGCCTCGATCAACCGCTTGGAGTTCAAGGTGCGCGAGGCGGACTTCGGCACGTCTCCCAAGGGGCTTGTCTACAACATCAAGATCATGAACAGCTGGCTTTACGATGCCGATCCGGCGCTCTACCTCTACTACGAGGAGCTTTTCCAAAGGATGCGCGAGGGTTTGAAAGGCCGCTATTTCGAAGAGGCGCTGGAAAAACATCTGCTCAGGAACACGCACCGTTCGCTCGTCGTGCTCAAACCGAGCAAGACGCTCTCCGCCGAGCGCGACAAGGCGCTTGCCGAAGCGCTCGAAAAGAAGAAGCAGTCGTTCACGAGCGAGGAGATCGAAGGCATCGTCGAGATGAACAAGCGTCTCAAGGAGCGGCAGGAAAGCCCCGAGACGCCGGAAGCTCTGGCGACGATCCCGCTTCTTGCGCTTTCCGACATCCGCAGGGATGTGGAGAAGCTGCCGCTCGCCGAGCGTGAGATCGAAGGCTGCAAGGTGCTCTTCAGCGACGTCTTCACGAACAAGATCGCCTATATCAACCTCTGCTTTGATGCGCAGGGCGTGCCGCAGGAGCATATCCCGCACCTCTACCTGCTCACGGGGCTTCTGGATGCGGTCGATACCGAGAGCCACACCTATGCCGAGCTGTCGAACATCTCGAACCTCCATACGGGAGGCATATCCTACGAGAATTCCGCCATCGCTCGAAACGGCGAGCCGGATTCCTGCCTGCCGCTCTTTCGCGTGCGTGCGCGTGCCTTCGTGCGCAAGCTGCCCGAGCTTTTCTCCTTCCTTGCCGAAATTCTGACCGAGAGCAAGTTCACGGACAAGAAGCGCCTTGAGGAGCTTTGCGGACAGTACCGCGCCGTCCTGGAGGCGCGCGTCATGAGCGCCTCGCAGCGCAGCATGGCAGCGCGCATTGCCTCCTATCTGTCGCCGGCGGGCGCTTACAATGAGCAGGCGATGCTCTCCTTCTATTCCTTCATCGCCGACGTCACCGACCACTTCGACGAGCGCTTCGAGGAGCTTTCCCGGACGCTGGCGAGCCTTCTGCCGCTCGTCTTCACGCAGGGCGGCCTGACCATCGGCGCGACGCTTTCGGAGGACGAGTACGGCGCCTTCGTCGAAGAGGCGCAAAAGTTCTGCCGCCGCCTGCCGCAGGAAAAGGCGAAGCCGCAGCGCTACAGCTTCGATGTGCGTGCGAAGAACGAGGGGATTCTCTCGTCGAGCCGCGTGCAGTATGTGGGCAAGGCGGCGAACTTCCTGCGCCACGGCTTTTCCTACACGGGCAGCATGGACGTCCTGGAGACGATCCTGCGCTACGACTACTTCTGGACGAAAATCCGCGTGCAGGGCGGCGCGTATGGCGCGTTTACGCAGATCAGCCGCGTCGGCACGCTCTTCTTCAGCTCGTACCGCGACCCGAACCTCAAGGAAACGCTCGACGTCTTTGACAAGACGGCGGAATACCTCGCGAACTTCGACGTCTCCGACCGTGAGATGGTGAAGTTCATCATCGGCACGATCAGCACGCTCGACATGCCGCTCACGCCGCAGCTCAAGGGCTCTGTCGCACAGGATCGCTTCTTCCGCCAGTTGACGGACGCTGACCGCCAGAAGGCACGCGACGAGGTTCTGGCGACGCGCCAGGAGGACATCCGCGCCTTGGCGGCCGTGGTCGACGCCTGCATGAAGGAGAACATCCTCTGCGTTTTCGGCAACGAAGAGAAGCTGAAGGAAAATGCAGGCCTTTTCGGCAGCCTTCTTCACGCTTTGGGCAGCTCTACCGATTGACTTTATCCCGCCGTCATGCCATAATGGGGAGAAACGCTGTATATGTCGGCGTTTCTCTTCCAATGAAACATCATCAAGGGGGACAGCGGAATGAAAGAACCAATCTTTACTGGTGCGGGCGTTGCCATCATCACTCCCTTTAACGAGGACGGGGTGAACTTCGAGGAGTTCGGCCGCATTATTGAAGATCAGATCGCGGGCGGCACGGACGCCATCGTCGTCACGGGGACGACGGGCGAGGCCGCGACGATGAGCGATGCGGAGCACAAAGAAGCCATCAAGTTCGTCGTCGAGACGGTCGATCGGCGCATTCCTGTCATTGCAGGCACGGGATCGAACGACACGGACTATGCAATCCAGCTCTCGCAGTATGCAGAAAAGGCGGGCGCGGACGGCCTTCTGCTCGTGACGCCGTACTACAACAAGTGTACGCAGGGCGGACTCGTCAAGCATTTCCGGAAGATTGCCGACAACGTTGGTATACCGAGCATCGTCTACAACGTGCCGTCGCGCACGGGCGTCAACATCCTGCCCGCGACGTATGCCAAGCTCGCCGAGCATCCGCGCATCAATGCGACGAAGGAAGCGAGCGGCAATCTGGCTGCTGTGGCGCGCATCCGCAAGGCGTGCGGCGACGCGCTCAATGTCTATTCGGGCAACGACGATGAGATCGTGCCGATCCTCTCCGTCGGCGGCAAGGGCGTCATCTCCGTGCTTTCCAACGTCGCGCCGAAGGTGACGCACGACATGTGCCGCCTGTACTTTGAAGGCAAGGTCGAAGAAGCGGCGAAGCTCCAGATCGACTACATGGATCTGATCGAGGCGCTCTTCTCCGAGGTGAATCCGATTCCCGTCAAGACGGCGATGCGCCTCATGGGCTACGAGACGGGACATCTGCGCATGCCGCTCTCCGAGCTTGAGCCGGAGCATTTGGAGCCTTTGAAGAAAGCGCTGCGCAGCCATGGGCTTTTGCAGTGATTCCTCGAATGGTTGAGAAAAGGGAGTCTTGAGTTCAAGGAGGACAATACAATGAAGAAAATCGTCCAAGTCATGCTTTTCATCTGCCTGACCGTGTTCGGCATGCAGGTCGCTTTCGCCAACGCCGACAAGGTCACCATCCCGGAAGGCGCAGACATCGTCAGCGTCAAGCGGCTTGCGCTCGCGGCGCCGCTCTACACGCCGACGAAGGATGCCCCGACGAAGGAGGAGCTGCTCGCTTCGATGTACGATGCAAGCTCCGTGGCGAGATGCTATGTGCTTTCCTATGATATGGTCGCCGCCGACATTCAGAAGAGCGCGGGCATTGACATCAAGGCGCTCGACCGCCGTCAGGCGGCGAAGGTCTTCAAGGAGAACGTGGCTGCCGACGCCGATGCCTATGTCGTCGTGACGGTCGCGAACAACAGCTACATCGTATTTTTCTTCGATGTCTACCGTGCAGGCACGAACGAGCTTCTTTACACCTATCAAATCGTAGCGAACCGGAGCCAGAAAGCGGATGCGGAAACGTACAAGCTTCTGTCCGAGCAGTTCTACAAGAACTTCGAGCGTTCCGCCAACGAGCAGGCAAAAGGGAAGAAATAAAAGGAAAGGGGGCTGCGCATGAGTCGAGCAGACTTGTGCGGCAGCCCCTTCTTCATGGGAAAACATGCAAAGGAAACCTTGTTTGACGAAATTCGGAGGAAAAGGAGGATCGGATGCGTTCAGTGAATCGTTTGCTGCGCTGCTTCTGGCTCGGCCTGGGCATGGCGGCGTTCGCCCTAGGTACGGCAGGCATCGTCCTGCCTCTCGTGCCGACGGTGCCGTTCTATCTGTTGGCGGCCTTCTGCTTTGCCAAGGGTTCGAAACGCCTTCATGCGTGGTTCGAATCCACCAAGCTGTATCAGAAATACGTCGTTCCGTTCAACCGTGGCGGCATGACATGGAAGGCGAAGCTCAAGACGATGGCGCTCGTGACGGCTGTCATGAGCGTCAGCGCGTATTTCCTCGCGGACAACCGCATGGGCTTGATGATGCTCGGCGGCGCATGGCTCTTGCAGGGAGCGGCGATGGTGTTCTTCGTCAAGACGAGGAAGAGAGAAGCGCCGACTGCCAGAGGCGCATTGACGAAATGAGGCCTTTCGCGCTGGCCGTCCGGTTCAGCGCGCGAAGTAGAGCGGCTTGATCTTGGCGGATTCCGCGACGGATTCCGTGATGCAGCCTGTGCGCACCATGGCGTCGAGCACGACGATCTGACGCTTCTTCGAGAGCATGAAGTCGACGTAGGGGGAGTAGGCGGAAGGCGCGTTGGGGATGCCCGCGAGCATGGACGTCTCGGGCAGGTCGAGCTCCTCGGGCTCCTTGCCGAAGTAGCCGACGGAAGCCTCGTGCACGCCGTAGAAGCCCGAGCCGAAGTAGATCGTGTTGAGGTAAAGCTCCAAGATCTCGTCCTTGGAATAGTGCGCTTCGAGATCGAGTGCGAGCAAGGCTTCTTCAAGCTTGCGATCCAGAGACTGTTCGTCGGATAAGAACAGGTTCTTGGCGAGCTGCTGCGTGATCGTGCTCGCGCCCTCCTCGATGCGCCCCATACTGCAGGTTGACGAGCATGGCGCGTGCGATCGCTTCAGGGTCGAAGCCGTGGTGCGAGTAGAAGCGGCTGTCCTCGACGGCGACGACGGCTTCCAGAAGAGAGTCGGGGATCTTGTCGATCGTCACGTAATCTTCGCGCTGGCGCACGCGCTCTCGGACGGCGTCGCGCAGGAAGATGAGCCGCCGCGCCTCCTGCGCCTTTGGCAGGGAATCGAGGAGCGATGGCCGGAAGATCGCCGCGCTGCCCGTGACGAGGAAGGCGAGGCAGAAGACCGTGATGAGGAAGAGGGAAAAGCGCAAGAGCCGCTTGAGTTTCTTCATGATGGCAGAAGCGTCCTCCTTTTCGTAGTATGACGCCTTGAACCGATACAGCGCATCTGTGCATATCAGGGCGATTCATTTTATCCGTGGTTTCTGTATTCTTTATTATAGTGGATGCTGCCCTTTTTTGGAATACACATTTCATAAAACAGCGATCGTGCAAAGTTGTTTAAGAACAGAAAACAAAAGATATTGCATAATAATGCGATAAAATGTATAATTATAAACATCGTTCCTCAAGAGCGACGGAAAGGAAGGTCGGTCGGATGAGAGTGAGCATCATCGGGGCTACAGGCTACGCCGGGGCGGAGCTTCTGCGGCTTCTTTACGAGCACCCGCAGGCGGACATCGTTCATATCACATCGGAGAGTCATGCGGGGGAGAAGATTTCGGGAATCTATCCGCATCTTCGTGGCATTTTGGACGAGACGCTCGAAAGCATGAAGGAGATCGAGCGCATCGGCAAGGACAGCGACTTCGTGTTCATCGCGCTGCCGCACGGTCATGCCATGGCGGCGGGCAAGGCGCTCGAAGGCGAAGGGACGCGCATCATCGACCTCGGCGCGGACTATCGCTTCGCTGACACATCGGTCTATGAAGCGTGGTACAAGGTCAAGCATACGCACAAGGACGCCGAGCGTGTCTATGGCTTGGCGGAACTCAATCGCGAGGCGATTCGCGGCGCGAAGATCATCGGCAACGCGGGATGCTACACGACGGCGAGCATCCTTGCGCTCGCGCCGCTCGCCAAGAGGCACCTCATCGATATGGGAAGCATCATCGTCGATGCGAAGTCCGGCACATCGGGCGCGGGGCGCTCAGCGAAACAGGCGAATCTTCTGCCCGAGCTTTACGACAGTTTCAAGGCGTATGGCGTCGCACAGCATCGCCATACGCCCGAGATCGAGCAGGCGATGACGGTGCTTTCGGGCGAGCCGTGCGTCCTGTCCTTCACGCCGCACCTCGTGCCCATGTCGCGCGGCATACTCGCGACCTGCTATGCACGCCTGAAGGACGGCGTGGAGCAGGAGATGGTCGATGCGGCATACGGAAAGATGTACGGCAAGGAATACTTCGTGCGGCTTCTCGGCCGGGGCGGCTATCCGGCGACGAAGGACGTGCGCGGCTCGAATTTCTGCGACATCGCCTGGCATATCGACGAGAGGACGCGGCGCGTCGTCGTCCTCTCCGCCATCGACAACCTGGTCAAGGGAGCAGCGGGCCAGGCCGTGCAGAACTTCAACATCGCCTGCGGCTTTGACGAGAAGCTCGGGCTTGACCATATCGCAGTTTATCCATGATGCAGGAGGTAATGCAAGATGTTTTCTGATGCAGCAGTAAAAGCGGGCGTGACATTTCCCCAAGGGTTCAAGGCAGCGGGCGTCAAAGCCGGCATAAAGAAGAGCGGCAACCTCGACGTCGCCGTGATCTATTCCGAGCAGGAAGCGGCCGTCGCGGGCGTCTTCACGCAGAATGCCGTGGCGGCGGCGCCCGTCTACGTTTCCAAGGAAGCGGTCGAGGATGGCAAGGCGCGCGCCATCGTCGCCAATGCGGGCTGCGCGAATGCCTGCACGGGCGAGCAGGGCATGAAGGACGCGAGGCGCACGACGGAGATCGCAGCCGAAGCGCTCGGCTGTGCGGCGGGCGACGTCCTCGTCGCCTCGACGGGCGTCATCGGCGTGAATCTGCCGATGGAGAAGCTGGAACAGGGCGTCAGGGACGCCGTGGCGGCTCTTTCCAAGGAAGGCAGCGTCGATGCGGGCAACGCCATCATCACGACGGACACATACTCCAAGGCGTGCGCGACGGAGGTCGAGATCGGCGGCAAGAAGGTGCGCTTCGGCGCGATCGCCAAGGGGTCGGGCATGATCCAGCCGAACATGGCGACGATGCTCTCCTTCATCACGACGGATGCGGCGATCGACAGCGCGCTGCTGCAGGAAGCCCTCGCGGAGATCACGGAAGTCACGTTCAACATGATCTCGGTCGACGGCGACATGAGCACGAACGATATGGTGA
>ERZ773197.1591-NODE-1591-length-15316-cov-3.964878_pt1 | contig 15316 bp, 11 predicted proteins | sample MGYA00580999_ERZ773197 | MGnify/ENA primary metagenome ERZ773197 (study PRJEB29015, sample SAMEA2738166) | human oral metagenome | biome: human oral; feature: human-associated habitat; material: saliva | place: China | collected 2185 ...
AAGAAGGGCTACAAGGCAACGAGCATTTCCGACATCTGCCGCGACGCCCGCGTCGCCGTCGGAAGCTTCTACAACTGCTACCCGTCGAAGGAGGCCATTTTCCTAGAAATATACACCGAAGAAAACAACCGGATTCGCGCCGAGATGGTGAACGAGATCGACTGGTCCGCCGATCCGACGGAAGTGATCCCCGCGATCTTCGACTACATCTTCAAGCGCATGTCCGCCAACAGGATACTGTCCGAGTGGAACAGCCCCGCCATCGGGAAACGCCTGCGCGAGCGCTACCGCGCTGGCGACGGGGAGGAAGACTTCTTCCTGCATTTCCTCCTCGCAACATTCGAAAGCTGGATGCGCGACGCCGGGTTCGAGGTCAACGTGTGGACGGTCAACGACCTCGATCGGGCCCGCGAGCTCGCCTCGTGGGGCGTGGCCGGCATCTTCACTGATCGGCCGCAGGACTTTCCCGCCGAGGCGCTCGCCCGCTGAAGCCGCCGTTGGAGGCCGTCGCCCGCGGAGGCAGCCGCCCTGGGACGCATGAGCTTACGAAGTCGTGAGTCCCAGGGCGAACTGGACTCAAGCAGATCCCCTCGACGCGCGAAAGTGATGCTCTCGGTGAAGGTCCACCGGGAGCGACCTGATCAGTCCTCCGCGCGGCTCGCGTGGCGGCGGCGCAGGTAGCTCGAGAGGGAGATCTCGGCGACCGAGTCGACGAGGAGGATCCCACCGAGCACGCCACCCGCCTTCACCCAACCCGACCGCGGCGAGTCCGCGCGCACCGCGAGCGTAAGCAGGGCCGTGCCGACGACCGCCTCAACCGACGCAACAGTCCGGACGATCCACGGCTTGTCCACCGCGACCGACTGATAAGTGTTCCACAACGGCTGCGCAGGAGAATCCGGCTCGGAGAGCATGATGTCGACGCTGCGGCCGATCGCGTTCGAGATGCCGCGCGCGAGGTGCATCTCGGCGCCCTCGACCTCGGAGGCCGAGATCCGGCCGAGGAGGAAGGCGGCCGTGCCGGTCGGCAGGCCGAGGGCCTTGACGACCTTCCACACGGCGTCCTCGCCGGACGAGGTGACGGATTCAAGAAGGGCGTCGAGGTCGGCGCCGGGCACCGCCGCCGCGATCGCCGTGAGCTCCGGCCGATCGCCAACAAGATCAATAACGGCCTCCGACACCTCGGAAGCATCCTCGTGGGCCCCAGCGACGACAAGCGCATCCATCCCCCAGTTATGGGTAACGACATGCTCGAGGTGGTCGTCGGTGACGAGGAACACCTGGAACTCGCCGTCGGCGCGCGACAGGGTGACGAGCGGGAGCTCGCCGAAGTTCCATCCCGCCTTCTCCGGCGGGAGCTCCGCGTAGAGGGCCCGGTGGCCGTCAGCGAGTTCAACATCCGCGAGGTCGATGCCCTCGAGCGCGGCGAGGAGCGGCACGGACGACGCGGGGGTTCGACCGATCTCGACGATGCGGGACGCGACCTCGTCCTCGTCGATCTCCTCGTCCTCGTCCCAGGTGTCGGCGAGCGGCGACTCGCCCTCGGGGAGGCGGTCGGCGTCCGCCTTGCCGATGCGGACCTCGGCGTCGAAGAGCGTCGCGAGGTCGTCGGCGAGCTCCTCGGCGGTCGGACCGGGCTCGGCCTCGTCGCCCGTGAGCACCGCGACGCGGCCGTCCGCGACGGCGACGTTGACTCCGAGCAGCTGCGGGGAGGAGGGGAACCATTCGAGCTGGGCGAGGACCGCGCGTTCACGCAGTTCGGCGGCGACTTGAGCGGGATCGAGATCGCGCCCGATGATCATCCCCTCGACTCGCGTCCACACCTGTTCCATGACGATCCACCCTTCCACGTTGAGGTCCTCTAATCACACCACGTTTCCGCCCTCCGCGTCACTCGATGCCGCCCCTTCCGCGCCGATCGGCACGGATTCGCAAGGCCCGTGAACGCGCACGACGCCCTTAGAACATCTTCCATGTGTCCTGCTTCAGCCCAGCACGCCGCAGGCCGGGCACCAGGACCGGTGGCACGGCCGCTTCGCGCGGAGCGAGGTTCGCGCAGCCGCGCCTTCACTGTTTGAGGAGCTGACTCTCTTGAAGTGCGATGACACGCGACTCCCAAGGCGCGAGTTCGTCGGGACGACGGACTTCATGAGTAGCGAGGAGGACTTCCCCGACGATTCGGCAATCATCTGGCAAAGAGCAGGGACTGCTCGACATGTTTGCCACAACCAAGATCGAGCCCATGCCCTCGAGCTCACGCATATAAGCGAAGATCTGTTCGTCATCTGGATGGAGGAGAGTGAACGCGCCATCGCGCACCACAGCGTTCGTGTGGCGCAACTCAATGAGGCGCCGATAGTGGTGGAAGACCGAGTTCGCATCTGCCCTCGCTGAGGCCGCATTCACCTCAATGTGATTCGGATGCACCGGAAGCCACGGATCGCCGCTTGTGAAGCCCGCCTGTTCGGAATCGTCCCAGCTCATCGGGTAGCGAGCATTGTCTCGGCCCTTCGCTTGGTAGGCGCGCAACAGCGCCTGCTCATCGGCGCCCGACGCCATCGCCTCAGCGTAGTGATTGAGGGTCTCCACGTCGCGGTACTGTCCGATCGAAGTGAACCCTGCGTTGGTCATGCCGATCTCTTCGCCCTGATAGATGTACGGCGTTCCCTTCATCATATGGAGGACCGTCCCGAGAGTCTTCGCGGAGTTCACCCTATGCTCGACCGAGTCGTTACCCCAACGACTCACGATTCGCGGCTGGTCGTGGTTGTTCCAATAGAGCGAGTTCCACCCCCGCCCCTCCAGACCTTCTTGCCAGCGCGCCAGGCTCGCCTTGAGATCAGGCAGGTACAACGGTTTGAGAGCCCATTTGCCCTCTCCCGGCCGCTCATCCAACTCCATGTGCTCGAATTGGAAGACCATGTTGAGTTCTTCACGTGCCGGATCGCTGTATCGAGATGCCTGTCCGATGCCGATGCCAGGGCATTCGCCCACAGTTAGGAGATTTCTTCCCTTCAGTACTCGTTGGTTCATCTCATGGAGGAATTCATCCATCCTCGGGCCATCCACGTAGCAGCTTCCCGGGCTGAGAATCTGAGCGGGAGCGATCGAAGCATCAGCAATCGGCAGACGTTTGCTGAGCAAGTTGATGACATCCATTCGGAAGCCGTCAATACCTCGGGCGACCCATCGGCGCATCATTTCGTAGATCGCTTCGCGTACCGAGGGATTCTCCCAATTGAGGTCAGGCTGCTTGCGATCGAAGAGGTGGAGGTAGTACTGGCCTCGACGCTCGTCAAATTGCCAAGCCGAGCCGCCAAAGACGCTCTTCCAATTGGTCGGTTCCGCACCCGGAGTATTCGCTTCACATCCAGGTCGTGGATCTGCCCACCAGTACCAGTCAGCCTTTGCCGATCCAACGTCGCGCGATTCCTGAAACCAGGGATGCTCATCCGAGGTGTGGTTGACCACCAGATCCATCACGAGCCTGATGCCGCGACCATGCAATCCCTCGATCAGCTCGTCTAGATCAGCCAAGCTACCGAAGACCGGATCGATGTCCTCATAGTCGCTGATGTCGTATCCGTTGTCGGCCTGCGGGCTACGGTAGACCGGGCTCAGCCACACGACGTCGACGCCCAACGCGACGAGGTGATCAATGTGCCCGAGGATTCCCCGAAGATCACCGATGCCATCGCCGTTGCCATCGGCGAAGGAGCGCGGATAGATCTGGTAAACAACTGCAGACTTCCACCAGTCGGTGGCACGTTCCACTGCTCAAGCCTTTCGATACACGGGAATGACATACCAGTCAACGGATCGAGTGACGACGCGACCGCCCTCAAGCAGGTCTCCGGACCAGTAGTCCTCCCAGCTCCCGGCCGGCAGGTAGGTTTCCCACGTAGTCGCACCGGCCTCCGTCACCGGATTGATGAGCAAGTCGTCGCCAAGCAGATACTGCCTGGGATGGTTCCAGATCTCAGGATCAGCACCGTAGTCGTAGAACATCGCTCGCATTAGCGGCTTACCGCTCTGCAGGCATCGATGGATCTGATCTGCCAAGTAGGGCCGTATGCCTTCACGGACATGCGTGTAATAGCGGGCGAGATCGATGAGCTCGTCACAACCAGTCTGATCGGCAACATTCCAAGGCGTACGGTCGCGCAATGGCGGCCGGTGATGATTGAACTCTGAGTGGTATTGCATGACCGGCATGAAGGTCGCTGCAGCGAAGGCACGGGCGTAGAGTTCCGGGTCGGGAACTGGGCCGGAGAATCCGGCGAGGTCCCAACCCCAATAGAAGATCCCGCTGGCTCCAGCGGTCAAGCCGGCAGTAATGGAAGAGCGGAATGCCTCCCACGTAGAATCTTCATCTCCAGCCCAGAACAAGCCGTTGGCTTGAGAGCCCGTGAACCCGGAACGGCTGAAGGTAACTGGGGCTTTCCCTGCCGAGCGGAGCAGATCGCCATACGCCCGGGCGTAGTTGACTGGATATAGGTTGTTGCCCTCGTCGCCTCGGCGACCATCTTCATAACGTAGGTCGTGGCCCCAGGCATGCTCGCCACCGTCAGTCTTGAACCCATCGATGTCGAGGTCCTCGACTAGGTATCGACGTTGTTCGGTCCACCATCGTCGACCGGCTTCGGTCGACAGATCCGGCATGAGGGCCTTCGGGAACCACCAGCCGCGGTTTTCGTAAGGGGTACCATCAGCTTCTCGGACGAAATGGCCGGACGCGATCAGTGCATCACGTTGTGACTGTGCCTGCTGCCCGAGATCCTCATCGCACTTCTGCAAGGGGATTTGCCAAAGGACTACCTTGATCCCCCGAGCGTGCAGCTCGCGTATCATCCCGGCAGGGTCTGGCCAGGCCCCATCGCGCGGATAGCTGAAGTCAACAGCGCGGTGCGGCTCTCCACCGTTCGGTGCATAGATGGCGTCGCGGAAGATCGTAAACCCTTCCTCGTCGCTCCAAGCTTCAATGACGAGCACGGAGATGGGAATGTCTTCGCTCTGGTGACGATCCATCTGCTTCATCACGAGGCTCTGCGTGTTCCACTCGTTTCCGGAAGCCCACAGGCCAAAAACCCATTCTGGCAACTCGCTCGGTCGGCCCGCGATGTCGAGGAAGCCGTTGAGTACGTCCGCGGGAGAGCCCTTCCACGTGTTAACACGCACGGATGGCTCGGATCGTGCTTCAAGACCGAGGTCGACCTCGACAAGGATTCGATCGGCCGCGGCGACCCCGACGTCGTACCAAGTTCGACGTGTTGTCTCGACGTGGAAACCCCACGCTTGACCGGTCTTATCGATCACCTGGGCGAACGGCATGGGCAGGTACGTGCGGTGGTACTTCCCCTGAGCTTTGTATTGCTCGAAGACAACGGCGTCGAGATGACGACCACGTTGGTCAAGCTGGTCGTAGCGCTCACCAAAGCCGACCACGTGCTCCTCTTCCGCAATTCGAAGGGCGAAGCGGGCCCGGTGAACACCGGCGCTACTGACCAGCCACGATTCGCTAGCTGGAATGAACCGATCGCTTTCGATGTCAACGCGCCCTAGCGGCTCTTGGCTCCAGTGCGCAGGTGCAAGGGAGAATTGAGCGGACGTCTCGTTGCGCCCATCGAGGGTGGTTGCCTCGAAGTAATAGGTGGCCTCAAGGTCAGGCAGGCAATCGACAACCGCCTGCCATCCATTGTCGGCATTCAGCGCAGCCTCTTGAGCCGCCGCCAAGTGTCCATCGCCTCCCGCGAGGAGTGCCGCATCGCTGTCCAGGCCGCTGACCGGCGCCATTTCGAAGCGCTGCTCATGATCCGGCCAGGCAACAATGCACTCGACCCGACTGCAGGGCGCAGCAGTGATTGCCCCGATAGCCAGCTCCTGTCCGGCAATCGGAATGGCTGGGAACAGCTGGTCGAGGGAACGGGCATAAGGATGCTCGATGCCTCGCGGGCGGTGAGTGATCAGGGGCATGAGATTCTCTCCAGGATCGAAGCGTATTGATACGTTTGAGCGCGAGCGCAGTCCCTCGGCGGTGCGACTACCGACGCAGCCGCACCGCCGAGCAAGGTCACTGATTGATAAGTGCGTCAACCGCTGCGGCGGCGTCGGACAGCGCGTCCTCAACCGACTTGCGTCCCGATGCTGCTGCGGTCAGCTCCTGAGTGACGGCGTCCTGCATCTCCTGCTGTGATTCGATGACCGGCGGAAGAACCGTCTTGTCGAGGCTGTCGAGCACAGCGCGACGATTGGCCGGCTTCCCCTTTTCGAGATATGAAGCGAATACCGCGTCATCAGCGACCGGAGGCAGTTCCCACGAAGAGGAGAGACGAATATCGCTCATTGTCTTCGAGCTCGTCAAGTAAGTGACCCACCTGGTCGCGGCGTCAACATTGTGCGACTTGGCATTGACCACTGCGCCATTCGTGAACATCGCCGACGCCTTGGTGGTATCCCCCGGTTCGACGACGATGTCCCAGTCGAACTGGACGTCCTTCAGACCATCGAACATCCAGATACCCGAATGCCACATTGCAAGCTTGCCGGTTTGGAACAGCTTCGAATCGAAATCCGGGGTGCCGGCACCGTCGGCCTCAGTCGGCATCGTCTTTCCAGACTTCTCGACGAGCCAAGTCGCCGCCTTCACGCCTTCTGGCGAGTTGAACGCGGTCTTCTTGCCGTCGTCCGCCATGAATTTCCCACCGGTTTGCGCAAGAGCCTTATAGAACTCGTGGAAAGTCACCGGCTGATAGTCGCCCCACGTCCCGTTGGCTGTGTCCGTGAGTGCTTCGGCAGCATTCTGCTCGTCCGACCAGGTCCAGTCCGCAGTTGGCTCAGCAACGCCCTTCGCCTTAAAGAGGTCCTTGTTGTAGAAGAGAACGACATTACTGAAGCTCTCAGGCAAGCCGTACTGCTTCCCATCGACCATGAACGCATCGACCAACGACTTCCGGTACTCGCTCGCATTGACGCCTTCGAGTCCTGCCAACGAACCGTTTGCCGCATACGTCACAAAATTCTCGTAGTTGAGTTCGAACGCGTCAGCAGCGGTGCCGCCAGCAACCGCGGTTTGCAGTTTTGTGAAGTAGGAATCGTACGGGATGGTTTCGATATTGACAGTGATGTTCGGATTCTCCTGATGGAATGCATCGGCGATAGCCTGAAGATCCTTTTCATGACCGCCATTAGCGGAGAAGTTCATGTATGTGACAGTTTGAGCCCCGGAGGGATCACTGCCGCCACTCCGAGTGGCCGAACCTTGCGAGCACGCTGCGAGCGAGAGAATCGCGCCCGACAGCGCGAGGCCCGAAAGGGCACGACGGATATTGCGGGACATCTTTCTTTGCCTTTCTGAGGAGGGGATACTGCTACTACTTGAGGCCCGTGTGGGTCACTCCGGTGATGATGTGTCTCTGGGCAAACAGGTAGACGACCATGATCGGAATGATGGAGACGACCGACCCGGCCATCACCACATCCCATTGAGTCGTGAACTGTCCGTGCAGGCTCGCCAGACCGAGAGGAAGTGTCTGAAGCTCAGGGGAACGGATGACGACTAGAGGCCATAGGAAGCTGTTCCAGGTCGCCATGAACGCGAGGATTCCAACGGTGGCCAAGCTCGGGGTGATGAGCGGGAGGATAATTCGCGCGAAAATGCGCAGGTGCCCCGCGCCGTCGATGATTGCGGCCTCGTCGAGTTCCCGAGGCACCGCCTGAACAGCCTGTCTGAGCATGAACGCTCCGAAGGCGGAAGCCACCGTGGGGGCAATAAGCGCGAAATAGGTATCGTGCAGGTGCAAGTCTTTAAACAGGATGAAGAGCGGGACGACCAACACCTGCAGAGGAATCATCATCGTCGCCAGATACAGCGCGAACACGACATTCTTTCCGGGAAAGTCAAGCCTCGCGAATGCGTAGCCGGCCATGGAGCCCGTCATCAACTGCAGAGCGGTCGAAACCAGTGCTACCAGGAGCGAGTTGGCAACAATCCGCCCCATTGGCAACACATCGGAGAGGGATCGGTACGCGTCCAGAGTGGGATGCTCCACGATCAGGGAGGGACCACCTGCCAGGGATCCCTCGGGCGTTATCGACGTAATGAGCATCCACAGGAATGGAAACATCATCATGAGCGCGCCGACAGCCACTGTCACCACCAGCACTACCCGCCCTGAAGTCATCTTCTCACGCATAATGCACCCATTTCTTCTGACCCCACATTTGCAGGAGGGTGACAAGCAAGATCACCGCGAACAACAGCCACGACAGCGCCGAAGCCTCACCCGCCCTGCCATAGCGGAACGTCAGGTCGTAGATCTGTCCGACCACGACCTGCGAAGAACCCTGCGGCCCTCCGCCGGTCATGACGAACACTTGGTCGAACACTTGAAATCCGTTGATCAGACTGATGACCAGCACGAAGAAGCTCGAAGGGGTGAGGAGGGGCAGAGTGATATGGCGTAGCTGCTTCCAACGCGACGCCCCGTCGATTCGTGCGGCCTCGTACAACTCGGTAGGGATGTTCTGCAGACCGGCGAGCAGGATGACCATGACGAAACCCAGGTCTTTCCAGGCCGAGGCGAGAACAACTGAGGCCATTGCCCACTGTGGATCTGTCCACCACCCTGGCTCAGGAAGTCCAACTGCACCGAGGAGAGCATTGACAATGCCATTCGAGGGATTGAGGAGCCACTTCCAGACCAGAGCTACAACCACCCACGACGTAATGACCGGGAGGAAGTAGACGGCACGAAAGAAGCCGCGGGCCGGCAGACGCTGGTTCAACGCGACCGCAAGCACCAGACCGCCAACATAGACCAAAGGCAAGTAGCCCACTACGAATGCCAACGTATGCCCAAGAATCCTCCATGTCTCAGGATCCGCGAGCAGCTTCGTGTAGTTCCCGAGGCCGACCCAGGTGGGAGACGAGATGAGATTCCACTTGTGCAGGCTGATCCAGACCGACTGAATCATCGGCCAGAACGTGAAGGCAGCCAAAGGCACGAAGCTGGGCGCCAAGAACACGATGGCCCAACCAGTCTGACTTCGGCGAACGGCTGGACTACGCCGCTTTCTCGGCATTGCATCCATCAGCAAGCTCCATTGCTTTGACGACTTTCTTTAGTCATAAAGTAAGCCTGCTGCTACTCCCTTGTCAAGGGATACGATCCAAGATGGACTTCAACAACAGATCCGTCGACTCACCCACCCCCAAGAAGGATGTGAACATGGGAGGAAAGCTGGCGAGTCGCGACTATGGCGCCGCCATCATTAGCCTTATCGGCACCCGAGGCCCCATGTCGCGATCGGACGTCGCACGCGAACTCGGGGTCTCCCCCGCCACAGTCACCAACGCAACCAAAGCGCTGCTCTCTCAGGGGGCACTTGTCGAGTCCGGCGCACGACCTTCCAATGGCGGACGGCCGCGCGTCCTCCTCGACGTTGTCCAGCATCGCCGCTATGCACTCGGCGTCAAGCTGACTCCCAACCACTTGACAATGGCCGAGGTTGATATCAATGGAACTCCGTTCCCTGGCTTGTCAATCAATCTCGACATGCGCGCACCCGAAGCCTTCGCCCGCATCACCGATGCTGTCCGAACCCAGGTTCGCGACCGGACGGGGGTTTTGCTCGGCATCGGCCTGGCAATCCCGGGCTACAGCGACCCGAAGAACCCAGACGTCGTCACCGCCCCGACGTTGGGATGGAACGCAATCAACCTCGGACAGGCTCTGCGCGAGGCCACCGGACTGCCAGTGATCATCGACAACGATGTCAACACTCTCGCCGTGGCCGATCGTCTCTACGGCGACAACCAAGCCGATGAAAGCCTGCTCATCACCATCGGGTATGGCATAGGCGCTGCCATTACCACCGGCGGACGCGTCTTGCGCGGTGCGCACGGAGGAGCTGGAGAACTCGGGCATTCCATGATCCAAACAACCGATATCCAGTGCGCCTGCGGCCTGCGCGACTGCCTCGAGACACTGATCAGCGACAACGCGCTCGTGCGCCGAGCCCGCCAGAATGGATCACTCGAAGCACACGAGGGCAAGGACCGGCTCAACCGGCTCGCCGAAGCTGGCCACCCTGGCGCCCGAGCCCTCTTCCACGACGCAGGCACTAGCCTCGGACTCGCTGTCGCAAACGTTGTCCACCTGTTCGACCCCCAAACCATCACGATCTCCGGCGAGGGAGTCGACATGTGGCACCACTGGGAGGCGGGATTCCTCGAAGGTCTGCGCGCCAGGATCCCCGAGAATCGCCGGACCACCCCCATCAGCGTCCACCACTGGACCGACGACACCTGGGCTCACGGAGCCGCATCCCTGGTCTTTGCAGCCCCTTTGGCGTACCGCGACTGAGATTACTCCCATGTGATTCAAGAAGACCCCTTGCCCCCCGCAGGCGACAGGCTCACTGTGATACCATAGTAATTTTAGCGCTGAAATAAAGAGTTGCCATGTCCATTTTCGCGCGCCTTCGCCCTTGCTCCTTGCTCGCCATACTGCTTCTGACCATCGGTTTGACATTAGCTTCACTGCCAGCCCATGCAGGAACCCTGTCCGGGGTCTTCCACGACCCCTACGGATTCGACGAGCAGTACACCACCCAACCGACCGAACGGGCGCCCCGAGACCCAATGACTGGCGACGCTGTGTGGCTGTCAAGCCCTGGGTTTTGTGGAGGCTCGTTTATCTGGCTGCTGTGCGGACATCCTCGGCGCAGCGCGGGGTGCAGTCCTCTCGGAATCCGAGATCGATCCGACAAGCCATTCGCTCACCGCCATTCGGCGCTCTCTATTCCAATCGGAAGCCATCAGCGCAAGTCGGAACGCGAGCATTCCGCATAGTCGACGCGGATACGCGTCGGCAGAAGACGGCTCATCATCACCGTCCACCCATTCGCCGCCAGGAACTCCTCGTAGGAGTCGCGCGTCCACTCGTGCTCGAAGCACACACCGGCGAGACGCAAAATGCGCTCGCGGAGTCGACCGATGCGCGAGGACGCGCCATGAACGAAGTTCGGGGCGATCAGGATGCCGTCGGAGCGCAAGACGCGCGCCGCCTCTCCGAGGGCCGCCTCCGGGTCGGGCATGATGTGCAGAGCATTGGCGATGATAACGACATCAAAGGAGGAATCCGGATACGGAAGTGCAGTGGCGTCAGCGACTTCGAAGCGCAGATGATCCGCATGAGGGTGCGATCGCGCCTGGCGGATCATTCCCGCGGAGAAGTCGGTCGCGATCATTTCCCGACACGTTGGAGCAACCTCACGCGCAAGAGTACCCGGGCCCGCCGCCACCTCGAGGACGCGTTTGCCCTCGATGAGGTGGCGGATACGCGCATATGCAGGCGCGTAAGCTCGTTCATCGGACCGCGTGAAGAATGCGTAGAGCGGCGCATAAAGATCCCAAATGCGAGTTCCCATGATGTCCTCACCTACTGCGTCTTCAATAACCGACGTGCTACCACGTTTTCTCGGAAGCAGATCATCATTCCAAGAGACAGCCCTCGCAGCGGCCGCTCCAACGACCGCTCTCTCTCCGTCGAATTCAGAATACATCGGCGGATCACCACCAATTGAAAACGCCCCTCGACCACCGACGCGCCCTCGCACTCCACGCCATGATTCGAAAAGGAGCCCTCACGCTCCAACACGACAACACACCCGCCCTCAACCGGTGAGGAGCCAGTCTGGGACACTCCGCCCCAATTGGCCCCTCGGGAATCGCCGCAACGCCAGAGCACGGAAACGGGGGTGGGACCCGGAGAGAATCCTCCGAGTCCCACCCCCATGCGGGTCCAGCCGATGAGATCAGCCGAGACCGTCAATCCAGCGATGCTGATCGACGGATCGACTGCTCACTTCATCTTGGTGCCGACCGAGCCGAGACGCTGGCACGCCTCGACGACGCGGGCGGCCATGCCAGCCTCGGCGGCCTTGCCCCACGAACGCGGGTCGTACTGCTTCTTGTTGCCGACCTCGCCGTCGATCTTGAGGACGCCGTCGTAGTTGCGGAACATGTGCTCCACGACCGGGCGGGTGAACGCGTACTGCGTGTCGGTGTCGACGTTCATCTTGATGACGCCGTTGGCGACCGCGGTGGCGATCTCCTCGGCCGACGAGCCGGAGCCGCCGTGCATGACGAGGTCGAACGGGCGGTTGTTCTTCCACCCGATCTTCTCGGCGACCTCTTCCTGGATGGTGCCGAGGATCTCCGGGCGGAGCTTGACGTGGCCGGGCTTGTAGACGCCGTGGACGTTGCCGAAGGTGAGAGCGGTGAGGTAGCGGCCGTTCTCGCCCATGCCGAGCGCCTCGACCGTCTTGAGAGCGTCCTCGGTGGTCGTGTAGAGCTTCTCGTTGATCTCGCCGACCACGCCGTCCTCTTCGCCGCCGACGACGCCGATCTCGATCTCGAGGATGGTCTTGGCCTTCACCGAGAGGGCGAGGAGCTCCTTCGCGATCTCGAGGTTCTCGGCGAGCGGAACGGCCGAGCCGTCCCACATGTGCGACTGGAAGGTCGGGAGGTCCTGGGTGGCCTCGATCTCCATGAGGGGGCGGATCCAGGAGTCGATGTTCTGCTTCGCGCAGTGATCGGTGTGGAGGGCGATGGTGACGCCGTAGTTCTTCGCGACCTCGGTCGCGTAGGCCGCGAGGGCGAGGGAGCCGGTGACGCGGTTCTTGATCGTCGAACCGGAGGCGTACTCGGCGCCGCCGACGGAGATCTGGACGATGCCGTCGGACTCGGCCTCGGCGAAGCCCTGGATGGCGGCGGTGACGGTCTGGGAAGAGGTCACGTTGATCGCGGGGTAGGCGAACTTGCCTTCCTTCGCGCGATTCAGCATCTCGGCGTAGACCTCAGGGGTTGCGATAGGCACAGGAGCCTCCTATTCGAGCGACAAGTCTGTCGGAGTCGATTCTCCCACATCGGGGCCTTCCGCAGCGAGGATGGAAGTCCCGCATAGGTGCACGTTCGTCTTCCCCCAATGGGCGCCTTTTCGGGCCTTCGCGGTCACTCCCGCGACCGCATCTCCTCGAGCGACCGCGCGTGCGCCCACATGACGATCGCCGCGGCATGCCCGACGTTCATCGAGCGCGTCGACCCGCGCTGCGAAACTCGCACGACGAGCGCACACTCGGCGAGCATCTGCGCGCTCAGCCCGCCCGACTCCTCCCCGAAGACGAGGCACGCGCGCGCCGGCAGCTCCGTCGTCTCGAGAGGCACCGCCCCCTCGACGTTGTCGACGCCGACGAGGACGAGGTCCCGCTGCGCGCACGAGGCCGCGAGCGCGGCCGCGTCCTCCAGATGATCGACCTCAAGGTACCGGTCCGTCACCATCGCCCCACGCCGATTCCATCGCCTGCGCCCGACGATGTGCACCCTCGAGGCGCCGAGCGCGTTCGCCGTCCGCACGATCGACCCGATGTTGAAGTCGTGCCCGAGGTTCTCCACCGCCACCTCGAAGGGGAGGGCCCGGCTCGCGATGTCGGCGCGGATCGCGTCCATCGTCCAGTAGCGGTAGCGGTCCTCGACGTTGCGTCGATCCCCATGGGCGAGGAGCTCGGGATCCAGGCGAGGGTCCTCGGGGACGGGCCCCTCCCAGGGGCCGACGCCGTTCTGCTCCGCGCCCTCGCGCACCCGATCGGGTCCCTCGTCGACGCCGCCCCCGCCCATCCGGGCCGGGGCCCCGCCCTCGTCGATCGCGTCACTCATCGGCCTCACGATAGTGCGCGGGCCGCCGTAATGGCACGATGGAGGCATGTCCCCGCGAAACACAATGCTCTCCAAGGACGAGGTCGTCGTCCGCCGCATGCGCACCCACGTCAAGGCGATCCTGCCGAACATCCTCGGCGAGATCCTCCTCATCGTCGCAGGGATCCTCGCGTCGGTGTACCTCCCCTACGAGTGGGCGCCCTACAGCCACGCGTTCGTCTGGGCCGCGGTCGTCGTCGCGACGATCCCGCTCCTCATCGTCCCCTTCCTCAAGTGGACGACGACGACCTTCACGCTCACCTCGAAGCGGATCATCACCCGCCACGGGATCTTCAACAAGAAGGGTCACGACCTGCCCCTCACCCGGATCTCCGACGTCGCGATGGACCGCGACCTCGTCGACCGGATGCTCGGCTGCGGCACGCTCACCCTCCAGACCAGCGCGAACGACCCGCTCGTCCTCGCCGACGTCCCGCACATCGAGTACGTCCAGCTCGAGATCACGAACCTCCTCTTCCACGACGTCCAGGGCGCCGTCGACGCCGACCCCGAGCAGGCCGACTGACGAGGTCGACCCGACCGGGTTCGTACCCGGCGGCATTGCGGCCCCGAGGCTCCCCGCCTCGGGGCCGATCTCTTTCCCGGGGGTTCCGCTCGCGCTCCCCCGCCCTGCGTCGTCCGTTCGGCGCCGCTTCCCCGAACGTTCGGACGGCGTTCACGAGTGGCGGAAACCGCACTCCCAGGCCGGTTTCACAGGCCCCTGAGGGCGCTCGGACGGTGACCGCGGAGGGCCCGCCGCCTACGATGGAGGCATGACGTTGAACGACAATGCACCCAAGGCCCTCACCGAGATGCCTCCCGTGTCCGCATGGCTGTCCGACATGGACGGGGTCCTCGTCAAGGAGAACCGCGCCCTCCCCGGCGCCGAGCAGTTCCTCGACGCGCTGCGACGCAAGGGCTACCCCTTCCTCGTCCTCACGAACAATTCGATCTTCACCAACCGCGATCTGTCGGCCCGCCTCGCGAACTCCGGTCTCGACGTCCCCGAGGACAACATCTGGACCTCCGCGAACGCGACGGCCGCCTTCCTCTCCCAGCAGTCGCCCGACTCCTCCGCCTTCGTCATCGGCGAGGCCGGCCTGACGACCGCCCTGCACGGCGCGGGCTACATCATGACCGACCAGAACCCCGAGTACGTCGTGCTCGGCGAGACCCGCAACTACGACTTCAACGCGATCACCCGCGCGATCCGCCTCATCGAGGAGGGCGCGAAGTTCATCGCGACGAACCCCGACGTCACCGGCCCCTCCGACGACGGCACCCTCCCGGCCACCGGCGCGATCGCCGCCATGATCACCGCCGCGACCGGCAAGCGCCCCTACTTCGTCGGCAAGCCGAACCCCGTGATGATCCGCGCCGGCCTGAACAAGATCGGCGCCCACTCCGAGCACGCCGCCATGGTCGGCGACCGGATGGACACCGACATCCAGGCGGGCGTCGAGGCGGGCCTGCGCACGCACCTCGTCCTCTCCGGCTCGACCTCGCTCGAGCAGATCGAGCAGTACCCGTACCGCCCCTTCGGCATCCACGAGGGGATCG
>ERZ773197.1596-NODE-1596-length-15293-cov-3.470075_pt1 | contig 15293 bp, 12 predicted proteins | sample MGYA00580999_ERZ773197 | MGnify/ENA primary metagenome ERZ773197 (study PRJEB29015, sample SAMEA2738166) | human oral metagenome | biome: human oral; feature: human-associated habitat; material: saliva | place: China | collected 2185 ...
GCCCGAGAACGATGCGGCCGCGTCCGAAGCGCGCGCGGTAGCGGTGAGGGATTCGTGGATCGCGTTCCTCGCCGCATTCTCGGCTGCTTCATCCGCGGACCTCGCAGTGGCCGCGACCGAGGATGCGAAGGGACGGGCCGCCCTGGAGGCGCTGCGCGACTACGCGGAGAAGGCGCCACCGATGCTCTGCGGGGAGGTACCGCAGTTCGCCGACGAGGCGCAGGCGATGCAGGACCTCGCGGCGGGGCGCCAACCCGCGCTCAACCCCGAGTACGAGCGGCTCGCGAGTGAACTCGCCTCCGACGTCGACATCCTCAGCGAATGCATGCCGGCCTGGCCACTTGTCTTCTGAACTCGTGCGCGCCGATGAGTCCGCGGCGCAGCCGCGATCCCCGATACACTGGATCGGTCACGAACCATCGCCCAGTGGAGAACCTCGCAATGACGCCACGAGTCCTCATTATCACGCGTACGAAGAATCGCCCCCTGTTCCTCGAGCGAGCGCTCGCGTCCGTCGGCGGGCAGACGTTCACCGACTACCTCCTCGTCATCGTGAACGATGCGGGCGAACCGGAACCGGTCGAAGACCTCGTCTCGCGGCAGAGCGACGAGTTCCGCTCCCGTATTCGCGTCGTGCACAACCGAGTCTCCGAGGGGCGTGAAGCGGCGCTCGAAGCCGGATTCGAGGCCGCCGATCTCGAGTTCTACGCGGTCCACGACGACGACGACACGTGGGCGCCCGAGTTCCTCGAACGCGCTGTCGCGGCGCTGGACGCCGATGCGGAACTCGGCGGGGTGGCCGTTCGATGCGCGCTCATCACGGAGCACATCGAGGCCGGGAGCATCGTTGAGGACGACCGCGGGATCGTCGCCCCGGAGCGGCTCTCGTGGACGCTCATCGACACGATGGTGTCGAACTTCGTACCGCCCATCGCGCAGCTCTTCCGCCGAGCCGCCGCCGACGAGGTCGGACATTGGGACGGATCGATCGAGACCCAGGCGGACTGGGACTTCAACCTGCGGATGATGCTCCGCCACAGGGTCGGCTTCATCGACGGCGATCCCCTGGCCTTCTGGCACCTTCGCGCATCGCAGGACGGGGAGGAGGGGAATTCCGTTTACGTCGACGCCGCGAGGCATCGTCGGGACAATCTGGGGATCCGCGAGAAGCGCCTCGCCGCTCTCCTGTCGGGCGACGACGGCGAAGAGGAATTCGCTCGTCTACTCGTCATGGCCGAGTACACGAGGCGGCTCGAGGAGCGCGTCGACAAGGCGCGCGAGGAGCTCGCCGAAGTCGGCGCTTCTCTCACGCGACTCCATGATCGGCTCGGCGTGATCGAAGCGAAGATCGATCGCGTCCTCGGTACGTCCGAGTCGACGTACATCGAGTTCTCGCGCTTCAGGGAGCGAGTCCTCTCGATCCTTCACGGAATCGAGACTCGCACGAGCCCGAAGTACTGGGCGAAGGTCGCGGGCTCGAAGCTCAAGGGCCGCGTCGGGCGCTGAACAGAAGAGCGGGAGCCGGCTCCCGCTCCTTCATTCAGTAGTCGAAGACCTCGAGTTCAGTCGTGGGCTCGATGCCGTCGAAGTGCGCATCCAGCGCCACGATTCCGCCGGATTCCATGTGGGGGCCGACGCCGATGTCGAAGGACGTCGCCCTCTGCAGGACATCGATGGGGGTCGACAAGTCCCTCGGCTGAATCGAGGCCGAGAGGACGTAGGAATTCGGTCGGAGCATGAGGCGCGGGATCACGACGTCGACCGAACCGCGGCCCTTCGACAGGCGCTTCGGAACGTATCGGTCATCGAGGCCGTGGAGGCCCCAGGCGAAGAGTCCGTCGCGGGTGTCGATCGACGTGCCGAAGACCGGACGATCGATGTCCTGCTTCGCGTTGTAGTGGATGCGAATCGTCACCTGATCGCCGGTCTGCACGAGGTTGCGGGGGGAGCCGGAGGAGTCGAGCAGCTCGATGCGCTCGATCTCGGCCTCTCCGGAACCGAATCGGGAGCCGCCGCCCTCGACTTCGCGGACCTTGTGCGCGATGTCCGCGTACTTGTCGATGATCGTCGCCGCGGGGCCGATCTCCTGAAGCTTCCCGTGATCGAGCCATGCGACCTCGTCGCAGAATGACTTCATCTGGTCGAGACCGTGGGAGACGACGACGACGGTCCTGCCAGCGTTGCGCAGTTCGGCGAACTTCGCGCGGCACCGATCTTGGAAGTCCATGTCGCCGACGGCGAGGATCTCATCGACGAGGAGGATGTCGGGCTCGACGTGGATCGAGACGGAGAATCCGAGGCGAACATACATGCCCGAGGAGTAGTTCTTCACCGGCTGATCGATGAACTCGGAGATTCCCGAGAAGTCGACGATGTCGTCGAACTTCTTGTCGATCTCCCGCCGCGACATCCCGAGGATCGCGCCGTTGAGGTAGACGTTCTCCCTGCCCGAGAGCTCCGGATGGAACCCGGAACCGACCTCGAGCATCGCCGCGACGCGACCCCGGGCTGAGATGGATCCCTCGTCGGGCGTGAGAATGCGCGCGATGCACTTGAGGAGCGTCGACTTCCCGGAGCCGTTGTGGCCGAGAAGGCCGAAGGTGCGACCCTCCGGGATCTCGAGCGAAACGTCCTTGAGCGCCCAGAAGTCCTCGTACTTGCCCCGCCCCCCGTGAAGGAAGGCCCCCTTGAGGGACTGATCCCGGTCGGAGTAGATCCGGAATTTCTTCGAGACGTGCGAGACGGCGATGGCGGGATCCACGGTCGTTCCTTTCATCTTCAGAGCTCCTCGACGATACGGGGCGAGTGGCGCTTGAAGAACCACGTGCCGAAGCCGAAGGCCGCGAAGGACCAGAAGACGCATGCCGCGGTGACGGGAAGGGTGGGGAGCGCGAAGTCGTAGAGGCACGACCTGTACGCCTCGAGGAAGGTCTCCGCCGGGTTGAGTCGGAAGATCGTCGTGAGAGGGATCGGTCCTCCGTTGAACGACCAGCCCTTCCGCAGGAGGACGTTCTCGACGTCGTGGAGCATCCCGAGCGAGAAGACCACGCCGGAGGCGTACATCCAGATCTGGTTGAAGATCGACCACAGATGAGCGATGTCGCGGAAGTAGACGGTCGCGATCGAAAGGACGAGGGAGACGCCGGTGGAGAAGAACGCGGTGAGGACCATGACGACGAGCAGCGCCGGGATCATCGCGAAGACTCCGGGACCTCCCATGAGGGCGGAGATGATGACGAGGACGATCAGCTCGAAGATGAAATCGACCGCCATCGCGAGGACCGTCGAGTAGATGAGCGCCTCGCGCGGGAAGTAGACCTTGGTGAGAAGACCGGCGTTGTCGATGAGGGAGGACATTCCCGAAAGGATCGCTCCGGAGAGGAACGACCAGCAGATGACGCCGATGCCGATCCACAGGGCGAAGGAGTCGATTCCGGAATTGCGGCCCGGATCGACCGAACCGCGGAAGACGACGCCGAAGATCAGCGCGAAGACCGCGACGGTCGCGAGGGGATTGATGAACGACCAGAGGCGGCCGAGGGCCGTACCCTTGAACTCCGAGGAGACGGTGCGCTGCGTGAGCCTCAATGTGAGGTCGACGAGCCTGCGCCGCTCACTCGGGAAGCCGTTGTCGTCTGGACTTGCCAACTCGTGACATCCTCTCGCTGTTCTCGGCGAACCCAGGAGCGCGGTGGCGCCCGGTTCGCCCGTTTACCCTACGACGCGCGCCCCGCGCCTCGGAAACGCGCCGCGCGAATCGAGGGGGGAATCACGGCTCCTCCGGGTGGACGATCGGCCGCCATGTCGCGCCCTTGAAGGAGCGGGTGATGTAGGTGACGACTCTCCTGGTGATCGCGTCGAGACCCACTGCGGTCGCGAAGGTCAGGACGAGGACGCCGGCGAACATGGCGAGTCGCTGCTTGAGTCCGAAGGCGGTCCACGGCATCGAGTTGTACATCACCATGATGACGACGTGATGGGTGAGGAAGATCGGGTACGAGTACTTCGCGATGAGAGAGACGAACTCGCGGACCGGCTGGAAGCAGATGTAGCGGCCGATGATGACGAGGAGAAGGAAGAAGGCGATGCCGACGAAGGTCGTCGCGATGTCCTCGGGAATCTCATTCGGGTAGCGCGCCGAGACGGCGAGAACCGCGGCGATCGGGAGGAGGGTCGCCCAATGCACCCTCTTGACGTACTTCGTGAAGTACATGCCGAAGAGGAGCTCGGGAAGCCGGGTCGGAAGGAGGACCGCGGTCGGCAGTCCCGGGAAGCGCTGGAAGAGGAGGAAGGACGCGACGTAGATCGCGATGCCGAGAATCGCGGTGATCACCGGATGCTCGTCGACTCCCCAGAGCAGGAGGGGGAAGACGAGGTAGAAGATGAGAATGAAGCCGAGGAACCACTCGCCGAGAAGGTAGGCGGTCGCGATGTGGAAGTTCGCGGCGAGGCCGTCGACGCCGAGGATCGTGAAGATGAAGTTCCTCGCCGGGGGGTTGACGGGGGAGATGCCGTGCGACGTCGTGAAGAGGTAGACGAATGCGAGGATCCACGCGGTCCAGAACATCGGGTAGATGCCCTTGGCCCTCTTCCAGTAGAAGGTCCTCAGCGAGTACGGACGGTGGTACGTGTAGGTGAGCGCCGCGCCGGAGATCGCGAGGAACAGTGAGACGCCGAGGCCGCCGACGTAAATGCCGAAGGGCGTGTTCGTCAGGAGGTAGCCCCCACCGGCGAGGTACGGATTGTTGAAGTGGGTGAGGACGATGATGAGCGTCGCCAGGGCCCGGATGAAATCCAGGTAGAAGAGACGAGCGCGTCGGGGAGTCGTAGGGGAAGGCGCGTCGGCCACGACGGCCGCGTGGGACGTCGTCATCGCATGCGCCTCCTCACTGAACGGTACGCGCGACCGAGCGGCTTCTGCAGGCTCCTCGGAACGAACGGCCGGATGGCCTCCTTGATCGCCGCGGTCGTTCGCGGCGGCGCCTTGCGGACCCGCTCGACCATGCCGTGAAGGGTGTCGCGCGGAACGGTGAGCGAGATGGCCTTCGTCATCTCCTGGAGCGCGAAGGTGAGGTTGGTGAGCTCGGTGCGCGCGAAGCGGTCCGAGAGAAGCCAGCCGCAGAAGTAGCCGCTGGATTGCGCGACGAATCCGTAGGCGCGCTCGATCGCGTGGAGCCTCGTCCCGTCGATCGCGTTCGGCTCGGGCGGGAAGTCCTCATAGGTCCACGCGCGTTCGAAGAGCGGCGCAAGGGCCTTCGGTCGGAACCAGAACATCGTGCCGAGGGGGGAAACGGGCTCCTTGTCCTCGGAGATCGGGACCGAGATCCCCATCTCCTCGAGGAATTCGACGGTGATGTCGTAGTTCGGCCCCCACGACATCGAATAGCCGGGGAAGTACTCGGCGTGGTTCGGCGGCGGGGGAGTGAGGAGACCCATCCGGGGCTCGCGCTGGAACTCCGCGATGACGTTCGAGACGAATTCCTTCGAGGCGAGAAGATTGTCGAAGCACTTGAGCGCGAATCCATCGCCCTTGGAATAGGGGGAGAGCTGGGTGACCTTCTTGTCGTGGACGAAGCAGACGAGGTCGTACTCCATGACGACGTCGCGCGCGCCGACGAGAAGGGCGGAGACGTCGCGGCCCCGATTCTCGATCTTCCGAACGTCGACGACGTAGGGCAGGTCGGCGACCGCCTCGCGAATCGTCGCGATCTTCTCATCGGACCCGGCGGTGAGGATGATGTCGCAGCCCTCCGGCATGGACCGGATGTACCCGAGGGTCTCCTCCAGGAGATCCATGTAGTACAGGTGGGCGACGAGGGCGACCTTCATCGGGGCGGGATCGTGAGCGGTCGACTCCGTGGGAAGGACGTACGTGAGGTTGAGCGAGTGCTGAATGTCGACCATGTGCATGGTCCGCAGCGCGTTCTCCCAGATGAGGTCCGTATCGTATTCGGTCTCGTCCCGCAGGTAGTCGTAGAGCTCGCGAGTCGAGGCCCCGACCGACTGCGTGAGGGTGTCGTAGTAGTCGTGGAAGAAGGAACGCCGCTTGAAGACCGGGCAGCCGCGCTCCTCGATGAGGTCGCGAGGATAGAACATCAGCGGGTAGAGCGTCCGACCCTCGTAGTCCTCGGTATCGACGTAGACCCCGGACTTGAAGCCGAGGCGTTCGAATCGCTGCGTGAAGAGGGACTCGTGGTAGCCGATGGACTCGGTGTAGGAGCGGATCTCGGGCATGTCGTCCCAGTACGCCTGGAACACTCGGGAGGAGACGAGGCTGCGCCGGTACGCGTGGAAGTGCGACTGAAGGTGACGCGGTAGATAACCCTCGGGCGCCATGCCGAAGGGATCGCCGTCGACGCGGTGGAACCAGTTCATCCCCCAGAAGTCGAGATCGCGCTCGTTCATCGTCGCGAACATCTCGGCGAAGGGGTGGACGGGACCCATGATCGTCGCGTTGAAGAGGATCACCTCGTCGAAGCCGACGAGCGCGTCCCAGCCGTAGGACTCCATCGCGGTCTTGTACGCCCAGACGTCGAGGCCGACGTTCTCGCGCAGAATGATCTTGTCGGTGAAGCGGGCCAGTCTCGCGTAACTCTTCGAGGACAGATGACCGTTGACGACGATGGTGAGGTCGGAGAGGCTCTTCGTCATGTCCTCGAGGAGGACCTCGACATAGCGGTCGACGACCCCGTCTCGGTCGTAGAAGAAGAAGATCCCCAGTCGATTCGGGGAGCCCTCGGCGATTCTCATGCGCGATCTCCAAAATGCGGCGAGGGCGCTCTCGGCGCCGTCCTCGTTCGATGATTCGCGTCGAGTATACGGTTCCGACCGATTCGGGCCCTGAAACGAGATGAATTCGACGCGCTGCCGTCGCGGGGAGGTGCGCTGGCCTCAGCCGGTCCGGGACTCGCCGAAGGGGAGCCGGTAGACTCGCACCATCCCCATTCGCAACTGGAAGGATCTCCGATCATGAGGAACGCCCGTGCGAAGATCGTTTCGGCGGCGCTGTGCGCAGTCGCCGCGTTCGTCCTCGCCAATCCGTCGGCCTCGGCCGCGGATCCGGTGGTGGAATCGCTACCCGCAACGGCGGCCGAGCAGGCGGGGGCGCCCGAGCTCCCGGAGGTCGTCTCGCCCTCCATCGCGGATGACGATCTCCTCGTCTCCGACGACCTGGTCATGACGCCCGAGGGCGACGTCAAGGATGTCCGAACGGGCGAGGTCGTCACGGATCCGGCGATCGTCGGAACCCCGGATGCGCCGCCGGATCCCCTTGCGAAGACCGATGGGCGGCGTTTCATCCCCGTGGAGGTCGGCGAACTGCGTGCCGCGGAGAGTTCCGGTACGGGCGAGACCTCGGACGGGTCCGGCGCCGGATCCCAGTCGAGCCAGGACGCTCGAGAGTCGGGAGCCGCGTCCGCGGCACCCTCCGCATCGCGGAATCTCGTCGGCGCCGATGGTGCTTTCGCCGCCTCTCCCGCGGCGTTCTCGTCTTCTCCGAGCGCGTACGGCGCCTATTGGGGGACGTACCTCGGCGAGCCCGCGTTCTTCGACGGAAAGGGGCGCCTCTTCGCCCAGCAGGCGACGACGGTCATCGACGTCTCCCAGTGGCAGGGGACGATCGACTGGTCCGCCGTGAAACGCTCCGGAGTCGATGCCGCGATCATCCGTCTCGGATACTCGGACACCGGGATCGACACGAAGGTGATGACGAACATCTCCGAGTGCAAGCGGCTCGGTATTCCGTTCGGCGTCTACCTGTTCTCCTACGCGGAGAACGCGACGGATGGCGCCAATGAGGCGAAGCACGTCCTCGCCCTGCTCCGACAGGCCGGGGTCAAGCCGTCCGATCTCGCGTATCCCGTCTTCTACGATCTCGAGCGCTGGAGCTACACGGGCGCGTCCTCGCCGACCACGACGAAGGCGTACGAGTCGATCGTCGGAGCATGGTGGAGCACGATGACGGCCGCCGGATACGAGAGGCTCTCGCTCTACTCGTACACGGACATGCTGAAGAACGAGCTCAACTCTTCGAGTCTCCACGCGAAGACGATGTGGGCCGCTTCCTACGGGGCGACCGTCGACTACGCGTACCCCGCGAATTACCGCGGCTGGCAGTACACGTCCGAGCAGCGCGTCCAGGGGATCACCGAGAACGTCGTGGACGTCAGCGCGTTCGGCAATGGGGATTGGACCACCGATGTCAACCTCACGTGGTTCCTGCGCGACGAGGACATCGCGGTCGGCGCTTCGCTCGCGAAGACCTATGCGAAGCCGGTCGAGTACCGGTTCCAAGAGTACGACGTCGCGGCGGGGAAGTGGCGGACCTTCGCGGATTGGACGGGTGCGAACTGGGCGGGGTGGGCGTCGACCGCCGGGACGTACTGGCTCCACGTCGAGGCGCGGGACGCGTCGACGCACAAGACCCTCGGGACGCAGACGATCGCCTTCGCCTATAAGGCGGGCACGACGCGAATCACCGGGACGTTCGCAGGATGGCGTTCGGACGGCATTCTCCTGGGGGCGGTGTCGAACAATCCGAAGGCGACGACGCGCATCAAGATCTACGACACGGCGATGAAGCAGTGGGTGGCCGACTTCAAGGGGCCGTGGGCGCTGTGGCATCCGAAGAAGGGCGTCTACTGGACGCACTTCGAGGTCTACACGTCCGATGGTCGCCTCGCGCAGACGCTCACCTACGCCTTCGGTGTCTGAGTCGACGACGCCGATACGTGGGCATGGCCGATGGGAGACATTCAACCGGGCCCGCGTGGAGGCGGGAGCCTTCAAGCGCGCAAAGCAGACACGGCAAGTTTATGCGCATAGGAGGGCTGAGAAGGGGCAGGAGGCGGACCTGCCGGCGGTTGTCGGGGTCAAAAGAACGTGCTCTCAAGAGTCGGCACCAAGTCCTCGACCAAGAGAACGAGATTCCGCCAAAGGCGGCAGAGCTCTTCGGTCGGGAAACTATTCCCACGGATGAAATATCCGCTCGTCGGCGAGCTGGACGAAAACGGAGCTCCGGCCACGCAGTTATGCCACGTGGTGGGTTGGGGGATCGAGCCGTCAGCACAAATACCGCAGGGCGAGAACAACACGCGCATGGATGCGAACGTCTCGCTGCGTACCGTGCAGACATTCGTCTCGGCGCGCCTTGTGCGCAAATGGTCGCGTGTCCCGTAAGCGTATGAAAGATCTGTCGTGTTTGCGGCGCACTCTTCTCCGAAAGGTACAACTCCTGTCGTCGCAAAGTCACACGTACAGGCTTCGATCCAGGGGGACTCACCGATCTGTCTGCCCAATCATGGGAACGCCTTAGGCGCTCGATCTGCGCTTCCTCGCAAGATCACCTATTCGCTCTGGGCTCGATGAATGCCTTACGTGAAATGAAGTTGTATGTCATCACGACGGCGATTGCTGCCAATTTACCAAATGATGGTGGCGCGCCCGCCCACTCCACGAATGCAAATATTGCCATCTGATTTAGGATAAGTCCGACTAATGTAAGGGCTGTGTATAGGCCGAATTCAGTTGTCTTCGAGCGAGATTCGTTGGACTCGAATACGAAGCGCATGCTCAGCCAGTAGTTTACGAAAATTCCAACCGAATATGAAAGAGTCGATGAAATCAAGTACTGCAATCCCATTACGCGGTGAAGGAGAAGGAATCCGCCGTAATCAACGCCGGTCGATATGAGCCCGACGAAACTGAAACGAATAATCTGCGAAATCAGCGCAGGTATCATATGGCCGCCAATCCGTTCTCTCACTTGAAGAGGATCTCTCTGAAATAGAGTGCGAGAGAAGGGAGAATGAATACATAAAGGCCTGCGTTATATAGGATTACGGACGTTTGAGAAGGAAGTCTCAACGGAGGGTCGTAAGAGCGGTAGGCGTCCACCGGTGCTGAATTAGGATTCTTGCCGTCAAGGAGGGCATGTCGCTGTGTTCGAAATAGGACTGCGACCGTCGCGAGGATTAGTCCGAGTGTGAGGCTGTATAAGAGCGCGGGCGTATGGGAGGTCACATCCCCAAGAATGGACTGGAATGATGGTCTGCCAGAGTAGCGGAATCCGAATACTCTGGCAAATATGCCTCCATTGACCATGTTCTGATCCATATAGTAGCCGAAGACGACCGGAGAAAAGAGGAGAAGGAATGCTGCAAATCCTGTCATCGTAAGCATTAGTTCGTCAATCTTTTCGTGACCGGCAATGAGGATTGCGGCAAAAGGTGTTACGAAAATCCACCAATATGTGTTGGCCTGGAAGAGTGCAAACGGTACTGCAATACTCGTGAACGCGGTAAGAGTTGCGCGATACTTGAAAGAATGTTCAAACTGGGGTTCGGCAAACAGGCTGAAAACGGTGATTAGGACGATAGCGACGATCGCGAGCGATATGCTTCCAAATCCTGTTCCGATGCCGATGTCGAACAACTTGTCAAGAATGTGGGCGCGGAGTCCGGTGGCGACGTCGTATCCCGGCATTCGGTGTTGCATGGCTTCTGTGATGACCGGTAGCGACATGCCGATCGCGGCATAGCCGAGTAGGCGAGAAATGTGCTTCTCTGAGAGGCATAGCAGGGGGATGAAGGCGAAGAATGCGAACAGTTTACACGAGATTGCGAAGGCCATGATCGCGGCAAACGGCAGTAGGCGTCGTTGGAAGTAGTAGTTCATCGCCACGATGAGGAATATTATCGTGATAATGTCGTATTGCCAGAAAATTGTATCAGAGAAAAGGGTGATCGGTGATGCGAGGAATAGGTATGCCGCCCAGCTTGCGCGATTTCTGCTGTATCCCAGTCCAAGTGAGAGGCGGTAGATGAGAAGGGTACCCAAAAGCACTAGAAGGATGATCCAGATCTGCATGATCCGTGTGAAAATTTCGACTTGGAGGGCGTTCGTGTAGTCGAATGTTGAAAAGGCGGCAAATCCGAATGCGAATGGTGCTAAGAGGAGTGCGAAGATGGCATAGAAGGTGATGCCATACATGGCCGGCATGATTGTTGTGGACACCGAGGTTTCGTAGAAGCTAGTCAGATGCCCACGGGCGACCGAGTCAAGAAGAAGCATCGCGTGCTGAACGGTTGCGAGGAGGTCCGAAGGGGTTCGGAGAAAAAAGACGAAACCGATCGCAATCGAAATAAACGGAATGCTCCACTGGAACCAATTAGGTCCGAAGTCGGCATCGGCCGTGAGAGCGCGTTTTGGTGTTCTGAGACGAATGGAGGGAGGTAAGTGCATCGAGGCGATCCTGCTCTTTCCTTATTGCGTTGTTGATCGAGAGTTCGTCTCTCCGGCTCGGAAACGGTGTCCGATGTCGATGTTGGTTGCCATTAGGCCGGAGGGAAAGGAGTGCTTTGAGAAGGCGTCGAGTTCAGGCATTACGTTCGATCGTAGACGAAGGTCGCGGGCCTGGAGAGAAGTAAGATGTGAAATGACTTGGAGAAATGGTGCGGGACGCTTGAGAATCGCGTTTGCGGTTCCGATAATTTCGGCGATCGAGAGGGAGGAACCGTTGATAATGTTCTTGACTGTGACTTGGTTTGTGGCGTTCGTCGTGCATTCATCTGCGAATGCGATAATCAATTGCGCGGCGTCATCGATGAAGATATAGTCTCTCAGAGTGTCTAGGGATGTGTAGAGTGTTGAAATTGCGCCGCTATGGTACGCGAGACAGATGTGAGAGATTAGTCCCTGTGGTTTGCGGACGTCCTGCCCTGGACCATATAGATTCGATATTCTGCCGATGGAGACTGTCGCTCCGGCGTCAGATAGTGAGGGGAGGATTCTCTCGCAGGTCAGTTTGGAGTGGCCGTATGGAGAAATTGGGCTAGGGGGTGTTGCTTCGGTGAAGGGCGGATTGGAAGAGCCTGCGTATAGACCGCCCGCCGAGGAGGCGTAAAAGAAGGTGAGATTTGTAGCATAGGGACTGTATTTGGTTGTGAGGCGATCGATGAAGGAGCGGAAGGTCCGAATTTCGTTTTCAAAGGCGGTTTCCGAGGTGGCGGTCGTTCCGGCTCCGGCGCACCAGAAGATGGACCAATCGGTAGCGTCCCCGGAAATCATTTCAGAAACGGCTTCGTCGAGCGCTTCAACTGCCAAGAGCGGATCGGACCACGGTACGTTCTGGGGGACGTGAACGTCTCGTCCCAGCAGTCGTGCTCTCGTGGCGACTGCCCTTCCTAACATTCCGCCGCCCCCGATGATGAGTGTCCTTGGCGTACACATGATTCAAGGCCGTTCGTCAGGGCGTTGATGGTTGTTCAGGGGCATCACGTCGCGCAGAGGGCCCAACGCGGGATCGGATGTTGAGAGATAGAGTGGATGTCCCATCGCCATGGATACGGCTACGCCGAGATACTCGGCGATGACGCCGAGGGAAAGTAGTGTAAGACCGCCCATGACGAGGATGGCGATAATGATTGACGACCAGCCGATCTGGACGCTGGGAGTAATGATCTTATGAATGAGGACGAAGATCGCCATGGCGATTCCGGCAATTGCGGTGGAGAGCCCGAGAAGGCTGACTATTCTCAGACTTCGCGTCCCTGAAGAGAGGACCATGCGCCAGAAATGAGCGAAGAGCTTCCGATAGGAGTAGCCGGACGTTCTCTCGCCTTCTTCGCGAACGGAAACGCCGACTGTGGTGACTTCAGCAACCCAGCCGAGTGCGACGTCCATGTAGACGCCATTGCCCGCGTATGCAGAGGCGGATCTTGCCACCTCGCCGAGGATGAGACGGAAGCTGTTGTATCTCGCCGAGTCATGAGAACCGAGGAAGATATCAAGAAGCCTCTTGGCTGCGCGGGAGCAGAGATTGCGCACGAATCCGTGGGGTGGAGGATTGAGAGGCTTGGCGTATACGAGTGTCGCCTGGTTGTTGACGGCGGCATCCAACAGTGTGCCGATGTCCCGTGGGTCTTGCTGACCGTCTTCGTCGATAGTGGCAACCCATGAGCTACCGGTCGCTGAAATTCCCGCCATCGTCGCGGGATGCTGTCCGAAATTCCTCGAGAGCCAGATAATGCGCAACCAATCGTACTTCTTCGCGAGTGCTCGAAGGACGTCCGGAGAGTCGTCGTGACCATGGTCGTAGACGCAAATGGCCTCGGCAATCCGCCAAGTTCGTCCCTCTGGAGAACGGCAATGTTCGGTGAGGACCTCGAGTTCCTCGAATAGTCGGGGTAATGTCTTCGCGCCCTGGTATACAGGGATGACGACAGATACGTCATGGACAAAGAGATCGTGCGAATCGAGTACAGAATTCATCGGCATTCCTTTTATTGAGTTCAGTGCTCAAGATTCAAGCTTGAAAGGTATTCGGCGATCCGTGACCGCGAGTCTGGAGGAATGAAACCAGTGGATTCGATCTTTTGAAGGTGCAACAGAGAGCATAGCGGGCGTCGTGCGTGTTCGCCCGATGAGGTGTACTCCTCCGAAGATGATTCGGCAATGTCATTGGGGTTTCGGCCGAGCGACTCGAAAACGACTCGCGCGATTTCGGCCCATGACATTGCGGCTCCGGACCCGGTTATGTTGTAAGTGCCGAATTTCTGGTCGGTGCTAAGCAGATGGATAATGCCGCGCGCGAGGTCGTCAGCAAAAGTAAGCCGTCCGACTTGGTCCGACACGACCTTCGGCGTCGCACCCGAGTGGGCGAGACCGGCCATTGTTCGAAGGAAGTTCCTTCCGCTGCCAACCACCCAACTCGTCCGTATGAGGTAGTGATACGGGTAGGCCGTAACGGCCGCGTCTCCGCCGGCCTTCGATTGCCCATAGACCCCCAGTGGAGAGGGGGTGGCGTTTTCGTCATACCCTTCGGCCCGTTTGCCGTCGAATACGTATTCCGAAGAGACATGCACCATCTTCGTTTGCGCTCGGGCTGCTGAGTTCGCGAGAAGTGCCGGACCGACTGCGTTTGCGCGCCAAGCGAGCAAGCGTCCTTCGTCGGTTTCTGCTCCGTCGACGTCGGTCCACCCGGCGGCGTTGATAACTACGTCGTACGAGGAGATACCGAGGGCTTCGACTGACGTTGCGTCGGAGATGTCGACGTCGGGGAGATCGACTCCGGTCGCGGCGTAACCGGCCTCGGGGAGCTGCTTCATGAGTTCGCGGCCGAGCTGCCCATTGGCTCCGGTGACGAGGACGCGCCCGCCGGTCGGGATCGGGGCCGGGAAGGGCGTGACCTTGGCGAGGCGCGGGTGGGCCCTGTCCTTGTCGGACTGGATCGCCTCGGACAGCGGGATCGGCCAGGGGACCGCGACGGTCTCGTCGGCGAGGTTGAGGAAGGTGTACTTCGCGTCGGGCGACCAGTGGTCGTTGACGAGGTACGTGTAGGCGGTGTTCGGCTCCAGGGTCTGGTAGGCGTTACCGACGCCGCGCGGGACGTAGACGGCGACCGAGGGGTCGATCTCGGTCGTGTACACGGTCCCGAAGGACGGGCCCTCGCGGAGATCGACCCAGGCACCGAAGACGCGGCCGGTGGCGACCGACACGAACTTGTCCCAGGGCTCGGCGTGGATGCCGCGGGTGACGCCGACCTCGTCGTTGAAGGAGATGTTGTTCTGGACCGGATGGAAGTCCGGCAGACCGAGTGCGATCATCTTCTCGCGCTGCCAGTTCTCCTTGAACCACCCTCGATTGTCTCCATGGACGGTGAGGTCGATGCGGAGGAAGCCCGGGATCGGAGTCTCCTCGATACCCAGGGGCTTGCCGGTCGGCGTGGTCGTCATGCTCTTCTCTTCCCTCGCTGGAGACCAATTCGGGGCGGATTCCCGCGATTCTCCCGGACAGTCTACCCGCAGGACCGGGGATTCCCCGGACGGCGTTCGAGCGTCGCGGCGCGCCCCACGAGACGAACTGGGAGCATGCCCGCTCGGCCGAAGTCCCCGAGATGCGCGCGGACACCGGGCATAATGGTCCGGACGACTCCGGAATTCGGAGATCGGCCGACATCGATGGAGGAACCATGAAGGGCATCATTCTCGCGGGCGGTTCGGGCACGCGTCTCAACCCGATCACCCTGGGGACGTCGAAGCAGCTGGTCCCGGTGTACGACAAGCCGATGATCTACTACCCGCTGTCGACCCTCATGCTCGCGGGGATCCAGGACGTCCTCGTCATCACGACGCCGCACGACGCGTCGGCCTTCCACCGCCTGCTCGGCGACGGTTCGCAGCTGGGCGTCAACATCTCGTACGCGGTCCAGGAGGTCCCCAACGGCCTCGCCCAGGCCTTCGTCCTCGGCGCCGACCACGTCGGTTCGGATGCGGCGGCCCTGGTCCTCGGCGACA
>ERZ773197.1599-NODE-1599-length-15285-cov-21.460604_pt1 | contig 15285 bp, 21 predicted proteins | sample MGYA00580999_ERZ773197 | MGnify/ENA primary metagenome ERZ773197 (study PRJEB29015, sample SAMEA2738166) | human oral metagenome | biome: human oral; feature: human-associated habitat; material: saliva | place: China | collected 2185 ...
GTAAAAGGCCCTTATAGGGCCAAAACAAACCACCAGCTGAGCTGGTGGTTATGATTTGCACTTAATCCGTTTATTGTTGTAATAGTCAATGTATGTTTAAATCTCAGAAATTAGGTGCTCTGTAGATTTGAATTCATGCTTGTAAAACATCTCTGTCTTAAGTAGCCCGAAGAAATTTTCCATGACAGAATTATCTAGACAGTTTTCCTTTCTAGACATGCTCTGTATTATGCCATGTTCTTTAAGTACGCGTTGGTATCTCTTCATTTGATATTGCCAACCTTGATCTGAATGTAGAATTGTTTCGTTTGTATTTGGGATCTTTTCAAAAGCCTTATCTAACATATCCATGACTTGATGGAATACTGGATGAAGTGAAATATTATAGCTTACTATTTCCCCATTAAACAAATCTAGAATAGGTGACAAGTAAACCTTTCCTCCACGAACATTGAACTCTGTAACGGCAGTTGCCCATTTCTGGTTAGGCTTTGTAGCTACAAAATTACGATTCAATATGTTAGGGGCAACTTTGCCAACACTGCCTTTGTAGGAGCGATACTTATGCCTTCTAATTTCGCACTTAACACCACATGAATGCATAAGTTTTCTAACGGTCTTGTGGTTAATGGAGTATCCTCTGTTTCGCATTTCCATAGTTATTCTGCGATAACCATAACGACCTTTGTTTTCCTTGAAAATCTGGGCGATTACTTCTTTTTCTTCAGCATGCTTATCCTCATCATTTAGATGTTTTAACTGGTAGTAAAATGTGCTGCGAGGCATACCGTCGAATGCGAGAATATCTTGCAGTCTGTATTCATGCCTTAGCTCGTCAATGATAATTACTCTTTCCCTGACTCTCGCTTTATTCTCTCTTGAACTAAGGCATTTAATTTTTTTAAGTATTCATTTTCCATTCTAAGTCTCTGAACTTCTTTGATGAGGTCTTCTTCGACTTCTGGTCTTAGTTGTTTCTTCTTCGGACTAGTTCCTTTTGTCATCTTTGGTTTTCGTCCACGCCTGTCTATATACAGAGCTTCTGGACCCTCCTCATAATATATGCGTTCCCAATTCAGAACCTGAACATTGGTGGGCATTTTAAATATTACTGCTGTTTGATTCGCAGATAGATGTTCACTATGCATATATTCTATTACATATTGTTTGAACTCGCCAGTATATGTGCCATTATGCAATGACAACCCCTCAGGACCATAGGTCTCATAACGTTTAACCCATCTTTGCACTCGACTTTTAGCAACTCCTAGGACTTTTGCACTAGCTCTGTGACTCATGCCTTCTTCGATAACTCTTAAAACAGCTTCTAATTTTTCTTCATACGAATATTTGCTCATAAAAAGTACACCTCCAAAAATTAGTTTGTGTCTAACTTTTGGGGTGCACTTCAGTTGCGGCTGCTATTTTTTAGTAGAAATATTAATCTATTAGAAATTTTAGGTAATAAAAAACATCAATATAACACTGTTAAATTGTTCTTTAAAACATACAAGTTAATGATATAATCAAACTATTCTATTGTGTTGAAATATTCTTCTTATGGAGGAAATATGTTTTGTAAGAACAAAGTAGATATAGAAAAACCTTTTAAACCAACAGAGATTACTAGAAAAGAAGCTCAGGAGAAGTATCCAGAATGGTATGTGAGAGTTATAGAGCCACAGATAGAAAGAATAAGGCTTGAACGAGAACTATAAATGGACACTTTAACAAAAGTGAAAATATCCGATATAAGAGAAAGACTTACAGATATTAAAAGACAAATTAGAGATAAATCTAAGAATCTCTGGCTGATTGAAGATAAAGTCAATGGAAGTGATCCGTATGCACTTTACCATTGTTGGATAGGTGAAAGTGATAAGATAAAGAATGGTGAAAAAGCAGAAATAAAAAGACGTATTAAGGGAGGGCACAGATATTATTTCTTGATATGTATGGCTATCTATGCGGTTAAGTGAGGAGTTCCAAGAGAAAAGCTCAAGAAAGACATGGAAGATATATTAAGTCAGATAGCTAATATCCCACATAAAAAACCATTAACAAAAGATGATATGAAGTCAGCACTTGAAGCTTACAATATAGAATACTGTGACATGAGCATTAAAGAGATTAATTATTGGACAGGTGTAGAGATAGAAAAAAACAAGCGAAATGGAAGGTCACAGAAAAGACATCTTGAGATTATTAGAGGCGATAAACGAGATATGAAAGAGAGAGGAAAAGCTTTTAAAAATCCAGAGGGAAGACCTAAAGGGAAGAGTAAACAAAAGGATTTAGTCGATAAGTACCGAAAGCATAATCCAGATGCAACTATTAAGGAGCGTATAGAAGAAACAGGAATTAATAGAAGTATTCGCTCATTATAGTAATCTTTATTTTCTCGCGCTGTTGAACCACGATTTTCAGGAATCAAAGAATAATTGTATTGAGATTTTGAAGAATCAATATCTGTATTCTTCGGAGGTCGTGGATTTTCTCTTGTATTATGGCGCATCGCGTAGATAACTGCATTTGAAGTATACTTATCTAATGCTGCCATGATTCCTTCCATTCTCATATTTTATGGGTTGAGTTTTTGTGTGATTCTGATTAGCAACCTCTGCCACCTGGAGTTTCTCGAGAAGCCTTATAGTCTCTTTTGCAGATTCAATTTTCTTCTTTTGTTTATCAATCTCTTGTCCAAGTTCTGTATAATTCATTTTTAAATAATTTGAAATAATCATATTTATAAAATCCTTTCTTAATATGTCGAACATTTCGAGTTTGCATAGATGAGTATATAGTCTTGCTTTTCAGAAAATAGAGAAAGCTCAATGGCTAAATCTTAAAAATCTAAAACTTATAATATTTAAGATTGGATATTGTAAGTTTGAGAAATAAACAATCCGCCATCTCGCGTATCCTATTTTCTGAAAAGTAAGACTATGATGATGTTGCTCGCTTTGCTCGCAATATCATCATAGTACACCTCAAAGCAAACTCTGCATTTTCTGCCATATCTTGCAACCGTTCCGAGCTGCTTAACAGCTCTTGCCCGTTGACGGCATAGATATCATCACTTGCGTTCTGATATCTACAATGGGGCATTGCGCTGCCCCATCGCAGATAGAAAGCGGTGCTTTCTGACTGCTACCCCTCGCTGTGTTCTTCGTACAAAGTTAGAAGAACACACAAGAGATGGGATCCCCCATCTCTTGCCATGAATTTTTAATATATATAATAATGTTACATATATTTACTATCGACATTATATTCTAATAAATATATAATGTACCCCGATATGGTTATAGCATGGGGGTGAACATGCTATAATGTGTTTTCTTTAATGTGCCAGAGTTGCAGCTTTGGTACATTTTTATTATTGTATATCTGCTGTACAACATCTATAAACTCCTTTCTAGCAGATTCACTATCAGGGAAGATGTATACGCAATATATACAATACTCTACAACCATGTTAATATTAGAGAATTGAGTAGGACGAGTATAATATTTGAAGTTATCTATCAAAACATTTAAAGCCTGACTAGGAGTTATAGTGTTAGAATTAATGTTTATCCTAACTATATCTGCCTGTTGTATGAACCAACCACTCTTATATAGATTATATAACTCTTGTGAATTAATAACTTCAGAGAGACCTTCTTCTCCCGCTGGGATATTATCAAACTCTCCATTATGACCAAATGACATTCTAACAGAATCGATTTTCTTACCTTCTTCGTTATAAAACTCTAACAGCTCATATAAACACTCAAGAGCTTCATAAGGTCTTGTTGGATTATAGTCTCCAGTATATTCTGAGTTATATATACTGGAAAAAGGGATTCCTTCAAGATGTTGCCTAACCCATTTTATTAATGGCAGTATAGAATTAACGGATAGTTCATTACTATAACACTGTTCAACTATACGTGCTGATGCTTGACGCAGGTCAAATGTCCCATCATATAATGAATTGATTATCGTGTTACAGTATTCGTTGTTGTTTATTATTTTTTTCATAATACCTCCTAAAATATTTATTTCTAATTAACATTTGTAGTGTATATAAGTGAATTTAGCCTTATTTTTTTAAGATAGAATCTTATATGTGAACAAATGTTCTTTTAGAGTATTCATATTTTACCGCTGTTATTATGAAAGTCAATATGATATAAAAATAAAATTTTAATTGTGAATTAATATATTTCAGTATCAAAACTTTTCACAAATGGAATACAGGTTTCCTAATAATGTTTCATGATATTTATCATAAACCTCTTTATTTACTTCATTAAACTTGTCAGTATTAGCTATCAATATAATCTTTATACCATCAAGTTGCTTCAACTCTTCAATGATTCCAAAAAATTCCTCAAAATTAAAGTCACGTCCTACTCTTTCTAAATCATCAAATATAATAATATACTTCTCTACTGCTCTACACTTTAGTAGTAGAAAAGTTGCTTCTTTAGGTGCGCCAGCAAAAGCATCCTTAACACCAACACGTCCTAATATTGCTTTTACTATAGCTGTAGTTCCCTTGTATGCTTTTTCAAAAGTTTTATTTTTAAAGTTCAGTTTAAATAAAAGTGAATAAAAAAGTTCTCTACAATTATTAATGCCAAAAAGGGATAATATACAGGATTCAGAGTCTTTTTTAAAGCTTTTTGTATTTCATAACTTTTTCCAACACCCCAAGCTCCATCTATCATAATATTTTTATAAGGTGATTGATGAATGTTTTCCACAAGCGAACGTATTTCATTAGCTTTCATTTTTTCTTTCTCCGTCTTACAATGTTTTGTTTTATATTCTTTACAATATTATTTACAATATATGATAATGACAATAACTTTTCTTAAAACTAAAATACACACACTCAATACTACTGACTTTTATTCCACCATCTATAAACTGTACTTCTATTAATTCCTGTATCTTCTATACACTCCTTAATAGTTGCATCTGTATTATTCTTTCTATCTGTGGCTCTACAACTCTCACATACCATTCTGGATACTTCTCTTGAGCTTCTTTCCTAGTAATCTCTGTTGACTTAAAAGGTTTTTCCATATCTACTTTGTTATTTGGGTCTACAACATACTGATTTAAATAATCAAGTGTTACACGTTCCCCAGTTCTAAAAGCCTCTACCCGCTTCTTTTCTTTTTCCTTACAGTTATAACTTCCAGGCATTCTAAAAGATTGATTGATTGACTGATACTGTATGGTCTCTTCTTTAGATGTTTCACCATATTCCCACATAACAAAAGTAAGGTCATACTTCATACTTTTAAGTTGTGTTTTTATATTTGGATATAAAGTAATAGGCTCTTCAAAAACATAGTAAAGATGCAAACCTGTTCCTGAAAGAACTGTATATGTTGGTCGTGGTATTGACCTATACGAACCACCTTTTATATCCCATCTTCCTTCAATAATTTTAAATTCATCTAACCCTACTCCATCAATATCAAAAATAAGGGCATTCATCCGAGAAGGTAATTACTGCTACACCACTTGGATATGACCTTATTCCTGGAGGACTAAATCTTGCTGGTGCAGATATGGAGTTTGCACAACTTGGAAGAGAAAAGATGCTTGCAAAAGCACTATCTAAAATAAAGGCTACTTACAACTTCATCATTATAGATACACCACCAACACTTGGAATCATAACCGCAAATGCTTTAATAGCTTCTGATTACCTGATTGTACCTATGGCAGCAGATATATATTCAATCCAGGGATTATCACAACTTAGTGGATTTGTAGAAAATGTATACGATAATGGCAATCCTGAACTAAAAATCGCAGGACTTCTAATTACAAAATTCAATGGTCGACAGAATTTAAGCAAAGCACTAATCGATCAGATTGAAGCAGCCGCAGAATAACTACAAACGAAGGTATTTGAAAACCGTATTAGAGAATCTGTAGCAATAAGAGAGGCAGCTCTTCTTCAAAGCGATATCTTCAAAGAAGCTCATAAATCAAACGCAACTGTAGACTACAGTAATTTCATAAATGAATTTCTTGGAGGGATAAACGATGGCAAATAAGAATAGTTTAAGTAAAGCGGCAGCTAGTACAGGTTCTAAATTCTTTTCAGGTGTAGATATTGAAAAAATAGTAAAAGATATTTCCTCTGTAAAATCTCCACTAAAGGAAGAGAAGGTATCAATATTCTCTTTCAGAGGCAACAAGAATGACGTTAAGGCATGGAGATTATATGCAAATATAACAGGAATGAAGGTTGATGATCTCGGTAGTTTTGCTATGAAAGAATACATTTCAAATCATCCTCTCTACGGTGTAGAATAAGCTTTATTTGATAACAGAACGAAATAGTGAAATCTTAAATTTTTGAATTTAAGATTTAATATATAAATAAAAAATAACAAATATATCAAGTAAGTTTGTTTGCTTTTATATAACATATATTGTCAATTAGAATCGTTGACACATATTCAATTTAAATGCTATAATCTTAAGAAACTACACACAACTAACACAAAGTTTTGACACTTTTTCGCCATCTTATAACTGGTAAAAACATTCCATAAATATGTAAGTAAAATAACAATGAATCGAAAGTTTAAATTAGTAAAACAACATGATATAACCGATTGTGCTGCCGCTTGTTTAGCAATGATTTGTTTATATTACAAAAAAGAAACCACCATTACTAAGTTAAGAGATTTAATGGGAACAGACCTGAAAGGAACGAACTTAATTGGACTTAGTAAATGTGCAACTGAACTAGGATTTGAGAATATTGCTGTTAGGGTTGATGCAGAATCTTTTCAGAGCGAATACACTTTACCGTGTATAGCAAATATCGTAACTAATGAGGGTTTTAGTCATTTTGTAGTAATATATAAAATTCATAAAGGATATGTAACTATCGGCGATCCTGGAAAAGATTGCATAGAAAAGAAATCTGTTAAACAGTTTTTAAAAAATTTTACTGGATCAATGCTAATTTTAAGACCTGATAATAGATTTGAAACAGGAAAAACAAACGGGACTTCTACATATCAACGATTTATAAAACTACTATATCCACAGAAGAAATTATTTTTCTTTGCAATTTTAGCATCACTAATTATGACAACATTGGGAATAATTTCATCTATTTTTAATAAAATAATTATGGATGAAGTTCTTCCATTTGGTCTTGAAAAACTTTTACTTTCTAGTCTTATTGTTTTTTCAATAGTTGCTTTTACAAAAATAACAATCGGATTTCTGAGAGGCTGGATTATGTTATTCTTATCTCAAAGAATCGATATTCCCCTAATGTTGGGATATTTCCAACACATATATTCACTCCCTATAAAATTTTTTTCGACCAGAAAAACTGGAGATATACTAACACGCTTTTCAGATGCATTCACTATTAAAGATGTTTTTACCAATATTGCATTAACATTAATTATGGATGTTTCTATGACTGTAATAACCGGAGCACTGCTCTTTAATATGAATGGAAAACTATTTTCGCTAATTATATTTTTGACAATATTAAGTGTTATACTGGTATTTTGTTTTAGACAGCCATACAAAAAGATTAATCAAGAGCAGATGCAACAATCCTCCATTTTAAATTCTAATATTATAGAAGGGCTATCTTCCGCCGAGATGATAAAAGGAAATGCCCTTGAAGAATATGAGTTAAATGGCATAGAAAGAGAATATATAAAATCTTTGCGAATTGCGTTTAAAGAGGGATTTTTATCAACCATCCAAAGTTCACTTTCTGATTTAATAGGTACACTTGGAAATCTATTTATTATGTATTTTGGAATTAAGCAAGTGCTTGATGGAAATATTACAATTGGCTCGCTTATGGCATTTATAACTCTATCTAATTATTTTATGGAACCTGTTGGTAATTTAGTAGGACTCCAGCTAGATATACAAGAAGCACAAATTTCTATGAAGCGAATGGCTGAAATCCTTGAATATGATTCTGAAGAGAAAAGTGAAGAGAAAAATTTATATAACTCTTGTAGCCTCAAAGGCGATATATGTCTGGAAAATGTCAGTTTCAGGTATGGAAATCGGGAACTTGCTCTAGAAAATGTTAGTTTTACTATTAAGCAAAATAAAAAAACTGCTATTGTTGGTGCAAGTGGTAGTGGCAAATCTACAATTGTAAAATTATTGCTTAAATATTATTCAGCTGAAAAAGGGAAAATAACGATAGATGGTAATGATATCTCTGATATACCAGCTAAATATATTAGAGAAAATATCTCGCTCGTTACACAAAATATACAACTTTTTTCAAAAAGTATCTACGAAAATGTGGCTATGGTCAAACCAAATGCCACAAAATCCGAAGTAAAAAACGCCTTGATATTAGCAGATGCATTTGAGTTTATCAAAAAACAACCATTACAAGAATTTACATATCTTGAAGAAGCTGGATTTGGACTTAGTGGTGGCGAAAGACAGCGTTTAGCACTTTCTAGAGCTTTCCTGAAAGATGGCGATTTATTTATTTTAGATGAATCAACCAGTAATTTAGACTTTGGAACAGAGCGGTTAATTTTTAATAGCATATATAATAAATTCTGTGACAAAACAATGATAATAGTTGCACATAGATTAAGTACAATAAAAGATTGCGACCATATTATTGTAATGGATAATGGGAAAGTCATTGAGGAAGGTACACACAGCGAACTTATGAACTTAAATGGTAAATATCGCTCTCTCTGGGAATTGCAACAAGGGATATTCACTAATAATGTAAACTTAACAAATAGAGATATCCTTACCGAGCCCCCTGAATTAATGTCATATACTGACTAAAGTATGGTTATCATTACTTATACGGCGGCCGAGTATCTGTAATGATTACACATAATATATTAAGAAAGGAGACCTTATAATGACATATACAGGCGCATTGGTTTTACCAAATAATGCAGTTTCATTAAGTAATGATGAAATGAGATATTGTGAAGGTGGTGCAAAACCGTCGTTAAAAATGTTGTATCGCAACATAAAAGGACTTTGGAGTTATGTTCCTTCTGCAATATTAAAAAGCATGGGAATTACTGCTTTTGCTGGGCAAATCTTAAGACATAGTCTCACATGGGCATATACTATTATTGCAGCTAAATTTGGAATACTAGCAGCTAAGGTTGGCGGTGCTGTCGCTGCTCTAGTAACTGTTGTCGGTGCATGGGGTTGTGGATACTATCTCGCAACGCATCGAAAATTTTATTAATCTTTAAACTCTATAAGGGCAAATCATATTTGCCCTTATAGAGCCTTTACCAAAACTAATTAGGAGCCTCTTATGAAAAAGGGAATTAGCATAAATATATCAATATTATCTTATATATTATTTGGAATACTTACGTCTATCTTATTTACTGCCTGGTTGATTAAGCAAGATAAGACACTTTCTATTACGCAATTTATTACATTATCTAGTGTAACAGGTATTTTAGGTGTATTTTTCCCAAGACTCATGTCTCCTATAAGATGTCTTGTTGATTACATCATATGGAAACTTCATGGATATACGCAGTCGATATTTTTGTTTTTATTTTTTATAAAGACTGAACATGGGTTTGCTTCAACTTCAAATTTGTATTTAATAGATGATTTGATTTTACCGAATGATTATATTTTTGAATTAAAACAAAACGAGTTCAATCAGAAAACACTTATTCGTTGCCGAAAAATAGAAATAGAAATAGAACTTTTTATGACGTTTATTTATTTTATAATAGGTTTTTTATTATTTAAATTCTCAGAAAAACCATTCTATGTTATTCCTTTATTTGGATTTTTAATAAATCTAGTTAATATAAATATTGATATGAATCTATTTAAGGGGCGATTTACGAAATTAAGGAATGTAAAGTATTTTGAATATTATATATTGCGACAAAAAATATTAAACAGTATTGACTATACAGATTCAGTTAATTGGTTTTTAGAACTTGAAAAAGATAACTTTGACAACAATGAGATTATTTTTGATCGTATGGCTATATGGGATAGAATTATTCTAAGTTGTTGCATAAATAAATGTGAACTTCCAGAGGAAGCAGATTACATTATTCAAACAAAATATTTAGAAGTTACTTGGAAACTATATGTAACATATGAAATTCTGAACATGCTCACGCTGTATCTCTCTTACACTATAGTAAATGGTAAAGAAAATCAAAAAAAAACAGCTGTAAATATATTAAAAAGATGGCAGTCAAGTGATATTGGCTCAAAACTTTGGATGAGATTAAATGAAAAAATAGATTTTTTTGATAATAGAAAAGGCGCTCTTGAAACAAAGTATTTTCAATGCGGACTATTTTATAGTGAATTCCCAAATGTTAAATACGATCTCTTAAAATTACATAAATATCTTAATTGTCATTTAAATATAGAATAAAAGCAGCTTAAATATATGAAGCTCGTAATTATCAAACTAGCTAAAAATTTTTATAGTCAGTTTAGAAAGGATATATGGTTTTTATAATCACCTGGTTGTATAATGAGCAAATTTATAGATATCAACAGCAATAAAACATTAAGATTAGAAAATGTTCTTATTTATACAGTTCTCAATATGAATACAAGTCAAATAGAAAAGGTTGAAGAAGAGCCGTTTTCTTTGGAACTTGAAGTTTCTAAAATGGATAACGAGATTAGAACAAAAGGAGCTTTTCCTGTTGGTCCTTTAATACAATACTCTAATTCCAAAACTGAAGATGAAAGTATTGCAATGAAAATGTGCTTCATGTTACAGGCAGATAGGTACATTACTCATCTCACACCGCCATATACTATGGAACCTGTTATATTAGTAAAAGACTGCATGTATACCAGATTCATTGGAATAGAAGAAGATATTCATTATGCATATCAAAAAATAGAAGTTGATGCTTATGAAAGAGAAATCACATTAACTGGGGAAAGTTATACTATTTTTTTAGATTCATCAGATGAAGGTATACTAACAGCTGATATTTTTATGAGTAAAAAAAGGTAAGGTTAATAAAATATATGAATTCTAAACCCATATCATTAAATGATCTTAAGGATAGCAAATTATTGTACAATAATGATTTACCTAAACTAGGATATCTGCTAATAATTTCCATATTACTTTTTATGAGTATGATTATTATATGGAGTATATATACTAAAAAACCATATATTGTTGTTGCAAATGGTTCAATTCAGGGAATTAACAAAAATTATATTATGAGTGAGTATACAGGAAGAGTATATGATGTATCTATTAAGGAGGGACAAGAGGTCGAAGCTGGCCAAATCCTTTTTAAAGTAAAACCTAACGATATTAATATGCAAATAAAACAACTTCAAGCTCAAAAAAAAACATATATTAGAACTGTATCCGATTATGAAAAACTGATTAAATCTATCAAAGAAAATAAAAACTATTTTTCTCAAGATAAATCAAATAATTTGTACTACAGTCAATATAAAGCTTATGTTTCAAAACTCAATCAACAGACAATTGACGAAGATGCGCTAAAGGGATATGGATATACTCCTGAAAAAATAGCCGATGAGCGGGTAAAAAATCAAGCTGCTAGAGATCAAATTTATTACGAAGCTATAAACGCTGCCGCAACCTCTCAAAAACAATATCAACAGGAAATCGAAACTATCGATAGTCGGATTGAATCACTAAAATCAGGTGCAGAAGATTTTATAGTTAGAGCAAATGCTACTGGTCGTATTCACATGATTAATGAACTTCGTGAAGGAATGGTCTTGCAATCAACTAGCACTATAGCAAGTATTTCAGATACTAATAAGGAAACTGCAACAATCATTGCCACGGTTTCTGCTTCTGATCGCAGTCGAATTAAAGTTGGAAATCGAGCTAGCATTATTGTTTCAGGGTTGCAACAAAATGTATATGGTAATATTAACGGTAGGGTTGAAGAAATTGATTCTGATATATCGGTTACTGAAAATGGAAAAAGTTCTTATTTTAAAGTAAAAATAAAACCAAATACAACCATTCTTAAAAGTAAAACAGGAAATACCATTCATATCACAAATGGAATGGCTGTACAGGCAAGAATCGTATACGATAGAATTAGCTATTTTGACTACTTTATGAATGCAATAGGTATTAAATTAGCTAATTACTAGGATTTATAAAAATTTTTCTGTATCTTTTTTATGATAGGTTAGTAAGTATATCATTATATTTGCAAAGGATATGCATTTATATCAAAAAATAAATTATCTTAATCAAATCAAACTCATTCCTAAATTTTAAATATTAATATCGGAAATTCTGTAAAATACAGGTCATCTAATCAGGTGACCTGTATTTTACAGAATTTCCGGTTCTAAATGTATTGCCCTTTTATTAACATTCTGCATATTATAAATTTATTTTTCTGTATACATATTCCTTCTCCTTTTTTCTCTAATTAATGTGCTTTTACTTATACCTGTCTCTTCGGAAACCTGCTTATAAGACTCTTTCTTTAATAATTCCATAGCATGGTCTATGCGTTTCTTTTCAATGCGAGGTCTTCCTTCACGATATCCAGGTCTTTGTCTTGCTATAGCTTTTCCTTCCTGTGTACGCTCAACAATCATATCTCTTTCAAACTGTGCAAAGGATAAGAGTAAATTGCGAAATAAGGTAGATTCTGAACTGTTATCTAACACCCCCAAACCCAACACTTGTATGCTTACACCATGTTCAATTAACTTTGTTATCATATCACTTGCTTGTACTAGACTTCTTGCAAAGCGATCTAGTCGTGTAACTATAATGGTATCTCCGCTACATAACACTTCTTTAAGTTTATCAAACTGCGGACGTTCTATTTTTCTACCTGTAAAGATATCCTTATATATCTCTTCAGCCCCTGCTTCTCGTAGCTTTCTCTCTTGATATTCAATACTATTACCATCTTTAGCCTGACCATAAGTGCTAACGCGAATATATCCATACCTCATTATCATCTCTCCTCTTATTAATGAATATAAGTTTTGATGCCATTATACATATTCATTTTACTAGATATATATTTCAGTGTCAAAACTTAACAATTTAGACTAAAGCTAAATAAATCAAATTGTGAGAAGAACGCAAAAGCTGCCAACTATGATATTTATCCAATTAAGCAAGGCGATCATTGTAACATCTTTGAATATCTTATGATTATGAAAATCAAACTAGAGAAAGAGGAGTATGCGGATTATATTCGATCTATTTCACCTGTATTCCTAAAGCTACTAGAGATGATCATCAAGAAAACGCAAATTGTTGATTTAATTTCATTAATAAGATTTGACAAGAAGTCTGGTTCAGCTTGGGTAAAAGAAACTAATAAATATGTAAAGTTATTTGATTATATTGCAATTATTGATGAAAATGGCAAGGGTGGAATCGACTTAAATATTAAAAAGATTATTTACAAAATCAGAGATATAGAGGAGAGCGTTCGCAATCGTGCGGCTCATAACATCACCTGCATAACAGATGAATCGATATGCAATTTAGAAGGAAAGAACTCAAAGGAAATCTTTAAAATGTTGTGTGAACTTGTTAGATATGCAGGTATAAAAATAACAGACGAAGACTTAAAGACTTATGACAAGCTTAACGATAGAATTATCGAACTTCTATAATTTAAATAATGTATGAAGGGTGATTTAATCGACTACTATGAGTGTGGTATGGAGCCTTTAATAAATATATTTTTTAGAAGTGCTTTAACCAACATTCATATTGAAATAATCTATCATAAATTGAAATTGCAAATTGAAAACTAACTAACATTTGGAACCTTGGTAACTGAATACAATTGATCGAGAAAAGCTTCAAACAGTTCTTCTGGTGTCATACACCCAAGTATCTTACGAGGAAGAGAGCTCGTGCTGTCAGCATATTCGGGAATCTTCATCGTTTTATAGAAGTCTGTGACCTTCTCGACGATGGTAAGATTCGCTACTGGACTTCTTTCCGACGACTGTGTCGATTTCCCAGTGACCAATTTCTTCTCGCGATGTAGCAACCTCAGCCCGTTCATCTATACTACACCCAAAGATACGCTTATTTTTACGGATTCTAGCATTCTTGAATCTGCGCATTAATGCTTCAGGAAGGTCAAATGGTGTAAGTGATATGGTTCCGTTCCACACAGCGTTGTAGAAAGTCTTTGTACAGATAATGTCTTCGCTAGGAAACAGATTATGTATCTGCGCATAGCCTACGCATGCATCAATAGACCAGTGTTACTGCGAATCATACTGAGAGCCCAAACAACAAAAGGGTTATCCGCCGTAACACGAGTATGCTTATGGCAACATGAGCGATTGGCGTCGTATCGGTTCTGACCACGTCTGGCTGAGTATTCAGGGAAGCGCCCACGAGCTCCATTACGTTCTCCCGTACCTCTTCTGAGCTCATACATAATAGTTGATGGTGAACAGTTCAATTCATCGGCGATTCTGCGCATAGAATATTTCAGCTTGCGAAACACCTTGATGCTGCATCTATCTTCAAATTTTAAGTGTTTTCCTCTTTTACGATCAGTGTTAATAGTAATAGAATTGATATGACCCATGTTGGACTCCTTTGATAGATTTTGTTTTGTGGTGATTCAATTCTACCAAAAGATCCATCGTGGGTCTTTCTATATTCAGTTGTTCAAGTTCATTTTACAATTAACCACAGCGATTGGTCTTACGGTTGTAATTTATCTAGCTGCGTATGTGCTCTTCTTCTTAGGTTACTTTGTATTAATTCTAAGAAAAGGAGATATGAAACGTGAGTTCCATATTCCTGGAGGACGCGCGGTAAAGATTGTCGTTGCCGCAGTTGGACTATTTATGACTGTTGTAACTTTAGTCATTTCATTCTTCCCTTCATCAAAGCTTACTGCTGCAGATAACAGGGTATATCAAATAGTGTTGATAGTATGCTTTATCGTTTCGATGGCTGCACCATTGATTATCTATTCAAATAGGCATAGATGGTCGTCGAACGGGAAAGCTACAGGTGATGAAAAGTAACCATTTATCAGTAGATATGGTGTATTCAAACAAAAGATAGTAAAATGTTTTAAACCATTGTCAATTAATGATGAAAAGAGGTAAGGAAATGAGAAATTCGGAAAATAACGAAGTAAAACTGAATGATAGTCTATCTTCTTTGAATGATGATACGGGTTACCGCACACCTATTTTCGGTACAGAGACTAGCGGTGCTGCAATGCCAAAGGATAAGATAAACGATGAGCCAGTTGC
>ERZ773197.1601-NODE-1601-length-15262-cov-17.907937_pt1 | contig 15262 bp, 12 predicted proteins | sample MGYA00580999_ERZ773197 | MGnify/ENA primary metagenome ERZ773197 (study PRJEB29015, sample SAMEA2738166) | human oral metagenome | biome: human oral; feature: human-associated habitat; material: saliva | place: China | collected 2185 ...
GTAAGATAAATAATAATAAGAAAAATAAAATAAATAACAAAGAAGAAAATAGTGAGAAAAACATTAATATAGATACAGCATATATAAAAAATATAATGGCACAAGTACTTGAAAATAGCTATTCACCATATAGTAAATTTAAAGTAGGTGCAATATTGTTTACTAAAACAGGAAAAATGTATACAGGTGTAAATATTGAAAATATGGGAATACAATCAATATGTGCAGAAAGATGTGCATTTTCAAAAGCTATATCATCAGGAATAAAGAAAAATGATTATTCACATATAATTATTTGTGGAATAAACCGGAAAAGGAGAAATACAAGATATAACACCATGTGGTTATTGTAGACAATTTATGCAAGAATTTGTTGAAAAAGATTTTAAAATATATGTTTTATTAGAAAATAAGTTTAAAATGTATGAAATTCAAGAATTATTACCATATGGATTTAAATTAAAATAGTAGAGTATAAAATAAGATTTAATATAATTTAATCTAATTTTATCTTATCTTATCTTATTTTATCTTCCTTTTCCAAAAATTACAATTGTGATAGTTTTTAATAAAATTTTCATATCGAATAAAATATCGTGATTTTTTATGTAATACAAGTCATATTGTAATTTTCTGTAGGCGTCTTCAATACTTGCTCCGTATGGGTACATAACTTGCGCCCAACCTGTAAGTCCTGGTTTTACAGTATGTCTTAAGTTATAGTACATTATTTCCTTTTCTAGCTGCTTTATAAAAAATTCTCGCTCAGGTCTTGGTCCTACAAAGCTCATCTCACCTTTTAAGACATTCCACAGCTGTGGCAATTCATCGACTCTTGTAAGACGCATAAATTTTCCGAATTTTGTGACACGGTTATCGTTTTTTGTCGCCCATTTTGGTCCATCTTTTTCGGCATCAGTCGTCATCGAACGAAATTTTACAATTTTAAAAGGTTTGTTTCCTTCGCCAATTCTTTCCTGAATGAAAAATATTGGTCCTTTTGATTCAAGTTTTATGATTATTGCGGCAATTATCATAATTGGGATTACGCAAATTCCTATTAATAGCGCAAAAATAATATCTAATATTCTTTTGGCTTTTAAATTGAAATTATTGTGATAAATTTCAAAACCTGTATTTTCTAAAAACCACTTTGGACTCAGATGTGAAACTGGCAATTTATTTTCATACATTTCGTAAAATTCCAAATAGTTGTAATATTGAAGTCCTTTTAATTTATTTTTTAAAAGTTTGTCAACAATTTTTGGATTTACAAGTAAATTTTCTGAAAAATCGACAATTATATCTATTTTTTTTAAATCACAAATTTTTAATATATCATATCCATAATCTTTTTTTCGAATATTTTTGTAATGGTCAATAAATCTGTATTGCTCATCGTTTTTTATGCTTTCAAGTAAATCTTGAGTATAGTCGTTTTCTCCGATAAACATAATTCTTTGTCTTTCAACGACTCCCACGATTATAATATATCTAAAAACAATTTGAAACATAGCAATTATTCCAAATAGAGCTATTGCTTCATAAAATGTAAATATTTTTAGAAAATTGGCTACGGCTGCGAAAATAAAGTTGATAATACAGACAACTGCCATATCACGAAGCCGATATTTTCCAGCTGAAATATTGTAAATATTTCCAACATAATATGAAATTAACGCAACTCCAAAAATTCCTATATTTCTAAAACCAAGTCCTCTATTTATAATAATAAGACCTACAAAATAAACAACTATCGTAAGTATCCAAAATAATGCCAAATAATTTTTTCTAACACTGCTTACTGCCATATCACACCTCTTCCTAACAATTTTTTAATATAATAAAAAAACAAACTTATAAAAAGCGACAAAAAAAATACGCAACAAAATGAAATAATTATATATTTTCCATAATTTATTTTATTTATTAAATGTTTTTCACAAAAAAATACAAATATTGGATGCATTAAATAAACATCAAATGTCATAGCTGACACAATTTTTATAAATTTTTCTAAGCCAAAAACTTTTTTATTTAATTCTTTTTTTTTCTTTGTTTCAAAATTTACTGCAAATTCGAAAATAATAATTGATATTAAAAATACAAATATTGAGTGATAATCGTAAAAATATTCAAATAATTTTCCATCTTTTTTTGTAAAAATATAAGTCAAATAAATAATCATAATGTTAAACAAAAAAAATAAAATTATGCTAACTTTTTTATTTTTAAAAATCGTAATTTTTTTGTTTCCGATTAAATATCCGAGTAAAAAATATCCAGCGTATTCGCCAACTTGCTCATAAATTTTTATATTTAATTTTAAAAAAGTGTTTAAAAATGGAATAAAAATTAAAAAAAATATCCAAATTGATATCAAATATTTTGTATTTTGAAAATTTTTTTCTCTATCCCAAAAAACAAATTTCCGCAAAACTGGCGTTATAAGATAAATTGAAATTATCATATAGACATACCATAAATGATAATAAATTTTTCTATTTAACAGCTGTTTTATAAAATTTATATAAAAACTTTTTTTTAAAAGCATACTATTTTCAAAACTATGATTTTTAAAAATCATTGTAAAAAGATAAAAAATTACCGAATAAATCAAAAATTTTGGAACAATTTTTAAAATTCGCTTTTTAAAGAAAACTGTAATTTTTTCGTCTTTTCCAAGCAAAAAAAATCCACTAATCATGACAAAAATTGGAACACAGCTTCTGCAAAAACTGTCGATGACATTGGAAATAATCCATTCATAAGAAATTTTGCCACCTTCAATCTGATAAAGTTTTCCGCAGACGATGTGAATAAAAATAACCATAATTATTGCTGCGAATTTTAGTGAATCAAATCGAAAAAAAAATAAAACTTTTTCTTTATTATTCATAAATATTTCTCCAGTTATTTTATTGTAATTAATTAATTAATTTTATCACAATTTGATAATTTTGTGAACTAACTATTTTTTGCTTAATAGAGTAAAAATTTTAGAGATATATTTTTAATTTTAATTTATTTTTGATTACAGAGTGTTATTTTGTCTAATGCTATTTTAGTAGTTTTATGATTTTGATAAAAGGACTCAAAACAGAATTTTTATTTATCTCTAAATATTTTACTCCGTCCAAAATCAAAAAAAATTTTGAAAAAACAGAAAAATATGGTAAAATAAGTTTGTAGAAAAAGTTACTACCACTACAGGAAATAAAAAAATACTGATAAAATCCATTCAAAGTCAGTAAAAATAGGGATTAGGAGTTACGGAAAATGCTAAAAAAATGGCAAAAAATAACAAAAATTAGTCAAAAAATTGCAATTTTAATGTCTGAAAAAATCTCTGTAATATTGATAAATAAAGGATTTTCTCAAAAATACGAGTTAAAGTAGTGAATCCATTAAAACAAGGATTGAAACTTCTAAATCTATATTTAAGAACACTTCTTCCCTTAAGTTAAAGTAGTGAATCCATTAAAACAAGGATTGAAACTCTTTTAAATTTTCTCTTGATAAAATTTTCCTCTCTATAGTTAAAGTAGTGAATCCATTAAAACAAGGATAAAAAATTTTAAAATGTTTAAGTACAAATAAAAAAAACTCAAAATAGAGTTTTTTTTATTTTTCTATTCAATCCATAAAATTACTAAAATAATATTAAACAGAGTAATATCTTGTAATCAAAAATAAATTAAAACCAAAAATCTTTTCTAAATTTTCCTCTCTATCCCTATCCTATTCGATGTTCAAAAAAATTTTCATCTTTCTTTATTGACAAAGAAGAAAAAATGATATATAATTATATTTAAATATGAGCCTTTCCCACAAAGGACCGTTATCCGAATAAAATTAAATAGAACAAATAGGAGGATGAATAGTGAGTAAATACACTAAAATGCAAAAAAAAGAAGAAGTTACAAGAAACTGGTATGAAATAGACGCTGAAGGGAAAATACTTGGTAAAGTTGCTGCAGAAATCGCAGTAAGACTTATGGGTAAAAATAAACCAAGCTATACACCACATGTTGATGGTGGAGATTTTGTTGTTGTAACAAATGCTGAAAAAATCGCAGTTACAGGGAAAAAATTAACAGATAAAAAATATTATAGACACAGTGGTTATCCAGGTGGTTTAAAAGTTAGAAGTTTGCAAGAAATGTTAGAAAAACAACCTACTGAAGTAATAAGAAAAGCCGTTGAAAGAATGTTACCAAAAAATAAATTAGGAAGTCAAATGATTGGCAGACTTAAAGTATTTGTAGGAAATGAACATGCGCATACAGCACAAAAACCAGAAAGAATAGATTTATAGGAGGTAAAATTTCGTGGCAGGAAAAATTCAATATTTAGGAACAGGAAGAAGAAAAACATCAGTAGCAAGAGTAAGATTAGTACCAGGTGAAACTGGAGTAACAATTAACGGAAAAGAAATGAGAGAATATTTTGGTGGAAGAGAAATCTTAGCTAAAATCGTAGAACAACCATTAGAATTGACAGAAACTTTAAACAAATTTGGAGTAAAAGTTAATGTAAACGGTGGAGGAAATACAGGTCAAGCAGGAGCTATCAGACACGGTGTTTCAAGAGCATTATTAGAAGCTGACGCTGAATTAAGAGGAGCTTTAAAAGAAGCAGGATTCTTAACAAGAGATTCAAGAATGGTTGAAAGAAAGAAATACGGGAAAAAGAAAGCAAGAAGAAGTCCACAATTCTCAAAAAGATAATTTTATTATTTTATATACCCTTGAAAATCAATATTTTCGAGGGTTTTTATTTTGAAAAAAGTATGGAAAAGTACAGAAATGTATACCTACAATATACACACAATATACAAGCAATATACAAAACATCATATCTTTTCCACCGCTTTTCTTAACTCTTCAATGTCTTTATGAGTATAAAATTTTTCAGTCGTTGTATAACTGTTGTATCCTATTAATTTTTTAACTGATGTTTTGTTTGCGTCTTCGTTGCTAAGTAATGTTACAAATGTATGTCTGGTATCGTGTATTGTGAGATAATGCATATGTGACAAGAGTATAAAAAAAAGAAAGGTTTCTGATATAATGTAAGCCTACCAAACCACATTTAAGGAGAAACCTTTCATATGAATAGTATATCAGAAATATACTGTGTTCATCAACGGGCAGTTGAGTATGCAATAAAACATAACAACAATTCAAAAGTGGCAGTAAAGTACAAGACATCATGTCAGCAGATAAAATATTGGAAAGATAGGTACGACGGCACAGTCCAGTCTCTTCTGCCAATAAGCAGAAGACCTAAAAGCCATCCAAACTAGCATACGCAGGAAGAAATAGATCTAATTATGAAAAAATATAGAAAATTTGGTTATGAACGGCGATGTCAAGAAAAAGCCTAGAAGTTGCATAGAAGAAAAAAGAAGGTTGAACAGGCAAAGTACCCAGGAGAAAGAGTGCATATAGACATAAAATATGTTCCGGAAGAGTGCATACAGTTTGGCACATGTGACCAGAAGTAGTATCAGATAACAGCACTGGATGAATATACAAGAAAAAGGGTGTTAAGGATAGTGGATGAGAAAAGCACCTATCAGACTTCAAAATTTCTTGAGGTCTTGGAAAAGAAGCTAGAATTTTTCGTAAAGAAGGTTCAGACGGACAATGGAAAGAAGTTCACAAATTCAGAAAGTGAGAAGAAGACTCTTTTTGAGCTGAAACTGGAGAAAAAGGAATAGAGTATGAGACCGTCCATATTCTCCATGGGAGAACGGGAGTTAATTGACAGCAAGTATCATACAGGCAAGAAATTCGAAAGTAAGGAAGAACCGTTAAGGGCAGTAGGCAGTAAGGAAATACAATATTAGATATAATAACATATCAAGAAAAGTATTAGGCTTCAAGAGTCCAAATGAAGTGTTAAAAGAGTACAATGAAAATCAGCAGGTAAAAATCTACATTAAGAAAGAAACATTTTTTTATATATTTTTGTAACAAATGTTTGACATCAATACAAATTTTATAAAAAAATGCTTGATTTTTTTTGAAAAATAATGTATAATTATACTTGATAGTGAAAATAATTAAATTATTTAACTATAACCAAAGACAGTAGGTAGAATGGAAGTTCATAAAATCCTACCGAGGTAGTTGTAATGAATTATTGGAAGATTTGATAAAAATTCTTAGATAGATTTCGTTATAATAATACCTCTGGCTTATTGTTTTTGTTTCAGAGGCTTTTTTATTTGAGGAGGTGAACAAATTGCCAGCACAAGCAAAATTAGATGCAGTTAAAGAATTAACTGAGAAATTAAAAGATGCAAAAGCTATGGTTTTTGTTGATTATAAAGGAATCAGTGTTAATGAAGACACAGAACTTCGTAAAAATGCTAGAGAATCAAAAGTTGAATATTTCGTAGCGAAAAATAGACTTGTGAAAATCGCATTAAAAGAAGTTGGAATTGAAGAAGATTTTGATGACTTGTTAGAAGGAACAACATCTTTTGCAGTAGGTTACGAAGATGGAGTTGCACCATCAAAATTAATTTATGAATTTGGAAACAAATTAAAAGACAAATTAGTAATCAAAGGTGGAATGGTTGATGCGAAAAGAGTTGATGTTAAAACTGTAGAAGCATTAGCAAAATTACCATCAAGAGAAGAATTACTTGGTCAAATTGCTTACGGATTGTTATCGCCAGTTAGAATGTTAGCTGTAGCATTAACAAATGTAGCAGAACAAAAAGAAAATGGAGAACCAGCTGCTGAATAGTAAGCTGAAAAAATTTAAAATAAAAATAATTTAGGAGGAAATAAAATAATGGCATTTAATAAAGATCAATTTATAGAAGACTTAAAAGCTATGTCTGTATTAGAATTAAAAGAAGTAGTTGAAGCTATTGAAGAAACATTTGGAGTATCTGCACAACCAGTTGCAGTAGCAGGAGGAGCCGCAGCAGGAGGAGCCGCTGAAGAAAAAACTGAATTTGATGTAATCTTAACATCAGCAGGTGGAGCTAAATTAGCAGTAATTAAAGAAGTAAGAGCAATTACAGGATTAGGATTAAAAGAAGCTAAAGAATTAGTTGAAGCTGGAGGAAAAGCAATTAAAGAAGGAGCATCTAAAGAAGAAGCTGAAGAAATTAAAGGTAAATTAGAAGCTGCAGGAGCAACTGTTGAATTAAAATAGTTCACTTAAGCCAAATCAATAGTTAAGACACTCTTTTGAAAGAACAGGGAGTGTCTTTTTCCACTATTTTGCGTTTGAATATAAAAATTAAAGTATATTTATTGGATTTTTACAATTTGATAAATATATTTTGGAATATAAAGAGAAAATCGTATAAATACGGTCTTTTTTGTATTAATTTTTATGTTGAAAAAAATTTAAAATTTAATTATTTTGTGGATTTTGAAAATAATTAAATATAAAAATCAAATTAAATAAGAACATTCAAGTAAAGTTTAATTTTAGAATTTAATTTTAATAAAAGTGAATATGTTCTATGACAGGGAGGAATTTTTTAAATGGACAAACTTATTGAAAGATATAGTTTTGGAAAAATAGTAGACAGAGGGGAAATGCCACATTTTTTAGAGTTTCAGATAAATTCTTACGAAGACTTTTTACAGACAAAATTGCCACCTCAAAAAAGAGAAAATAAAGGATTTGAGTCAATTTTTAATGAAATTTTTCCAATTGAATCAAGCAACGGACTGCTAAAATTGGAATACTTGTGGTATGAAATTCACGAAAATGACGAGCCATTAAACGACGAACTAGAGTGTAAAAAAAGAGGTAAGACATATTCCGGTCAATTAAAAGTTAGATTAAAATTAACTAATAAAAGAACAGGAGAGATTCAGGAAACACTAGTTCATTTTGGAGATATACCACTTATGACAGATAAAGCAACATTTATTATAAACGGTGCGGAAAGAGTTGTTATTTCGCAGCTGCATAGATCTCCAGGAATAACTTTTAATAAAGAATTGAACATTCAGACAGGAAAAGATGTATTTATCGGAAAGATAATTCCTTATAAAGGAACTTGGCTTGAGTTCGAAACGGATAAAAATGATGTTCTTAATGTAAAGATTGATAGAAGAAAGAAGGTTTTGCTTCCAGTTTTCTTAAAAGCAGTTGATTTTTTTGAATCAAACGAACAAATTATGGATGAATTTTTTGAAGCGAAAACTGTTGATTTATCGGAAATTTATGAAAAATATAAAGGAAATGAATTAGATGATGTTTTGCGTTCGAAACTGGAAGGAAGTTTTGTAAGAGAAGATGTAATTGATGAGGAGACAGGGGAATTTATTGTTGAATCTAAAGAATTGATTGACGGAGTTGTCATTGAAAAAATATTGGATGAAAAACTTCAAAAACTTGATATTTGGGAAGTTAAACCTGAAGATAGAATTATTGCAAATGCTATGTTAAATGATAGCACAACAACAAATGACGAAGCTGTAATTGAAGTGTTTAGAAAATTAAGACCAGGAGATTTGGTTACAGTTGACAGTGCTAGATCACTTGTAAAACAAATGTTTTTTAATCCACAAAGATATGATTTAGCTGATGTGGGAAGATATAAAATTAACAAAAGACTTAAAATTAATGTGCCAGAGGACGAAATTGTACTTACAAAAGAAGATGTTTTACATACAATTGAATATGTAAAAAATCTTGTGAGCGGAGAAGGATTTACAGATGATATTGACAACTTGTCAAACCGTCGTGTAAGAGGAGTTGGAGAGCTACTTTCAATTCAAATAAAAGGTGGAATGTTAAAAATGTCTAAAATGGTAAGAGAAAAAATGACTATTCAAGACATTACAACTTTAACGCCACAAAGTTTGTTAAATACAAAACCATTGAATGCTTTAATTCTTGAGTTTTTTGGAAGCGGACAATTATCTCAATTTATGGATCAGTCAAATCCGTTGTCAGAATTGACTCATAAAAGAAGAATTTCTGCGTTAGGACCTGGAGGACTTTCAAGAGATAGAGCAGGATTTGAGGTGCGTGATGTTCACAACTCTCACTATGGTAGAATTTGTCCAATAGAAACGCCAGAAGGACCGAATATCGGACTTATTGCTTCACTTTCAACTTACGGGAAAGTTAATAAATATGGATTTATCGAAACTCCATTTGTAAAAATTAAAAATGGTAAAGCAGATTTTGATGACATCGAATATTTGGCGGCGGATGAAGAAGAAGGATTATTTATCGCACAGGCAGATACTCCAATTGACAAAGATGGAAACTTTTTGACAGATGAAGTTGTTTGCCGTTATGGAGATGAAATTGTGCATATTGACAAATCTAAAGTTGATATTTTGGATGTGTCGCCTAAGCAGTTAGTATCAGTTTCAGCAGGATTAATACCGTTTTTGGAACACGATGATGCCAATCGTGCGTTAATGGGATCAAATATGCAGCGTCAAGCTGTGCCGTTACTTAAAACAGAAGCACCTTATGTGGGAACTGGACTTGAGAGAAAAGTTGCCGTGGATTCTGGAGCAGTGATTACTTCACAAGCGACTGGAACAGTTACTTATGTCGACGCCAGAAGAATAGTTGTGACAGATGACGAAGGAAAAGAATATTCACACAGACTTTTAAACTTTGAAAAATCAAATCAGTCTATGTGTCTGCATCAAAAACCAATTACTGATTTGGGAGCAAAAGTTAAAAAAGGTGATATAATTGCCGATGGACCATCAACAGCTGGTGGGGATTTAGCGCTTGGAAAAAATATTTTACTTGCGTTTATGCCTTGGGAAGGATACAATTTTGAAGATGGAATTTTGATTTCAGAAAGACTTCGTAAAGACGATGTATTTACTTCGATTCATATTGAACAATTTGACACAGAAGCTAGAACGACAAAATTGGGAGATGAAGAAATTACGAGAGAAATTCCTAATGTATCTGAAGAAGCGCTTAAAAATCTGGATGAAAATGGAATTATAAGAATTGGTGCGCATGTTGTGCCAGATGATATTTTGGTTGGAAAGGTTACACCTAAAGGGGAAACTGAACCACCTGCAGAAGAAAAACTACTTCGTGCAATTTTTGGAGAAAAAGCAAAAGATGTGAGAGATACTTCGCTTAGACTTCCGCATGGAGTTAAAGGAACAGTTGTCGATGTATTGGAGCTAACTAAAGAAAATGGAGATGACTTAAAAGCTGGAGTAAATAAATTAATTAGAATTTACATCGCTGAAAAAAGAAAGATAATGGTTGGAGATAAGATGTCCGGACGACATGGAAATAAAGGGGTAATTTCAAGAGTGTTGCCAATTGAAGATATGCCACATTTGGAAGATGGAACACCAATTGATGTCTGCCTTAACCCGCTTGGGGTGCCATCTCGTATGAATATTGGACAGGTACTGGAAGTTCACTTGGGACTTGCAATTGGAGATATTAACAAATATATTGCAACACCTGTATTTGATGGTGCTAGTGAAGATGATGTGAAAAAATACTTGGAAGAAGCTGGATATAGCAGAACTGGTAAAGTAAAATTAATTGACGGAAGAACAGGAAAACCTTTTGACAATCCTGTCACAGTTGGAAGAATGTATATGTTAAAACTTCACCACTTGGTAGAAGATAAAATGCACGCCAGAGCAATTGGACCATATTCACTTGTCACTCAGCAGCCACTTGGAGGAAAAGCTCAGTTTGGTGGACAAAGACTTGGAGAAATGGAAGTCTGGGCATTGGAAGCCTACGGTGCGTCAAGTATTTTACAAGAAATGTTGACTGTAAAATCGGATGATATAAGTGGAAGAACAAAAACTTACGAAGCGATTGTAAAAGGAGAAGCAATGCCAGAAGCAGATGCACCAGAATCATTTAGAGTGTTAATTAAAGAGTTCCAGTCACTTGGATTAGATGTGGCTCTTTATGATAAAGATGGACAACAAATTGAACTAGATAAAAATGTTGATGCATAAAAAAATAAAAAAGTTTGCCACTTTCTTTTAAAAAAAGTGGAATAAATATATTGAGGAGGCTCTTATTAATGAGTATAAGAGATTTTGATAGTATTCAAATAAAACTGGCATCGCCGGAAAAAATATTGGAATGGTCATATGGAGAAATAACAAAAGCGGAAACAATAAACTATAGAACACTTAAACCTGAGATGGAAGGGCTTTTCTGCGAGAGAATATTTGGACCATCAAAAGACTACGAATGTGCGTGTGGAAAATACAAAAGAATGCGTTATAAAGGAATGGTCTGTGAAAAATGTGGAGTTGAAGTAACTACTTCAAAAGTTCGTCGTGAAAGAATGGGTCATATTAAACTTGCTACACCAATTGCACATATTTGGTATTCTAAAGGAACACCTAATAAAATGAGTCTTTTACTTGGAATAAGTACAAAAGAACTGGAATCAGTTTTGTATTTCTCAAGATATATTGTAACTGATGCAGGAGAAACTGGACTTGAAAAAGGTAAGATTTTGACAGATAGAGAATATAAGTTATATGAAAGTCAATTTAAAAACGGATTTACGGCAAAAATGGGTGCTGAAGGAGTTTTAGCGCTGTTAGAAGAAATTGATTTGAAAGAATTAGAAAAAAAACTGGAAAATGAAATGGATACGGAACATTCATCTCAAAAGAGAAAAAAAGTTATAAAAAGACTAAAAATAGTAAGAGATTTGATACTTTCTGGAAATAGACCTGAATGGATGATTTTGACAGTGCTTCCTGTAATCCCTGCTGATTTAAGACCAATGGTTCAGCTTGATGGAGGAAGATTTGCAACTTCAGATTTAAATGACTTGTATAGAAGAGTAATTAACAGAAATATAAGACTTAAAAAATTGATGTCAATAAAAGCACCTGAAATTGTTATAAAAAATGAAAAAAGAATGCTTCAGGAAGCAGTTGATGCCTTAATTGACAACGGTCGTCGTGGAAAACCAGTTGTAACTCAAAACAACAGAGAATTAAAATCACTATCTGATATGTTAAAAGGAAAACAAGGTAGATTTAGACAAAATTTATTAGGAAAAAGGGTTGATTATTCAGGAAGATCGGTTATTGTCGTTGGACCAAGCTTGAAAATGAATCAATGTGGTCTTCCTAAAAAGATGGCACTTGAGCTTTATAAACCATTTTTGATGAGAGAATTGGTAAAAAGAGAGCTGGCATCTAATGTGAAAATTGCCAAAAAGATGGTTGAAGAAGAAGACGAAAATGTATGGGAATTGATCGAAGAAATTATTAAAAATCATCCTGTGCTGTTAAATCGTGCGCCAACATTGCATAGATTGTCAATTCAAGCGTTTCAGCCAATTTTGATAGAAGGAAAAGCTATAAGACTTCATCCGCTTGTATGTTCTGCATTTAATGCCGATTTTGATGGAGATCAAATGGCAGTTCACTTGGTGCTTTCACAAGAAGCACAGATGGAAGCAAAATTATTAATGTTAGCGACAAACAATATTATTGCACCATCAAGTGGAAAACCAATTGCAGTACCGTCTCAAGATATGGTCATGGGATGTTATTATATGACTAAAGAGAAAAAAGGTGCAAAAGGGGAAGGAAAATTATTTTCTAACAGAAATCAATTGATAACTGCTTATCAAAGTGGGAAAGTGTCAGTTCATGCTGTGGTAAAAGTGAGAGTGGAAGATGAATTGCTTGACACAACTCCTGGAAGATTGATGTTTAACTTGATCTTGCCAAAAGAAGTTAGAAATTATGGAATTACATTTGGAAAAAAAGAATTGGCAAAATTAATTGCTGAACTTTATAAAAGATATGGATTTGAGAAAACTTCAAGTTTATTAGATGATATTAAAGAATTTGGATACCATTATGGTACACTTGCTGGAATTACAGTTGGAATTGAAGATTTGAAAATCCCTGAAACTAAAAAAGAAATACTTGAAAATGCTGAAAAAGATGTGGCAGAAGTCGAAAAACAATATAAAGCTGGAGAAATTATTAACGAAGAAAGATATAGAAAAACAGTGGGTATTTGGGCAGAAGCTACTGAAAAAGTAACAAAAGATATGATGGATAACCTTGATGAATTTAATCCAGTTTATATGATGGCGAATTCAGGAGCCAGAGGATCAATTGCGCAAATGCGTCAACTTGGTGGAATGCGTGGACTTATGGCGGATACGCAAGGTAGAATCATTGAAATGCCGATTAAAGCCAACTTTAGGGAAGGTCTTAACATCTTGGAATTCTTTATGTCATCACATGGAGCGAGAAAAGGGCTTGCCGATACAGCACTAAGAACGGCGGATTCAGGATATTTGACAAGAAGACTTGTTGATATTTCGCACGAAGTTATTGTAAACCACGATGACTGTGGATGTGAACATGGAATTGTCGTATCGGACTTGATGGATGCTGGGGAAGTTATTGAAAAATTAAGTGAAAGAATTTATGGAAGAAATTTAGCGAAAGATTTAGTTCATAATGGAGAAGTTATTGCAACTAGAAATACTTTAATTGATGATGAATTAATTAAAAAAATTGAAGAATTGGATATTCGTGAAGTAGAAATTAGAACACCTTTGACTTGTAAATTGGAAAAAGGTGTTTGTAGAAAATGTTACGGGCTTGACTTATCTAATCATAAGGAAATTTTAAAAGGGGAAGCAGTTGGAGTTATTGCAGCTCAATCAATTGGAGAACCTGGTACACAGCTTACAATGCGTACTTTCCATACTGGAGGAGTTGCCACAGCGGCTTCAGTTCAATCTGACTACAAAGCGGATGTTGCTGGAAAAGTTAAATTTAGAGGTATTTCTACACTTGTAAATGAAGAAGGAAAAGAAATTGTTGTTTCTCAAAATGGGCGTCTAATAATAGGAAAACATAGATATGAAATTCAATCTGGTTCAGTTTTACATGTAAAAGATGGAGATACAGTTAAAAAAGGACAAGTTTTAGTTGAATTTGATCCTTATCAAACACCAATTATTACATCTGAAGAAGGTAAAGTGGAATTTAGAGATATTTATGTAAGAGAAAACATTGACGTAAAATATGGAGTTACTGAAAAAGTAGCTATAAAACCTGTGGAAAGCAGCGATGTAAACCCTAGAATCATAATTTACACAAAAGATGACAGAAGAGTGGAATATGCAGTTCCTTATGGAGCATATTTAATGGTAAATGAAGGAGATCATGTTAAAAAAGGTCAAACTATTACAAAAATCTTGAAAACAGGAGAAGGAAATAAGGATATTACTGGAGGTCTTCCTCGTGTACAAGAGTTGTTTGAAGCAAGAAATCCTAAAGGAAAAGCTATTTTGTCAGAATTTGCAGGGCGTGTTGTGTTCTCAGATAAAAAGAAAAAGGGTATGAGATTAATCTTGATTGAAGATCCTGAAACTGGAGAATTGATTCAAGAATATACAGTTCCTGTGGGAGAACATCTGGTTGTAACTAACGAAATGCTGATTGAAAAAGGTGCTAAAATTACAGATGGACCAGTTTCACCTCACGATATTTTGAAAATTAAAGGGCTTGTGGAAGCACAGCAATTTATACTTGAGTCTGTACAACAAGTTTATCGTGAACAAGGGGTTACAGTAAATGACAAACACATTGAAATAATTGTTAAACAGATGTTCCAAAAAGTAAAAATTAAAGAAGTTGGAGATTCTCTATTCTTAGAAGATGAATTAATTGAAAAGAAAATTGTTGAAAGAGAAAATGAAAAATTAATTTCAAATGGTAAAAATCCTGCAACTTATGAACCTGTAATACAAGGTATTACAAAAGCGGCAGTAAACACAGAAAGTTTCATTTCAGCAGCGTCGTTCCAAGAAACTACAAAAGTATTGGCAAATGCAGCAGTTGAAGGAAAAATTGACAAACTTGAAGGAATGAAAGAAAATGTTATAATTGGTAAGAGAGTGCCAGGAGGAACTGGATTTAAAGACTATTTATATTTGGATGCAAGATTAAAATCTGACATTGTACAAGAAGCACAAGATGAAGATCAAATATTAGAAGATGAAGTTAAACTTAGTGAAAACGAAGAAACTTCTGGTGAAGAATAGGAACATTTTTTAAAAAATAAGGGAAATTTTAAATTTCCCTTATCTCATTAATATGAAGTTAGTTTTTAGCTCCAAATAATTTAAAACAAATGAGGAGATTTTATTAAATAGTACAAGAACACTCGCGACTTTAGTCGTGAGATGAATTGTATGAAAATTTTAGTAAGCATATAGGGAAACTTGTATGTAGACACGGAGCAAAACCGT
>ERZ773197.1604-NODE-1604-length-15258-cov-20.305400_pt1 | contig 15258 bp, 12 predicted proteins | sample MGYA00580999_ERZ773197 | MGnify/ENA primary metagenome ERZ773197 (study PRJEB29015, sample SAMEA2738166) | human oral metagenome | biome: human oral; feature: human-associated habitat; material: saliva | place: China | collected 2185 ...
AGAACGGGTCAGTTACCGAATAGGTTTGTGAGGTGCGACCAGTGTGGGTAGTGTGCCCAATGTAACCGTTCTCATGCACACGGTCAGGTAGATACGTGCGCACATGCAGGTCGCCTGGAATAGCGTCAGCCGCATAGTTCACAAGCGTGTTCTGCTGACCCTTAGACCCTTCGGGTAGCTCAGCGTAGTTCACCGGCATCCACTGGACAGCCTGCCACGGGAACGCGGCGTTACCGCCGGTGTGCTGGTCAAACATTCGCTTGAGCCAGCCGCCCTCGACGCTTTCGTCCATATAGATGTTCTTACCTTCACGTGCGGCAGGAGCGTAAGACCAGCCCGACTCGAAGTTAAAAGCAATCGTCGCAAGGTTACGGTCAGTCACAATGCCACCATATTCCTTAGCGGCTTCAATCTGCATACGCAGAATACTGTCGCCGGTCTTGTCAATGGAGCGCAAGTAGCCATCGGTATCGAAGTCCTTCGGCAAACGCCAACGCTGACCCGCGTGCGGTGCCTCCGGGTACTTAGTGGCATCAATGTTGCCGTCAGCCATTTTCGCGGGGAACGAAGCGCCACGCTGGTAGTTCGGGAAAGTCACCGACAGGGCGTGCTCGATTTTGCCGCGACGTAGCTCGTCAATACCAATCTGGGTGTTTTCGTTAGCCATACCCACCACAGAGGAGGTACCAGATGCAAGGTTTAGCCAGTAGTTATTTTCGCCTAGCCCACCAAAGTTGGGGATACCAGTCATGAAACCACCAGACGAGTACTTGACGACAGGTGTCCAGTCTGCTTCAATCTGAACGTTCAGGGTGCCGCCTGCCTTCTCTACAGCCGCGCGGGTAGCAGTGATAGCGCCGGTGTGTGCGTCAATAGTCACACCCTCAACAGGGTTTACGAGGCGGAAAGTCTGACCACGACCAATGGGGTATCGCATATCGCGTCCAGATTCCATGTCGCGAGAGTATGCCTGTACCGTGATAGTGTCGCCAGCAGAGTAAGGGGATACGTGGTTCCTGGGAGTGTCCACGGGAGTCAAACCGTCCTTAGCAGTGGTCTTCTCACCAGGAACAGCCTGTAGCTGAGCTGTCTTAGCGTCAGTGGTCTGGGTCTTACCCTCAACGGGCGCAGAGGTGAAGTAAGCCGTATCGTAGTTCACCTTCTGGCGCTGAGTCTTGTCCTTGCCGCCAGCCCATGCGGTGACGTTGGGAACAGTGCCGTCTTCGGACATCTTAATAGTCGCTGTAGCGTTGTAAGTCTGCGCGGGCGCATCCTGCATAACATGGAACATGGAAGTCCACAGACCAGTAGCACTATCGTAAGTAGCCAAGGACTTATCACCCGACGGGTTAGGGTGCTTCAAGTACCAAGTCGGAATAGGGCGGGAGCCCATAGTGAGGCGGCGGGTTGCCTCATTGGTCAGGGCACGGTTGTCGCGGGATACGACCTCTACATATTCCTGGTTAGGGTTAGAAGAATCGACAGTGAGGGTAGGAATAAGTTCCTGACCTGCGCCGGAGCGGTTTACGTTCTCGGCAGTCAGCCACTTATTGATGGTGCGTGAGTAGACGAGGTGCTGGGAGTTGATGTTCTGACTATTGTCAAGAACGGGGGTGTTGTCGGGGAGCTTCTGGTAGGCGAAGGTGTCGCGCGCTACCTGCTGACCAGAGCCCCAGATGCCAGTGTCCTCAACCTTATGCAGGTCTTCCACCGTCTTGGAGCTGTCTACGGGCGCATAGGGCGCTAGAGCCTCTTGGGTGGGGTCAGCGTTGTTGAAACAGAAACCGTTCACGGTGTTACCGTTCTCATCGAGAGGGACGTTCCTGTATCCGGTTACTAGGCAAGGTTTACCGTTGCTAGAGCTAACGGTTTTGGTGGGTGCTGTTTCGCCGTGGTGGTTATCCCAGGCATTGGTGCCTGTAGCGTTAGCCATAGTCGACGGGAAGAGTGTTAGGGCGGTTAGGGTTAGTATTGTTGCTTTACGGTGAGTATTGCGCAATAGTCTGACCTTCAAAGGTTTATCATGCTGGCACAAATGTATATTTTTACACCGAACGTACGGGTGCCTATATCAAACGCGCCAGTTTATGCTTATAGTTACGAATACTCTATATCATAGTTTATACTAGGGTGCATAAATATACATAAGTTGCGAAAGGATAAAAACATGTGGTAGACTTGAATTATCAACTTGAACGAAAGGAACAATCATGCAGACCAAGCCCCTGGAACAAATTTTTGAACAGGCAGACATCTTCGGTATGGCACGCCGCAACGGTATCTCGCCCGAGAGCATTGTTGCCTACGGAGTTTACGGTTCCCAGGCTGTTGGTCTGGCTAACGAAAACAGCGACTTCGACGTTTTCGTTATTATTGATGAAGACATCAAAAAGAACCGCCGCATGATTAACAGTGAAGCCGGTGACTACAAGTTCATCCCTGTAACTGAATGGGACAAGCACGGCGGTATGCTGTTCGACGTTCTCGCACTGGGCACTTTTACCTTCCCTAAGATGCGACGTAACGGTTCAGATACCCCCACGAAGAACCCGTGGGCGGCATACATTCTGAACACCCGCCCGTCCCTCTACGAAGCAATAGACGCGGCACAATCCTCAGCAAAGTACGCACGTATCCGCCGAGACGAAATGCAGGCACGCGAATCTTACGACCCTGTAAGCATGTACAAGCGCGAAAAGCTGGCACGTAAGCAGACCATCCGCGCACAGAAGATGGAAGATTACCTGTACAGCATCTTCACTACCGACGATGCGCGCTACACCCCGTACTTCACAGCTGATGAGCGCGCCGAGGTGTTCAACTTCTAACCCGCCCTGCGTAGTGTCCCCGTGCTGTTTTTAATAGTGCGGGGACACTACACCCCCTAACCCTTAACCTCCTACACGAAAGGCAAACCTATGAGCCGCAAACGTATGAAGAAAACCAATGTGAATAACAATAAGCAGACTGTCCGCCTCGCCTGGGCTTTCAAAGATGAGGCGTTGCACGCTTGGAACAGTACTTTTACACAGGCACGCCGCAACCAAAGCCGTATCCTAATTCCTGACCCCAACAATCTTAACCCTCTACAGTGGGACGAGCCCATTGATGCAGATGACCCGGAAACCTGGGTGTCTGTGTCGCTAGAAACCTTGGAGCCGCGCACCGGTGTAAACTGGGCAGATGGCTGGTTCAGGAGGACACGCTTTGATGGGCACAATTTCTGGCTGGTGGATGAAGCAGGTGAAATCATTGAGCCTGACCGGGGAGCCGCCTTCAGCCTAGAGGATGGTAACCGAGGTGTTAAGGTAAATGAGTCCTGGAGAGATGAGGTGCTTAGCGTGTCTTCTCCACGCCACCAGTTACTCACAGCTGATAGGCGCATCGATGTGCATGAGCTGACAAAAGCTATCAGTTTGGGGGAAGATTTTAACGCTCTGACTTCCCTTATGGATACTCTTACCTTCATCGAAAGGGGTGACCCCTGGTTCCCTGTTCGTGAAGCAATCTTAAACCTTCAATGCAACCCCACGTTGGAAACGATTCTTGCGGTTAGCGACGCTATTGATAAGGCTGTTGATGCAACAGTCCGGTTTGAAGCGTAAAAGTTACCTACACCCCCAATAAAAAAGTTAAAGCCCCTACGTAACAATGAACGTAGGGGCTTTAATAGCGTCTAATTTAACGGAAAGTTGCGCTATTAGGTGGTAGTTCAACTTGGGGGAAGATAGTTACTTTGCTTAGGGCTGTAACTTCTTTTGAGGCACGCAATCGCTTGTGAAAATCAATAACAGATGGCGGTGTGGGGAAGGCGGGCTTATTATTGTTCTGACCTCGGTACCCGTCCCATTCGCTCCACCGTTTACGACACCTACGGCATCCCTCACGGTAACACAAGGTAGGTGTACCGCAGGGGGTGCCATCCTTCATTACCCCGCTACATGTTTTATGGCTAACTTTTAAGCTGATGTAATCAATATACGGCTTATAAGGGGTATAGAGTCCTCTAACCCAGAAAAACCTATAGTGTCGCTTATAGCACTCTTTGCAGTCTAGAGTGTAATCCTGGGAATCTTCCAAGCCGCATCCCTTGCAAGGCGGCGATGCGGGGGTAGTAATAATATCTGGGCGTTGAACCTCATATACCGGGTTGTCAGGGGGAACGAGTGCGTCCCCATCAATTTTTCCACGCTTCAAAATACGCTCAATCGCCGGAACCCAGGCAGTGCGATTTTCACAATGATACTCAACACAATCAAAGCAACCCGGCGTAAACATCCCACGGGGTGCCCCGCACAGCGTACACCAGCTCGTCGTATTATAAACGTCAGCAGGAACGGGGACACGGAACACTACACCAGTCGGCATGCGGTGCTGGCAACCCTCACAGCCGGGGGTTGCTAAAAACATGCCCTTCACAACAGGGCATAGTGGGCAAACATAATCTGTACGGTTATCACGCACCTGGAGCCATTTACTGAACGTGAAACCAGCTTGATGCCACCAATAGTGTCGGTAAAGGCAAGCGTGACAGGCTTCATTAACATCAAGTGGGCTGGAACCGCAAGGGCACATAGTCATAACGGCGTGCCTGTAATTAAGCGCCTCAATATAACGGTTCGTACCTCCCCGCTTCCAACGCCTATATTCAAGCCAGAGGCAGGCAGGGCACACTAACTGGCATGTATTATTATCATGCTCCGGGTGGTTGCAATCAGGGCATAGCTTATTATGCTGTTCTCCCAAAATGCTTTTTCTCCTTTAAAAATAAGAGAAGCGGGGCTACATTAAGCTTCAAACAAGCTGAGGTAGCCCCGCTGTGCTTGTTCAACTATATAAGTTTACAACATGTTAGCGTCGGGTACCTAAAACACTGCGCGTAAATGCACGTTTCACAAATACGCGGTTCATCTGGTTATACATGTCGCCTGATTCTAGCTTGTATTCTATCTTCGGGTCTTTCTGAGCGTAGGAGCGCAAGCCGATACCTTCTTTAAGGTATTCGAGGTCGGCAAGGTGGGCTACCCACTCATCATCGATGGCTGACAGGGCGGCGGCACGCGCGTACATAGCCGCGTGTGCTTTATCTAGCTCTACCATAGATAGCCACTGTTGTTCTGCGGCTGAGGTGAGCTCACGCACGATAGCGTCACGTGTCAGTTCTGTGCTGGATGGGTACTCTTCCTCTAAATCTTTAGGGGAGATAGTGGGCGACCATTCCAGCTCCTCTTTAAGGTGTCTCCAGAGGTTTTTGAGGTTCCAGTCATCAACATGCTTGCCTTGCTCGTCTAACCAGTCACCTACAATGTTGCTTACGCATTGTTCGATAAACCAGTGTGCTTGGTCGATAATGAAGTCGGTGTCGCCGGTAAGAATTTTAGCGCGCTCACTGTAGGTGGTTTTGCGCTGTTCCGTAAGAACATCATCATACTGGAGCGTGTTCTTACGTGCTTCACGGTGACGACCATCAATGGAAGCCTGCGCGCTTTCAATCGCCTTCGTGAGAAGCTTACCTGTAACAGGGGTGTCCGGGTCTTTCGACATGGCGCGCGCCACCCTAGCCAAGTTTCCTGCCCCGTAGAAGCGCAGAATCTCATCATCTAGCGACAGGAAGAATTTACTCTTACCGGGGTCACCTTGACGACCCGAACGACCAATCAGCTGGTTATCGATACGGCGCGAATCATGGCGTGTAGTACCAATAACATATAAGCCGCCCAGGTCGCGTACAAGCTCTGCTTCTTCTTCCACCTTAGCGTCCGCGACGGGTTGCAGTAGCTTACGCTGATTCTCATACTCGGCAGGCGTGTACTGAGGGGTTAGCCCCATGATAGCGAGCTGTTCTTCCACAATCATGTCCGCGTTACCGCCAAGGAGAATATCCGTGCCGCGACCAGCCATGTTGGTAGATACCGTAACAGCGCCTAAACGACCCGCCTGAGCAATAATATGAGCTTCCTGCTCCTCATGACGGGCGTTCAGTACGTTATGCTTGATGCCCGCCTGAGATAGTAGCCTAGATAGCCGTTCAGACGCGGCAACACTGGTCGTACCAATAAGGATAGGTTGAACTAGCGGGCGGGTATCCCCATCCTCTGTGGTATAGGTACCTTCAGCTGACTCATGGAGAGTCTTAATCTCAGTGATGACTGCTTTAAACTTCGCAGATTCTGATACGTAGATAGCGTCCGGCAAATCTACACGCGCCAGAGGCTTATTCGGAGGAATAACACGAACCGTCAGCTCATAGGTGTTCGCAAGCTCAGCGGCTTCCGACTCAGCCGTACCAGTCATACCCGACATTTTCTCGTAAAGGCGGAAGAAATTCTGCAAAGTGATGGTAGCTACTGTGGGATTCTCAGGCTGGATAACTACCTGACGGTTCCCCTTAATTCGCTCTTTCGCTTCCAGAGCCTGGTGTAGACCGTTACTGAAACGCCTACCTTCCATAGCGCGCCCCGTATGCTCATCCACAATCATGACTTCACTACCGCGAACAATGTAGTCCTTATCGTAATCATAGAGAGCTTTAGCCTGCAATGATGCACGGAGGAACGTTAAAAGTTCACTGTGTGTACCGAAAAGAGCCTTATCCGTGGTACCCCACACGTCCTCAATATAGTCGTAACCTTCTTCAAGGAACTGGGCAGTGCGCTTCTTCTTATCAAACTCATAATGCACACCAGGCACCATGCTATCGACCATGTGGGCGCTCGCCTCGAACCATTTCTCTGCCTCAGCCACATCTTTCGCTGGCGCAGAAATAATGAGCGGCGTACCCGCTTCATCAATAAGGATAGAGTCCAGCTCGTCAATGATGACGTAATTCAGTTCCCTCTGTACCCGGTCGGCTGGGTCTTTCGCGATATTGTCGCGCAGGTAATCGAACCCAAACTGGTTATTTGTGCCGTACACAATGTCGCGGGAATAAATATCTTTCCGCTCCGCAGGTTCCATAGACTCTTGGATAGCGCCGTGTGTCATGCCCAGGAAGGAGTAGACGCGCCCCATCTGCGCCTCCTGCTCACGCGCCAAATAGTCATTGGTCGTCACAAGGTGCGCCCCCTTACCCGTAAGAGCGTTCAAGTACAAGGGAGCTACAGCGGTTAGTGTGTTGTGGGTTACAACATGGTCGCCCGCGAGGAAAAGGTGCGACGGGTGAGAAACAGTGAAGCAAACCTGCTCCTTCTCATAGCCCATGTCTTCTACCGCGATGACCTGCACATTAGGCTTAGGTTTGCGGTTAATGTCTACAGCCCACCCAAACTCATCATGGGCGGGGCGAACAACAGCCCCCCAACCGAGAGCGCGGGCGTGCCAAGCAATAGTTTCAGCATCAAGCTCCGACCAGGCGGAAGCGATATAAGAATTAGCTTCCGGCAAAGACACAGTTACCACGCTGTTAATGAGAGAACGAATCTGCTTCTCCGAGCCCAGAGGCTTATCAGCAGTAACAGGGATGTGCGGGTCTACGGTCTGCGCTAGAAGCTCCTGTAAAGTAAAGCCTGCATCTTCCAAAACAGTGCGCGCAACCTCAACATTCACCTGATAGTGGCGAACAGAACCATCCTTGACATCGACGGTGGCGACAATTCCACCAGCCTGACAGAGCGCCTTAAAAACATCTACAGCACCCTGAGTAGCTTCTGCACCATCTAAGGAGCCCCCTGTAAGCTCTACAAAGCTATCTAAAGGCTTATCAGAGGAGCCGACGTACACAAACCCATCTTCCTTAGATAAACCGGCTGTGGGGTCTTCACAGGTTCGGAACAGGGCATCTGTCTTACCGGCACGCGGAATAAAAACAGCCTCCCGGCGAGAAAGACGCTCAGCAATAACCTTAGTAGTAACAGTTTCAGTAACACGCTTAGCTACAACAACTTCCCACAGGTGCTCGTTATTGCAGTCAATGTAACGACCATCAATGAAATGCACACGGTAAACATTCTGCTTACCCTGCGGGAACACACCAGTAACACTAGTAAGCTCACCAGTACCAGCATAAATAGTGTCACCAATAATAATTTCCGAAGCAGGCTTAGCCCCCTCCGGAGTTGGGATAAGCGTATCAAATGTGACTGCCTTACCCTCACCCGTGCGCATCTCAGCAACCTGCCCAAGATGCAAAGCAATACCGCCAAGCATCTGAACATCGTAAGGGCGCTTACCCAGCACGCGCTTAGAAGCCTCGCGAGCTACAGCAAACGTTTCTGGGATAAGAGAATCAAGCTCCTCGCCGTCCGCGATGCGCTTCTTAAATTCCTCAGTCTGTGCTTTAAGTTCTTCATCTGTCATATCCTCAAAGAGGGGCGCTAAAAGGTTAATTGCCTCTAAATACTTTTGCGCACGCTTCTCTTCACGACGTTCACCAAAACGGAGAGCTTTCTCAATGGGATTAGCCAAAAAACAATGCCTTCCAATGCAAAAATAGTGTGTTTCTTTAGCGGTTATTTTACCACGTATCTGTATAGGAAAATATATCGGCTACACACGGATATACTCTAAAAGTATATTCAGAAACAACTTCACAGGTCACGACAAAAACATGCTTACACGATTCACCCGCAAACTAGGCACGGCTCCACTCGCCTTATCAGAGGCAACAACCCTTATTGTCGGCGCAATTGTCTACATTGGCTCAGTATGCTGGGCTGTATGGGAGCTACAGAACCTCCTGCCCGCACTCATCCTTATCGGGCTGTGGCTTGTAGTCCGGCGAAGCCTGCAAATGGAAATCTTCTACCGCCCCATGCTACTGGGTATCTGGCTTACATACAGCCTTGTTAGCGTACTAGCCGTACTAGACGGAACCCGACGAGAAGACTTGTTCGGAGCCTCATTCGTTATTCTGGGTGGCGTCCTGATTCAATGGGCGGCGAACACTCTATCAGACCCAAATAAATAAAAAAATACCCCTTATCAAAGCATCCAATCCATGCTCTGATAAGGGGTATTTTTGTGCGGTACCGGCGGGATTTGAACCCGCGGATGCCGTAACCAGCATCTACTCCTTAGCAGGGAGCCCCATTCGTCCACTCTGGCACAGTACCTTAAACGCCTACAAACGTAAGCGATAAAACAACTATATCACAGATATTAGCTAGAACGCAACATCGGAACGCCAAGCGTTTAGACGCGCCACCAAATCCTGCCCCGCGTAGCCCTCTAGAACATCATAGAGCGCTTCACTCACACCATTTGTGCCCCAGGGGAAGCGACACACCTTATAGCCCGCCGTGGATACCGTGTCGGTCACACCTAAAGAAACTTCCGCGCTCAGATTATCGTTGCCTGGGTTGCAGTCACGGGTAGGGTTTGAAGCGGTGGCTCCAATAAGGCGAGCGCCTGTGGTGGTTTCCACAAAATCCTTGAGCAGGTCAAAATCATCGCTCTGGAAAGCGAGCTTAACAACATCTTCACCGCTAAGGGTGTTCTTTACATCAATAGTGCTTGTGTACAACATAACTTGTCTTTCTGTGTGTAGGTACAAAATAGTGGAAGGCGACCCGCCAGAGGGTTTTCTGGCGGGTCGCCTAAAAGGTGAAGAGCGGCTGACGGGAATCGAACCCGCGTATCATGCGTGGGAAGCGTGTGCTCTACCATTGAGCTACAGCCGCATATGCAACAAGTGTACCAAAACAGGCGAGCTTGTTGCAAACACAATTATACACAAAATGCGTGAAAGATTCTTTAACCGCGTGCCTTACACGATTTACAAGTCGCCTCGTGTGCGTCATACCAGGCAAGGAAACTGTGTAGACGTTCACTCTCAAGAATGAACAGCACCACGTAGAGGGCGGAAGCTACAAACCAGGCAACAAACGCAATAATACTGGTAGCAGAGCTAATCAAACTGACAGCCCCTAATCCCGCCGTGCTAAGAACAATAATGGCTAGAACGTTAGCTGATGCGTAAGCTACCAGACAGACGAGCCACGCCTTAAAGGAGCCAACCTTAAACAGCTTCCACACTGATTTACTGCCTTCAAAGTGATTTAGAAGCCGGTACGCAATCACAAGAACGTACATAACCAGAGCTGAGGGGACATACATGTAAGCCGTGCTTTTGAAAAGCGCCCCGACCGCTTCTAGAAACGTCAAGCCTCCATACTGCCCTGCTTGTAGGAAAGCCAACGCAACAGTGAACAAGATAGACACACATCCAATTAGCGCCACACCTGTTAGGAAGCGCCTAACACGCCTCTGAAGGGTGTAAACGTCTTCGGACGGGTCGACGTTGTGTGGGTCTAGTACAGCGTCGATAGGGCAAGAAGAAACGGGGGTGCTCATTGTGGCTCCTCAAAATTAGGGTACGGGTTAGAGTTTGTTACTGTATTTATAGCGCAATAGAGCCGCCATGCGTATGTTCTGTATGGCGGCTCTATTGCGCACTTATTCTTCCTCGTCTGGTTCTTCGCGCTTCAGCATATACACGGCGGCATCCGTGTACCTGGGGAACAAGTCATACGAGCACAGGTTCCAGATATTACCTAAAGCGAAAGCTACTACGACCGACAAACCATACCAAGCGTAGTTACTCCCATTATGGAACGAGAGCGCGTAACCTGCTGAGAGGGCAATTACAGAAATAAACTCCGGAACATCTGTAAGCGAGAAAGACTTACGGAACGGCTCCTGGACAAGGTAGGAAGTTTCCTCAAGCTTTGACGTGTAGCAGGGGCGTAAGCGTGTTAGCGGGATAAGGCGCGCCAGCACCTTAACCACCAGCACAGCAAACAGAAGAGTGGCGCATACGCGCGCGAAAGAATCCCAAATACTTGTAGCAAGCGGCACACTGTTATTCACAAAAGCGATAACACCCGTCAAGACAGCAATATCCCACACGTTATCCCACGAGCAACCACGCAGAAAATCACGCCGCATATCCGCGTCCAAAGACACGAAGGTTTTATCCATCCGCACCGGGTCGTACTTCACAATCTCCGGCATATCAATATCAACATCTAGAGCCATAATTTAAAAGGTGCCCTCCCTGTAGGAATAAAAACATAACCATTATATATAAAGGTGACCCGCCAGGCTAAAAAACCTGACGGGTCACCATCTTCAGGAAGCTTTAGAACTTGATAGGTGCAATGAGAGACGCTCCACCCGCACCCGTGCCGCCAGACTGTACACGCGCCACATCCGCAGGAACAGTGCGAATAAGGTGTGTATCAACCTGACCAGATGCGCCCTCAACCAAGGGAACCTCCGAGGCAGGCTTAGGGGCGTTAGCGGTTTCGCTATCAAGAAGTTTCTCATCAGCGTTTTGCTTAGGCTTAAAGATGCTAATCAGACCTGAGAACAACATAATCTCCTGTGTTGAGTGTGAACGTGTATCTACTATATCGCGTTTAGAACGGGATGCCTAAAACCTTAGACTCAAGGGCGGCAGAGTACACGTCACGCAACATGAAATAGCCCTCATCATTAACACCATACTGCTTAAACGCCTTATTGAAACGGCGGGCACCCTCAGCGAGCATACCCTCAAACGTCTCAATCGTATTGCCAGCTTCGTCTGTGGTGACTAGAAGCCCAATCTCTGCGAAAGCATAAGTCGGGTCTTCCATAATTCCGTACTCACCAGAGCCGTTAAAAATGTCGGTCGCGGCACTCTTATACAGGTCGCTCATAGTGAGGGCGTAGCGTTCACCGTAAGGAGCCGCCTTCTCGTAAATAGCCTGCGCGTTATCGGCAATAGCGCCCTCGTTAATATTGTGAACCGCAAGCTCAGGGTCGTTAGCGCGGTAATCCAAATCATCAACCGTAATGGGGCGCTGTACGAGGGAGTCGAAAGTTTCCCCCGGTGTGTCACCCAGAATTTCCCACACGCCCTTATCGGTGGGGGAAGCAGTAAGGGAGGAAAGCTGAGCCTCAGTGTAAGGGTGCAGGTAGCTAGTCATGATGTGTAAACCTTTCAGTAAAAAACCTTTATAGGAATATTCTACCACATGTTTTGACGTACCGTGTGGCTTATGGTGTACACGGCGCGCATCGAACAATCAAATTGTTCTGATACCCAAAACCGAATGTGTTACCGGCACCTTGGTCACCGTCAGAGCCAACCTGCGCACCGGAACAGGTAACGAACCATAGCGACCGCTCCCCCGTTTTCTCCCACATCTTATCCAAAGAAGTAAGCCGATTCTGAGGTACCGTAAACATATCTACAACGTGCCACTGCGTAACACCCCCGTAACCGTCCGTAACAAACACACGCTCACAACCCTTGAGACGATGCAAATAACCCCACGGAGACAAGTAATAGTTCCGCTTATTCACATGCCCAGCAAGAATCGTCGAACCCTCCGAAGCGGCAATAGGATTAGACGGGCTGTAATAGATACCAGAACCGTCCGTGGTGATAGGTAGAATCATCTTCCCGCCCGTAGCGCCACTAGCGGTTAAAGACGCAGAAATACCGTGAGAGGGGATGCACCACCCGAAAGCCGGGAGGTTGTTTGGAATATCTGTCGTAATTTTTGATGCGTCAGCCTCACAAACAGCCTCTCGCACCTCAACCTCCGGCTCAGGAGCATAGAGAGTATAATCATCTAGAACAGGCATTTTTTCACCCTCAGAATCAGCAGGAGGCTGATAAACAGGCGCGCCCGCATCTGTAGTAGCGATAGGTGTAGCTTCCCTATGCTCTACCGTATAAGGAATACGGATAGTATTATCTTTAGCCACATAGGGACGGTAAGTCGCTAGAAGCCCCGCTAAGCCGCCCGCAACAGCAACCCCTCCGCCTATAAGCAAAGCACGGCGTGACGGCTTCTTAGAGCTGCCTGCGCCCTCATGTGGGTGTTTTGTAATATTGTCGTCCTGAGTAACCATGTATTTATCATAGCTGATATGATGGGGTTATATTTCTACGGGGCGAAAACCTCGCAACCCCAACTAACAAAGGCTGTTAATTTTGAAGAAAATTCTCCCTCTGACCATGCTCGCGCTCACTGTCACCCTCGCAGGTTGCGGCGCAGACACGACCAGTAACACTAACGCAACCGCCACCCCCACGGCTACAGCAACCGTTACCACCTCAGAAACACCCACCCCTACAGCAACCGCTCCAACCTCTGTTGAACCTAGCCGTGACGCGAAAAACCCTAATGTAGCACAGGGCAACGACTATTCCACTGGCATGAACGGCGTAACCGAGACGAAGCCAGGCAATATCACTACCGTAACCGGAGACATCGCACCCCACAGTACGGGCAACACTGAAGCTGAAAACCCCGTAACCCCAAACCCGGAGCACACTAAGCCAGCCACCAACGAGGATAAGAGCAAGCTTCAGGAAATTATCAAGAACCTTGAAGGGTCACCCGTAATCTCAGCCGGTAGCTACGACATCCACCCGAACCTCAAATACTCAATCAAGCCAGCTAACAGCAAGGAAGAAAACGGGGAACTCTCGGCAGATAAGTATGCTGAGGTTGTTATCCTGGATGACGTAGCAGACGGCGGCGAAGAATACGCTGTAGTAGCACCACAGGTCAAGGGCAACGAACACGACATCAAGCAGAACGGCTTCCGCCCCATCAACACCGAAGCGGCACGCCAAGCGTTGCAGAACGACCACAACACCCGTATTCAAGGCTTCCTACATTACGAGCCTAACGCAACCTACACAGGTAAGCAGACTCTAACACTGCATATTAAGCAGAGTAACCACGGCGCATACGCTAAAGCAGGCGCTGTAGCAACAGGCGACTCTACCGCAGAATAAAACAACTCCATAACCGCACTAGAAAACCCCCTTAACAGAAATTTGTTAAGGGGGTTTTCAGCCAGCTACAAGCAAGCACCACCGGATAGCTAAGGTCATTACTCCTCACAGACACACCCAGCGGGTACCAGCCTCTAAACCCAACTAGAGGACAAGTAAACCCAAAAAAGGGCGCGAATACACACCGGCAGAAAACTCATGCAGGGGTTGCCGACCGCACCGTAACCAATATTCCAAAAAGCTGAGAATACTTAACATGGTCAGTGCTCAAAACAACAACCACAATAACTATATCAAACCTTAAACAAAGCGAAACCCCTACAGGCTCTTAAACCTGTAGGGGTTTCCTATCTAGAATGATTCAAAACTACCGTAACAGCAATCCCAAATCAGAGATGAAAACTACTCAGCTTCACGCTTACGGCGCTTCGCAACAACGAAACCAGCACCTGTAAGAGCAAGAACACCGATACCGCCAGCAACAGCCGCAGTAGTTACATCAATACCACGGGCACCGTAACCAGTCTCACCAGTCTCAGCCTTAGCCTTCTCAATAGTCTTAGGCTGTTCCGGCTTAGCAGGCTCAGACGGCTTAGGAGTTTCAGGTGTAGCCGGAGGAGGAACCAGCTTCGTAACGGTAGCGTCACAGCCGTCAGTATCCTCATCCACGGTAGTGTTCACCTGGCACTTCTCGGGAGGAGTGGTTGGTGTCGGGTCAGACGGGGTCGGGTTGTTCGTCAAAACAATGGTGTTGAGAATACCCTCAGAGTAGACGCGGTTCATGTCCAGGTCGTTCTTCAAGGTTACTTCAACCTCAAACTCGACAGTCTCGCCAGCCTTGAGAGCACCAATTTCCCACACGTTACCGTTTACGGTGCCACGGTTGTTGGTGTTGAGGAACTTAACGCTCTTCACATCAAACTGGGAGCTGTCCGGGAACTCAGAGATAACTGCCTTCTCCATGTCAGCGCCAGAGCTGTTCTTAGCCTGCGCCTTCCAGCGGAGAGTAGCACCAGCCTTAATGTCCTCAGCCGGAGTGGTTAGTTCCTTATTGACCTGACCAACAATCTCCTTCACGCGGTGGATAGAGGTAACAATCGGGGTGTTATTGACCGTAACAACACCCAGGTCGCGCATCTCGTCAGCCTTGAAATCATTCAGAGACTTAGACTCAACCTTCAAGCTGTATGACTTGTTAGCACCCAGCTCCTGCGGCTTCTTAGCGGTAGCAGTCACAGTATCAGCAACATGACCATCAAAGTCAGTGCCAGTACCAGAGATGAGCTTACCTTCCTCAACGGTAATGTCGAACTTGTCGGTAACGTCCTTACCGTCCGAGTCTACAACCTTCAACGCATCCTTAGTGATGGAAACAAGTGGTCGCCAGTTACCATCAGCATCCTTACCGTACTCAATAAGGTCGGTAATGGAGAACTGCTCAGGTGCCTTGCTACCAGTGTTGCCGGTAACAGTCTGAGTAGGCAGGTCATTGCCAGCGGGGATAACAACATCCTCGTTAG
>ERZ773197.1608-NODE-1608-length-15242-cov-3.419306_pt1 | contig 15242 bp, 10 predicted proteins | sample MGYA00580999_ERZ773197 | MGnify/ENA primary metagenome ERZ773197 (study PRJEB29015, sample SAMEA2738166) | human oral metagenome | biome: human oral; feature: human-associated habitat; material: saliva | place: China | collected 2185 ...
ACCATTTCTTTTGATAAACACCTCTCTACCATTGGCTGGGTTGATGCCCGCAGAGCGCATCACTTTGAGAGCCGTGAGCGATTCGCCTTCCGCATAAAGCGGTACGGGCAAACGACTGTTTCCCTGCTTCACGTTGTCGGCATTGCGATTGCGCAGATAGTCGCTTATCTTCACTATTCGGTTACGGTTGTGGCTCATCGTAAGGTAAACATTCAAGCCCAACGGTCTACCGCTAAAAACGCGTCCTCTCAGCGAGAGTTCAACACCGGCATTGCGTATCTGCCCCAAATTCTCTTTGCCATTCAGAAAACCCGTATGAGCCGGTTTGGCAACAGTCATCACCAAATCGTTGGTGGTGTTTAGGTAAGCATCGAAGCTACCGCTTACACGATCATTTAAGAACGCAAAGTCGATGCCTGCATTACGCTTCAAGGTGCGTTCCCATCTCAGATGGGTATTTGCCAATGCCGTTGGTACAGCTCCTATCTGGTTGTTGTAAATCAAATCCGAACGATAGCTATATGCCTGCCTTGCTTGATAAGAATGGAAATTAACATTACCCACAATACCTGCACTGGCTCTAATCTTGAGTAGCGTTACAACGCCATGATTCATGAAGCCTTCTTTGTGCACATTCCAACCAACGCCCAACATTCCGAAAGGAGCATATTTCTGCTGTGCACCAAATTTAGAAGATCCTTCACGACGAAAAGAAGCGTCTATAAAATAGCGGTTATCATAGACGTACTGCGCATTGATATAGCCGCCCAACATGCGTGCACGATCTCGGTTACCTTGCGGAGTAGACCCTTCGGCAAAAGATTTCGCCATGGAAGCATGATCCACCTTGTCGGACAACAGTCCTGTTGCAATGAATCCATCAGATTTTTGCTCTATGGCTTGAACGTTTGCTCCCAACGTAAGATTGAGCAGGTGCTGCCCATATTTGCCAAATGCTTTATTCCATACGGCAAAAATACTGGACGATATATCGGCATGACGACTGTGCAAGATGTCGAAACTCCCCCGCTTTTGCTTTTCCACATACAGAAAGCGTTGCGACAGTGGTGAGAAAAAGCTCTCGTCATCGGTTTGTGTTTCGGTCAAAGCTGCAGTTCCCTCTATTCGCAATCCGCCGCCAAGGTTCCATCGCAGGCGCAAACTATTGCTCATGGTGCGGGCGCTACTATTGATATAGCTGCTCAAACTCTTCTCATAAAGAGGGTTGGGTTTTCCAAAAGAAAGTTCGTTGTTTAATACCCCTGCTGCGGTATAGGGGGCATCATAAGGATTAAGCAGCGCATAGTTACTGAAACTACCGTAAGGCACATCACCAGTCGTTGTACTTTCCACTCTACCCGTATATTGGATGAAAAGCCGTGTCCAGTCTCCGTACACCAGATTGACATACAATGATGCCGTATGCCGATTGCTCTTTTGCATCACTCCGTTAGTGCCACTGTATCCGCCCATAAGTCGATAACGAAAAATATCACTTCCGCCCATGAACGACAGGTTATGCTGATGTGTTACGCCTGTACGTAATGGCATGCGCAACCAATTGGTATTCACGCCCGCTTTCACACGATCCAGCTTTTCATAATACACTTTCTGACGCTCCAAGTCGGTTTGACTGCTACCTTTCAAGTCGCCATAAATACCAGCCATGCGTTCGTATTCCAATTTTTCTGCAGCATTGAGCAGACGGTAAGCCGAAAGGTCCGCAACAGACAGTTGGTAACGCCCGTCGTAATCAACCTGTAACCGGCCAGCTTTTGTGGGCATCGAAGTAATCACAACCACACCATTGGCTGCTTTAGAACCGTAATATGCAGTAGCAGCGGCATCTTTCAACACCGAAACTTGCTTAATAGAAGCAGGCTGCAAACTAAAGATCACGCGCACATCTGTTTCCACCCCGTCGAGAATAAACAACGGCAAATTAGTACGATCGCCCTCCACAAAACTGCTGCGTCCACGCAAAACCATATCGGGAATATGGTTAGGGTCTGCACCATATTCATTATTGGGTATCAGTTCAAACCCCGGAGTATTGTTCTTGATCATATCCAGCAGGTTCGTATTTGTCTGCCTGATGAGCGTCTCATGGTCTATAACAAAACTCGCCCCCGTATAACTTTCTTTGCGCTTATTTACATACCCCGTAACAACAGCCTCGCTTATCTTTTCCGCCTGTTCGTTGAGAACAAAATGATAAGTAGTACGACTTTCCGATACTTTCAGCACTGCAGCTTTATACCTCAGCAACTGAGCAGAAAGTTCAACAGCCGTTGCAGGCAACTTGATAGTGAAAAGCCCTTTTACATCGGACTGTGTGGTAGCCAAAACCTTTTTGCCATCTGTAGCTTTTATAGAAACATGCTCCAAAGGCGTTCCGTCATCAGCATGCACCATGCCGCTTACCATACCCTTTTGGGCTGAAAGCGGCAAACAGAAAAAAAATAAGACAAGTATATAAAGGCTACTTTGAAAAAAGCAACGAGATATTATCATCACCTAAGTTTGGGTTATTTTTTGCAGTGCAAAGGAGGCATAATTCTGAAAAGAGGACAATACCCTCAAGTTGGTATTTTATGAAGTAAGTAAATGCAGCAAGGTTAACAACATCGCAGCTTTTCCAGACTGCTGACACTCGGTGTAGCAAACGGAATAGAAGAATTAGATAGAGATACTTATATTTGTTCCGAACGGTTAAAAAACAAAAGCTCCTGAAGAGGAAACAGAACAGCTATATGCACCATCGAAAATATCCTTATAGCGTTTGAAAATACAATAAGGCTGTCAGCTGACATCCTTATTGCGTCAGCTCACGCCCTTATTGTATTTTTGAGCGCGACAAATAAGGACAAAACTAAGAGAAAACACACTCCTCCAAAGAGTTTTATTTCTTGGTAGGAGAAGAAATAACTCATTGTCCACCCACTGTCCCCAGAGGGGACACACCATGCTTAACCGCGGGTGATGCCCGAAGGGTGAACCCGTGGAGTGGTGATGCCGCCCTCCTCCGACGCCGGCGGTGTCGCACAGCATCCTCTTCTGCCCGTCCGAGTTGCTCCCTTTAACTATGAAATTTCTACAAAAAATGAAATCTTTTTTTGTTACGCAAAAAGGCTGCATAACCCCTTTCTAACTTTGCATCGTCAAACAAAAGGAAGAACGAGCGAACGGCTAAAAGCAGCCCATAGCTCATGCGGATGGAGCCGCAAGCTTCCCCCCTTAAGAAATGGCGAGGTAGCTCAATTGGATTAGAGCAGTTGCCTACGAAGCATCAGGTTATGGGTTCGAGTCCCATCCTCGTCACAACACATGGAGTAGGTAGCTCAAGTGGTTAGAGTGTCAGATTGTGGGTCTGAATGATATGGGTTCGAGTCCCATCTTGCTCCCTTCTTTTTTATGCTCCAGTAGCTCAGTTGGATCAGAGCATCTCGCTACGAACGAGGAGGTCACAGGTTCGAGTCCTGTCTGGAGTACCACACAAAGAAAAGGCTTTCGAGCACTATCTATATATATAGATGGTTTCGGAAGCCTTTTGTGATTATCAGGAAGTTTTTACAGCAGGAATAGTAACTTTCCTTTTAGTTTTGAGAGAACACTTTTCAGCTCTTTCGCGGTTTCGCTTTCGGGAATCTCACCGATGAGGCATACCGCCTTTTCCATGAGGTCGTAGTCCTCTGCATTCAGAGGGTTCTCATTGATAGAGTATTCAGGGTCGGCGTATCTATAGAACTTATTCTCATACACCTCGATAGGAGCGTTGTATCCAAGTTTGTCCGATCTCATGATCTGAATATCTCCTTGCACCGTTCTCATCGAAACGCCCTTGTCGATGCCTTCCATCTCGTAGAGAGCATCAGAGCAGGCATCAACCAAATCCTCTATTGTCCATCTTCTGTATCTGTTTCTTAAGCATTTGTCTATAGTTTTGTACCGTATTAACGCGTTCTTGTTGACTGGCATGGCTATGATAGGAATCTTTTTTGTTCATTATTGTTTTTTGAAAATCTTGTTTTAAGGTGCCATGTCAGTGATAAAGGAAGCTGCGCTGCAAGGCACAAAAAAGTCGGAAAGCTTTCTGGGCTTCCCGACTGTCCTTTATCTCTTGCAAATTATTTTTCAGTGAAAACACATCATTTTATCTGTCAGAGAAAGAAAACGTGTCATCGTCGGAACAATCCCATAAGCACACGATAAGATGAGTTGCGAAACCGTGAAGTTTGGCAACTATCCTCCAAGCGTCGATGGGCATGGAGCAGTGAGCTGATGTGGATGTTCAGATTAGAGTTCATTTTCTTTTATCAGATAGAGTCTGCTTTTTTGCGTGCGCAAAGTTATTCATTCTTAGCGAGAAATCGTCCAACCAAAGGAAGTTTCCGCTTTTCGAGGTGCAAAACTACAATGAGGCTACGCAATCTTTTTGCGTATCACCCATCAATATAGTTTTGTTCACTTCTGCCATTTGCTTTTTCTTTAATATCCCGCCATTTCCTATGGGCATCCGTTGAATCTTTTACTATATATTATATGTGTGAGCGTTAAGCTGTGTTTATGAATTACGGTATTCCGAAGGAGAAATGCCGGTGGCGTTTTTGAAGTATTTTCCCATGAAGCTTTGGTTGGGGAAGTTTAGTTTTTGAGCCACTTCCTTCACGGATAGTTCGGGGTCGAGGAGCAAGCCTTTTATTTCGAGCACCACCATGTTGGTAATCCATTGCCCCGCGGTGCGGCCGCTCACGGATTTCACCACCTCGGAGAAATATTTTGCGGAGAGGCAGAGTTGCTCACTATACCATTGCACGCTGCGTTCTCGTCGGCAGTTTTCTTGCACCAGGCGGAGAAACTTATTGAAGATGTCATAGCTACGCATGGAGGCCTCATCGGGTTTGCCCACGCGCACCTGTAGCATGTTGCAAACATCGAAATAGAAGAGGCGCAAGAGAGCCAGTGTGGCTTCGGTGTGAAAGGCGTAGCTCGTGTCGCTCATGCGCTCGAGGAAGAGCGTGAGGATGTCGGCAACGCGCGATTGCTCTTTGGGAGTGAGGCGGATAACGGGGTGGTTGTAGAGATAGAGAAGATTGGGCCAAAGGTTCTGAATACCCACGAAGCTCTCGCGGCAATAATTCTGCGACACAACGACAATACGCCCCAGAAAGTCCTCGCTCGGCTTTGTTTCTGTGATGGTGAGTTCGTTGAGGCCTACAATGAGGTCGCCCGGTTGTACATGATAAGCAGTATCGTTGATGGTTAAATTTACAGTTCCTTGCTTACAAAACACGAAGAACATGAAGCCCAGTTGTAACGTTTTTTCCTTGAAGTCTATATCGTGGAATTTGTCTATAAAAAAAAGATTCCCATCTGTTCCTGGTACCTCATACGATGAGTAGTGTCGTGCATCGTTTAAGTTTATCTGTTTAATAACTGTCATGAAATTAATCCTACTAAACTAACTGTGTGCCAAAAGTGCAAATAAAATTTCGGAAAAGAAAGAAAAGGTGTAAAAAAACGATATAAATAGCCGAAGAAAGAAGTGGTTTGTTCTAAAGCAGATTGGCTGAATTTCGTGGAAACTTTGATGTCGTTGTAAATATCCTTATTACGTTTGAAAATACAATAAGGCTGTCAGCCAGCGCCCTTATTGTGTCAGCCGACGCCCTTATTGTGTCAGCCAGCGCCCTTATTGCGTTGCGCTCACCCCCTATTCCCAGCAGATGATGCCCGAAGGATTCACCCGCGGTTACGCATGGTGCGCCTCCGCCAGAGGCGTTGTCGGTGCTGGTTGCTGTGGTAGTGGGACGGAGATATTTATGCACATTATTTACACATTGATTAACGTTTCTGCGTGTCATTTTGAGAAAAGTTGTATTTTCGCAAAAGAATGGATATGAGCGAGAAAAACTGTCGGTCTCTTCAGGATATATATAACCCCTCTAAAAACAGAAGCACATGAAAACGAAACTGTCGTTTTTGTTACTGGTGTCGGAAATGTTGGGAGTGTCCGCCGTGGCACAAACCACCATTCCGCAGTTGTACACAGATAGTATATTGTTCGGTCAGAAAGGTTCGGCAGATGTCATCACTCGTGACCGCATGAACAAAGGCTTAGTGGGCACTCCGCTGGAGGCACTCAGTGGGCAGGCGGCAGGTGTGAATATCGCCTCGAGCGGTGCTGACCGCATGGCAATGCTCTCCTCGGTACGCGTGCGCGGTACGACTTCTCTAACGGGAGGTAACGATCCCTTGGTGATTATCGATGGAGTATATAGCGACCTCTCCGCGCTCAATAGTATCTTCCCCGCCGATATTGAGAGTTTCGCCATCTTGAAAAACGCAGCAGAGACCGCCCCTTACGGTTCGCGCGGAGCTTCGGGCGTCATACAGGTGACGACGAAGAAGGGTGCGGGCAATCATTTTCATATCTCCTACGATACCAATCTGGGATTGGAATCCGTCTATAAAACCCTTCCGATGCTCACCGCTGCGCAGTATCGGAGCGAAGTGGCACGCCTCGGACTGACAATTCCAGACGGTGGATTCAACACCGACTTTCAGCGCGCCATCACGCGCACAGGTTTTATCCAAAATCATCATTTAGCGTTCAGCGGGGGCAGTGAGAACTCCAACTATCGAGCCTCCTTGGCGCGCATGGACCATAATTCTATCATTCGCCTTCACGGCAGCAACAATTTTGCCGCAAAGGTCGATTTGATGCAACGCGCCTTCGATGGATTGCTACAAATCGACATGGGACTCTTCGGCACCTCGATGCAGAAGGACAATATCTTTGACGTACAAAAACTCTTCTATTCCACAGCCGCGCAGAATCCCACCCTCGACTATGCCCCTAAGGCTTCAGGCGGTTGGGATCGCAATTCGCAAGCCTCACAAATCGTACCGCCAGGCGCGCTCCTTAATGAACAAGACAAGGATAAGCTCCTGAATTTTAACACCCATCTCCGACTGACAGCGCGCCTCTCGAAAGATGTGAGCCTCTCGGCTTTCGGCTCTTATTCCTACAACTCCTCTTCCAACGGGCAGTATCTCCCCACCTGGTTGTGGGCACAAGGGCAGGCCTATCGCTCCGAACTCAAGAGCGAAGACTGGTTGGGCAATCTGGAAGCGCGTTGGAGTCACACCTTTGGCCGTCATGCACTGAGTGCGCTCTTCTTTGCCGAATTGCAAAAACTCGAACAGCGCGATTTCTACACCACCGTGAAAGGCTTCACCAGTAACGAATTCGGTTTCGACAATCTGGCAGCTGGCAGTCTGCGCCCCTATGGCGGTACGGGCAGTAGTTATGAAAATACAAATACCACCTCCTTTATGGCACAAGCCGAATATGGATACCGCGATTTGTTCACGCTGACGGGCAACATCCGTGCCGACGGTTCTTCCATTTTTGGTTCGGGCAACAAATGGGGCTTCTTCCCCTCCGTGTCGGCAACGTGGGACGTGCTCAATACGCTTCCCCAAATGCGCACAGCGTGGTTCAATACGTTCAAACTGCGCTCCGGCTATGGTCTTTCGGGTAATACGGGCGGCATACGCTCCTATAATTCGCTCCTCCTGCTCAATCCCGTTGGGGTGATTTCTTGGAAAGGAACACCCGCCACTACGTTTGGCATCCTCTCCAATGCCAACCCCGATTTGAAGTGGGAAACGCGCAGTTCCTTCAATGTGGGAGCTGATATGGGCTTTTGGAAAAACCGCGTGGTGCTGACGGCGGAATACTACTATTCTCGCACGCGCGATATGCTCTATATGTACGATGTGCCCGTGCCGCCTTTCGTTTATCCGCAAATGCTGGCGAATCTGGGTTCTATGAGCAATAGCGGTTTTGAATTAGGTCTCGGCGTTACCCCTTTGCAGCGTAAGGATATGGAACTGAACATCAATGTCAACGTGTCGTTTCAGAAAAACAAACTCCTATCGCTGAGTGGAAACTATCAAGGGCGCTATTTGTCAGCCCCTACGGTGACGCCTATTGGAGGCTTGAACGGTGCCGGCTTCCACGGTGGCGACAACAACATCGTTTATCAAATTATCGGACAACCCTTGGGCGTTTTCTATCTGCCCCATTGCAAAGGTCTTGTGAAGCGCGCTGATGGTAGTTATGCTTATGATATCGCCGACTTAGACAACAATGGAAAAGTAGACCTTTCCGACAGTGGCGACCGCTACATTGCCGGACAAGCCACGCCAAAGATGACGCTCGGCTCGAACATTAGTTTCCGCTACAAAAACTTCGATGTGGCGCTGCAAATGAATGGTGCGTTCGGGCATAAGATATACAACGGCACTGCGCTGACCTACATGAACATGACCAGCTTCCCTTACTACAACGTGATGGCGAAAGCGCCTGCCGCCAACATTACCGACCAGATAGCTTCCGACTACTGGTTGGAGAGCGGAAACTATCTCAATTTCGACTACCTGACGGTGGGGTGGAACATCCCTGTGCAAAAATGGTCGCGCTATATCAGCAGTTTGCGCATCTCTATGTCGGTGAACAATCTCGCCACGATAACGAGCTACAGCGGACTGACGCCGATGATCAATAGCTATGCCGTCAACAGCACTATCGGCATTGACGACAAACGCACCTATCCCATTTATCGTACCTATAGCTTCGGCCTATCAATACAGTTCTGATTATGAAGAAACCGCTCTTTATCATAGCACTTTGCCTGCTGCTGACGGGCTGCCTCAGTGAGGATCCCAAAGGGCAACTGCCGGAAAAGGATGCTTACGCCACAGCTGCTGGCGTGGAGCTTCATCTTGTGAACAATTTGTACAACTATATCGGAGGAAACCAAGATAGTCAGGGGTTGATGGGGACGCCGCGTGGCGTTTACGACTTCAATTCGCTGACGACGGATGAGCAAATGCTCCCCATTCGCGGCGGCGACTGGTATGATGGTGGTTTCTGGCAACGTCTGCACACCCACCAGTGGACAGATTTGGAAAAGCCGCTGCAAAACACTTGGAATTATCTTTACAAGGTGGTGATGCTCTGCAATCGTTCGCTTTATAAAATAGACCGCAATCGCAATGTGCTGACTTCAGCGCAATATGAGAGTTATACGGCAGAGGTACGTGCCATTCGGGCAATGTACTATTTCTACATCATGGACCTCTTCGGGCGTGTGCCACTCGTGACCAACTATTCCGAAACTCCTGAAACAACGGGGCAGACAGATCGCAGCGCAACTTACGCCTTTATCCTGAACGAGCTCAATGCTGCTCTGCCCAATCTCTCTATGGAGCGGAGCAACTATGTGGGAGCATATTACGGGCGAGTGACAAAACCTGTGGTGTGGTTTCTTTTAGCCAAACTCTATCTCAATGCAGAAGTGTATGCCGACAATGATTGGACAGATGCTCACCGCCCTTCGGGGAGCAGTTTGTTCTTCCAAGTTGATGGGCATAAACTGAATGCTTGGCAGGCTGCTATCGCTTATTGCGAAAAACTCACGGCGGCGGGTTATAGTCTTGAAGCCGATCCTGCAAAGAACTTCTCCGTTCAGAACGAAACTTCAGCTGAAAACATTTTTGTCATTCCGATGGATAAGCTTCTCTATGCCAATCAGTTCGATTATCTCTTCCGCAGTCGCCACTATGTCCACGGTTCAGCCCTTGGTATGGGTGCCGAAAACGGCACATCGGCCACTCTCTCCACCGTTCGTGCTTTCGGCTACGGTACGGAGAATCTCGACACGCGTTGGGCGATGGATTTCTTTGCCGATACGGTCAGTGTGGATGGGAAGGTGGTGATGCTCGACAATGGCGAGCCGCTCGTTTACAAACCGCTCGAAGTGTTGCAGAGCCTCACCGGATCGCCCTACGAACAAACAGCGGGTGCGCGCATGAAGAAATATGAAGTGGATCGCCAGGCTTATTCTGATGGGAGATTACAGAATAACGACATTGTGCTCTATCGTTATGCCGATGTGCTACTCATGCAGGCCGAAGCCCTTGTGCGTAATGGCGATGATGGCTCAGCCCCCTTTGATGCCGTCCGCGCCCGCGCTGGAATGCCCCTCCGCTCGTGTACGCTGACAAATCTGCTCACCGAGCGACTTCTCGAACTCATGTGGGAAGGTTGGCGCCGCAACGATCTCGTACGCTTTGGCGAGTTCGATACCAATGCCTATCTCACTGTCTTCCCCATCCCTCAAAGCGTGCTTGACCTTAACGGAAAATTGACACAGAACAAAGGGTACAAATAGCGGGAGAAAGAGCCCCTTCGCAACGCAACATAGAAAAGCATCTGTAAGTACATGTTTGATGATACTGTCTTACAGATGCTTTTCTATATGATTGTGTTTTTTTCATTCATTCCTTTCGGAGAGTTTTTAGAAAAGAAAGGTCGGAATGTGTGCAAGCGCTTTCATTCTAATAAATAAGAATTTATCCTTTTCTTTTGTCTTTCTTATTCTATAATAGTATCTTTGCATCGATTTCACGGTATATAAAGATGAAACATTGAATAGATAGAGTTCTATTTTTGATATAAAGCGTTAATAATCAGTGCGTATTTTTATAGCGCTGTTAGTGATGATGAGTGAAGAGATTGTTCTATATATCGTCTTATTATTGACGGAGAATAATAATAGAGAGTGTAATTAATAATGTTTGAAAAAAAATTAAGTTATGAAGAAAACAAGAACACTTTATGTTCAGCCTAAATGCGAAGAATTTTGGTTGGATAATGAGCCTATTCTTGCAGAGGTAAGTGCAGGCATCTCTAAAGGAGATCCTACGCATGGTGGGGAAGATGATTTAACACGGAGACAGAACTCCTGGGAGAAAGAAACTCACAATGATAATCTTTGGGAATGATTCCCGATCTACTAAAACAATTTACACCAGATGAAAAAGAAAAACTTTTTATCCCTACTTTGGGGGACGATAGCACTCTTCGGAATCTCGGCTTGTAGCGATTCTGAAAATATAGGACTAGAAGAAAGCAAGGGCTATACCTATCCGGTGGAACTCTCTGCAGGCAACAGCTTTGCGGGAGAGACTACAAGCCAGAACCCTTCAAAAATCAGCACGCGTACACTAAAGTTAGACGAGAACAACAACGTATTATCCTTTTGGGCACAAGGCGACAAAATTCTTATTTACAATCTCAACGACAACAATCAGAGTGCAGCCACAAGCTATAGTATGCTGACTGCTGTGAACGGTGGCAATAAAAAATCTGATTTCTTAGGTTCTGTTGTAAGTAAAAACAAACTACAGCAAGGACATAAGTTCGCTTTCTTCTATCCGGGAGATGCTCTTGAGAGTGATAAGACGGTGATGCAGGTAAATCCCGATTCAACCAAAGATGAGGACGGAGGTTATTTCCATATCCCTGTTAGTGACAACAAGATTAAAAGTACTGTTTCGCTCGATATGAAGCAGCAAGACGGTACACTCGCCACTATCGATAAGAAATTTGACTATAATTGGGGCGTTGCTACACTGTCTGAAGTACCCGCTGAAGGAGGTAAACTCAAGTTCGATACAAATTTGAACCGATTGGTGACCATCTGGGGCATGAGATTCAAAGATGCTGACGGCAATATCATCAAAAATATTAGCAGCGTAAAGATAAATAATTTACGCTCTTATGATGTGCTCAATATGCAGGACGGAAAGCTTATTGGAACAGAAGATGAAAAGGAGCGAATCATCAATGTTGATATTAAAGATCGGTCGAGCCTCGCAAAAGATGGATATGTGTGGGTTGCTTTCTTAGCTGATAATGCTGAAACAGAATTCACAATTACTGTTTACACTCCAACTGCGACCTATACAAAGACAGCTAAGAAAGTGTTCAATAAGGGCTACGATTATCACTCCAATATCACCATGCAGAAGGTGATGCCTCAACCCTATGTGGAGGTGAATGGCGTGCTGTGGGCAACGGGTAACTTCATTCGCTACGTCGACCCCAACAACTCTTCGAACGTGTATTGGGGTATCGCACCTGCACAATGGTGGATTAGCAACTACGGCGAGAATCCAACAAGCGCCAACAAATGGAACGGAAAAACTATCTCTTACGATGATTTAGGTTCGCAACATTGGTACATTGACGACCACAACGGCCAGTTTGCTCAAACTGCAAATGATTTAGATCTCTTCCAATGGGGAGTGATTGCAGATGCCTTAAATTTTAATGATGTTTATTATCTGCAAGGTACTTCCTACAACATGGAAGGAAAATACTATAAAGGTCGAGGAGGTCTGCTCAATGTTACTGCAACGACAAAGAGGTCTGAAGCAACTCATGGAGATATTGTGAAATACTGGACAGAAGGTAGCAATCATAACTATCATTATCAGTATCCAACTGAGGCTGATTTTGATGCCTTGGTGAGCGCCTCAACCATCGTTCCTGCTTTCTGCTATACGGATAAAGGCAATAAGGTGTATGGTGCTTACTTTAGTGATAACCCCATACATAGTGCTGGACCCAAGGATAAATTCCCCACAGGAAGAAAACTTTGGAAATATAGAGACGTGTCTGCACTTGTCATTGCCAACAAAGGTCTGTTTATTCCTATCGCAGGGCGTAGACCTATTAGAGGGGCAAACGTGGAATATCGTCATGTTGCAAACAATAGTTCTTTCACTGGGCAATACTACTGCTCTCGTGGTAGAGGATATTCCACAACGCCTGGGCTTATGTTTGGTTCGGGTAATGCCGTGCGTGTTGGTGTCCCTTCCAAGGATCAGGGAGCATCCATCCGCCCTGTCTACGTTGGGAAGAAGACCGATGATAAGACGAAGCCGCTGGATGCTGCCAACTTCGCCCCATTCCATAATATTCTTACTCCCGCAGGCAGATTGTACTAAGCCTTGCTAATTATCCAAAAAATCCCAGCAACTTGAAAGTGTTGCTGGGATTTCTTTTATCTGTAGAAAGACTCTCTTTTGAGCCTTATGTGATTTTAATAGTGAATGAAAGCGCGGATGAGGACTTTATCATAAGTGCCTAAAGAATGGTTCCCATCGGTTATGTTATTCTTGAATACTTGCGCTATCCCTGTGTCAAAGTCAGAATAATAGGTACTTGACCAATAAGTTTTAACATTCTCATTTCCTCTGATACTGAGCGTAGTGCCTCCTGCTTCTTCAAAGGCCTTATCCACAACGTGATAATACCAAGCCTCAATATAGCTATCAGCATTCACCTGTGTGTTCGTTCCAAAACCAACATAGAGGTAAACATTCTTCCAGTCGGTATTGGCGCCAAGATACCATCGTTTCAAATTCGTTACAGCCACACCCGGATCGTAGTGAGCAGCATGATAGAAGGCTGGGCAGTTTGTAGGCTCATTTGCCTTGATTGTTACTCCATCTAAACTCCCGCTGGCATCCCATGTGAAATGTTCGCCAAGAGAAGTCTCTGAAATCTGAGCCCTCCGACTGGGTCGCTCTGACACGGGGTTGTTGTAGACGTTTCTATTTGCAGTCCAAATATCGGGATTACCATTGTTTGCATCATGCAGGGCAATGGCTGAGCGATCTGTTTCGCTGATTACTAACGCAATAGGTGTACGCGTACCCTTGTTGCGAAGAAAATCCACTGAACCATCATTGAACAGATACTTGAAAACCTTGGTGAGCTTCACATTCAGCAGATACGTCCCATTGGCCTCTAAGGTTGTGCCGTTGTAGGAAGTGAGTGTACGTCCCACCAAATCCTTATGGTAGATCTTATCTCCTTCGGTAAACTTCAGCTGAATAGACGTGCTCTCGCTCGGCAAGAGATAGTGGTAAGTGCTTGTTTTTGAAGTATAAGTTTCTTGGAAGAAATTTTGATTAGTAGCCGGAAATTGATCCGGAGTCTCTGCCAGTGTGCCTGTTTCGATGGTTGTATAAGTTCCTGTAATAGGATCATATTTTGTCACGGTAGGAGTTTTCCCACTGTTGTCAACAATCATCGCTTTCAACTTGGGGATATTCACCATGGCCTCCAGACCAACACGGACACGCAAGCCCACATGATTCATAACAAAAGGAACTCTTGCTATGGGTTCGCTAATCGTCATCACAGTGCGGCCAATTCGTGCCGTTGCAGCATTGGCTTTTGACACACTTATAACGCCTCCCGAATAGTCAACTTTATTGTTGAGACAAACAAAGGTATAAGTTCCGGGATCAAGCTCCATAACATCTCTGTTAGCAAACTTCCCCGAAGCCACCGTGGCATTGATTTGGCCCTTCAAGGTGCCAGCAGCATCAAATGCAAGCACCGTATACCTACCACTGCTCAATGGCGCAGTGGCGCGTGTTGCTATATGCGCGGCAGATCTTGACAGAGCAGGAACGCGAAGAGCGCCTCTATCTCTTGTAACACTTACTTCACCCAATACGCCATCACCTAAATCTGTCGTATCGGTCGGATTGGGCATACTGTTAATCTTACGTCCTCCCATCACTACTTCTTCGCCAAAATCGGGTTCTGTCAGAGTGAAACTAACACCTTTCGTCGGCGCCGCATCAGGATCGTTATCGATGAGGTCGTTGCTGGAACAGCCCACAAGGATGCTGGCAAACAGCAAAAGCATTGCTGATGAAAATTTCCGTGATATAAAATTCATATTTTGTCATTGTTGTGTATGGAACATGCAGTGCCCATACATTACTTTATTGATTGAATACGCTCTTAAAATTCTACTTCTCCCCACTCAATCCCCTTTTCTTCCTTAAAATCTGATTCGGAAGAATCTACAGTGGTTGGGCGAGTGGAAACGGCAAATAACTGGACCGTCTCTACGGATAAACTTTCGAATGAAGGTTTGAGATATTCCTTTTTCATTGTTCTTATCTTTTTTGTAAGTATAAAGAATTGGACTCTTCCAAAATCTTGACACCTTTTTTATTGCATACTGCAATAGTGAAAACATCCCTAAGCTAGAGTATTCTTTCTCAAAATGCCTCGCACTCTATTATTAGACTTACATTCTAGCAACATACTCTTAGATAGTCAGAATATAAGCTTTCAAAACGTTTCTTTCAGCATAATATTTCCTTATAAACAGTTATTCTTACGCTTTTACAGAATTGGCATGCAAAAATACATCTTTTTTACATACTACCATGCATCTTACTAATATTTTTTCTTTTGTAATTCTCATAAGATTAACATAATAGCCAATTCAGGATAAGCCTCACGGCATTCTTCCACCGCCCTTAGAAAATCCGCCTTTGCTTCCGCAACGGTA
>ERZ773197.1613-NODE-1613-length-15203-cov-6.720029_pt1 | contig 15203 bp, 16 predicted proteins | sample MGYA00580999_ERZ773197 | MGnify/ENA primary metagenome ERZ773197 (study PRJEB29015, sample SAMEA2738166) | human oral metagenome | biome: human oral; feature: human-associated habitat; material: saliva | place: China | collected 2185 ...
CTATCCCGATATCATTTAAATAATAGGACAGAACTGCCGATATTCCTGATTTTCCAACACCTGAACATCCTGACACGGATACAACGACCTTTCCGTTACCGTTTTTACTCTTAACTTTTTCAATCTCATCAAGCAAATCAGGGAAAATCCTGCCTGCTCTGTCAATATGGTACTCTGTTATAACGACCTTACTTCCCGGAACATCAGCCTGATCAATCTCCTTAGGCAATACCGGCGGCTTCCAATTTTTAAATTCTTGCATAAGCATTCACCTCATATAATAAGTTGTGCCTATTTACAGGATTTTCATCAATATATCCAAAAAACAAGCACTCCATATGAAAACTGTTTCATATGGAGTGTAACATAATATCGGGCTATTTTCTATGTATTTATTTTTACATATTTGCATACTTTTTAAATTCTGTATCACTCATACCGGCTCTTTTTGCCGCGTCCGAAATGCTTAAAATCCCATCATTTACCAGAGAAATAAGAACATTCACAGTTCCTTCTTTAATTCCTTCTTTAATTCCTTTTTTAATGCCCTCTTTAATTCCTTCTTCTCTTCCTTTTGCTATTCCCCTTGCTTCTACTCTGTCAAGTACCTCACACATAGTTACACGCTCCTTTCCTTTCACTTCGTTTATAGTTTCTTCAAATCTGTAATCATTCGTCATCGCAGACATCAGCATCAACAGTTCATCCACATGCTCAATTACTGTATCACCGGCCACATAATTTTTATTTACACGCATCTGATACAGATAGTCAGCCAGTATCCAAAAGTCACTTTCAAACATATCTATCTTTTCTCTGTCAAGATATGCTATTTCAAAGAGATTCATTTTAAAGTCATTCACATACGGTTTGACCATTTCATCTATCTCCAACAGTTCAAATAAGCTCTTTGGATGATTCCATCTACTATTATACCCGAAATATAGTACTAATGTAATCACAGGATAAATTACTTCTTTACTGTTCTCTTTTTTGGCCTGCCTGACATACTCTGCTCCATCATATCCAAAGACCCTCAGCGGCATTCTCTTTTCCGGTTTTGTCTGATTCTCCAATCCGAACATTGATAATTTTATCTTACTGTTATGCCAATATTTTGCTATATCTCTATACTGTGTCCTTATCCTGCCATCCATCTTTAAAATACTTCCCGGCAGTACATCTGTCAGGCTGTCTTCCGTCACCACACTCTCTCCATTAAATAATAACACATTTATAATATCTGCGAATACATCATTATACCTTTCAAGTGTCTTTTGTGTAATATCTTTTTCTTTGTTGCTCTTCATACGACCTCCGTTAATGCGACTGATTTGATTTAATAGAAATTAAATTAATAAAAGCCAAAATCAATAACATACTTACTATTATAATCCACTTTTTATCTTTAAAAATTTGTTTTATCTTTTCCTTCATTTTAATAATCACCCATCATTCTTTTTAATGCTTTCATAATACCAATTTTTTGAAGAATCTTAACAAAGCCTCTATATACTGAACTTCTCCACATTTTTTCTTTAAATAATTCAAATTTATAATTATATCTCACAATACCAAAATATCTATTATATTCTTGACATTCCCATAAATATTTTTCTTCAGCACTTAAAATATATCTAGTAATCAACTCTTTACAAATTGATTTATTATTAGAAAGACCTATACCATTTTCAATTTTTTCTTTACTAGGATTATTATAAATTTCTTCAATAATATCATTCATCCTAACAACCATTTGATTAATAGTAAAACCATCTAAAATTCTTTTTCTACAATTAGATTTATATTCATCCAAATTATCAAGAATTTTATTAATACCATTAACATATTCCATTATCTCTTCATCAGAATACTTGAACTCTCTAATATCTTCTTCATCCTGATATAATGGAACAATAATTCCAACCTCATCATTAATAAGTTCTTTTTGACCACCAACATCACTTGAAATAACAGGAACTCCCATTGATAATGATTCATAAGATGTCAAAGCCAATCCCTCTTTAATCGAACAATTAATTGTCAAATCAGACGCACTATAAACAGGCGCTGTTTCTGCTACATTTCCAATAAACTTAATGTTTTCCTTTAATCCCATTGAATTAGCTTTAGATTTCATTTTCTCCAATAAATTTCCATCACCAGCAATTAAAAATTCAAAATCATTTCTATTTTCTTTTAATTTTTTAATAATCTCCAATAACAACAATGGTCTTTTTTGTTCTGAAATTCTACAAATAAATCCAATAACATATTTTTTACTTAATCCAAAATTTGCTCTTTGTTCTTCACAATTATATTTTTCAGGATTATATTTATTTTCATCAACACCAATATAAACAGTCTCGACACTATTTGGATTTCTCTTAAAATAATCAACAAAAATCTTAGTTGTATTGCCATTACATGTTAATGTTTTATCAATAACCGATTCAACAGCACTACTATCCCTAGAATATCCACCATTTCTATTATACCATTCTTCCATATGAACATAATCAATAATAGGAATCTCAGGATAATTAGCTTTTATGTATGGTAATGTAGAATAACCAAACTCACTATTTGTAGAAAATACAAAATTAATATTTCTCTTATTCATCAAATAATTTATAAAAGCAGGCCAATTTTTCATATCAAGAAAAGCTGGTAATTCATATATAACAGTATTTTCATTGTATAATTGTTTATAATTATTTACTCCAGGTTCAGTAGTAACAATTGTAAAATTAAATCTATCATGATCAAGTTTATTAACTAAATCCAGATTAAATTTATCAGCACCACCTGTAGTCATCCATGGAATGATCATTAAAACATTAATTTTACCACTATTCTCTTCTTTAAAATCAGCTTTAAAATTAAATTGATCCACAATATAATTCCAATTATAATTATAATCAGGATATTCTTTTGCTTCAACACTACCATTAATTGTTTTACAAGTATTATGAATAATCTCCATAGCACGTTTTTTGTTTGTATTAACAGAAGCTGAAAGTTCAGAGTGCTCATTACGTCTATACCAAAAGCCATAATAACTATTATGAACAGGATATTTTTTATCAGCAATAAATTTAAGCCATAAATTCCAATCTTCAAAAACTTTTTTCTCTTTTAAATTAAATCCTCCAACAGCTAAAAAATCTTCTTTATTAATAACTGCATTAACAGTCAATTCATTAACTTTTTTCAACTTATTAGAGCTAAATCCCTTATTCCAAGTATATTCTACATTTCCAAACCCAACTGAGTCAGTATATGCCCAAGTCGCATTAGGATTTGTTTCAAGTGTAAAATAAGCTATTTCCAAATAAGTTTTATCAATTAAATCATCAGAATCAAGTGTACAAATATATTTAGCAGATTCACTAGATTTGCTAACTGCAAAATCACGTGTATCAGCAGGACCAGAATTCTCTTTATGATAAACATGAATTCTTTCATCTTTTTTAACTATTTTCTCAAGGCCATTTAAAGCTTCTTCATCAGTCGATCCATCATCAACAATAATTAATTCCCAAGCAGGAAAAGTTTGATTTAAAACCGAATTAACTGTTTGTTCAATATTATCTTTCTCATTATAAAATGGCATTACTATTGAAATAATCGGTTCATATTTCTTTTCAAAATTAAATGGTCTCAATTCTCTACCAGGTTGTAATTCATAATTAAAGTTATTCATAATTCTCCAATCTAAAATTATAATTCTTCAGCAAAACGCTTTTGTAATTTATTAAAAAATAGATATCCAACAATTAAAATTATAATTGAAATAATTCCTAAAACGCCAAGTGATTTTAAATCAGGCATTGTTTGATTATAAAAAATTGCTCTATACCCCTCAATAATATAAGTCATTGGGTTCCATTTTAAAATCCATCTAAAATTTTCTGGAATAGTATCAATTGAATAAACAATTGGTGTCGCATAAAACAATAATTGTAAAACAACACCTATAAAATGTTGAATATCCCTCATATACACTGTAATTGCAGAAAAAATTAATGCAATTCCAAGTAATAACACATATTGTATTAAAAGTACTAATGGATAAAATAAAATAAATTTGCTAATTCCAAAACCTTTAATAATTATAAATGCCAAAATAATAATACAAGAAACTAAGAAATTAATTGTCTCACTAGTAACAAGTGATAAAGGCAAAATTGCTCTTGGAAAATAAACCTTTTTTAAAATATTACCGATTTTCAATCATAATAAAAGAAGCTCTATTAATAACAGTTGTAAAATATGCCCATGGAATCAAACCACATACCATAAAAACAGTATAATCTTTATAAGATCCTCCATTCTTCATGACTAATGGAAAAATAATAGCATAAACTAAAATTTGTAATAATGGATTAATAAAAGACCACAAAACACCTAAAAAAGAATGTTTATATTTACCACCAATATCTTTTTTAACACTAGTTTTAAGAAGCTCCCTATAATTATATAAATCTCTAAAAATTTTCATTCAAATACCTCACTAAGTTGTTTCTTTCAAATATTCATCAATAACTTCATTAACATCACCATCAAGTTGAACATGGCCTTTATTAAGCCATACAGCTCTATCACAAAGCTCTCTTGCAGATCCAAGTGAATGAGTAACAAAAACCATTGTTTTTCCCTGTGACTTAAGATCTTTCATTTTATTCAAACATTTCTCTTGAAAATGTTGATCACCAACAGATAAAATCTCATCAACAAGCAAAATATCTGCATCAACATTAATAGCAACAGCAAAAGCAAGTCTCATAAACATACCAGAAGAATAAGTTCTAACTGGATTATCAATAAAATCCCTTAATTCTGAAAAATCAATAATATCTTCAAGCCTTTCATCTATTTGTTTTTTAGTTAATCCAAAAATAGAAGCATTAAAATAAATATTCTCTCTTCCAGAAAAATCAGGATGAAATCCTGCACCAAGCTCAAGTAACGAAGTCAATTTGCCATTAGTAACTATTTCTCCTTTTGTAGGATATATAATTTTAGTCATTAACTTAAGTAAAGTTGACTTACCACTACCATTAACACCTATTAAAGCAACAGCTTCACCATTTTTTATAGTTAAATTAACATCTTGTAAAACTTCTCTAGTTTCTTTCTTGTTTCTCTTCCAAAACAACATCTTTTCTTTCAAAGAATTAGCTTTATCCATAAAAACATAAAATGTCTTAGAAACATTATTAACAATAATCCTATCAATACTATCCTTTTGCTTTTCCATTAATTTTCCTCTCTTTACTCTTTATCTTAAACATCTTTTTAGTTTTAAACTTACCAGGCATCCAAAGTAATATAACAATAACCCTATTTAAAAAACCTTGAATTTTATTAAAAACATGTTTTTTATTAGCCAAAACAGCAAACAAAATATAATGTTTATAAATATACATCTTTTTTTCAAAAGAAACACCAGTCAAATCAAGTTCTAACAATTCCTTAAAATATTCATAATATCCATTTGGAGCTTTTCTAAAATAATCTAAATAATTTTTAGTATATCCGATCATTTTTATAATCACCGAACTTCAATTGCTTCATTAATACAAATAATATCATAATCTAAATCCATTTTATTATACATTCTAGATTCAGTAACAAATTTTTCATCACATTCAAGTTCATGATGATACTTTTTTCTAATACTAGTATTAAAAACTAAACATTTTTCACCAGTCATACCTTCTCTAAAATAAAGACTAAACATATCACTTCTCATTACATTTTCTGCAAACTTTCTACCACTAATACGCCCCTTTTCAGTCTTTTTCAAAAAACACAATGCATAAACTGTATCATCTTTCAATAATAGATCAGCATATTTATTAATAATATTCATAGCCTCAACAGTCAAATAATCATCAGAATCACATGTAAAACAAATATCACCTGTAACATGTACCATCAAATTATTAATAGCAACCATCTTTCCCATATTAGATTGACTAAAATATTTAACATCAATTATTCCCTGTTGTAAAAAACCGCTCAACAATATTCTTAGTTTTATCTGTAGAACCATCATCCATAATTAACCATTCAAAATCAATACCAGAATTTTTATTAACAATTAAACTATTATATAATTTCTCAATATCACTACACCTATTATATGTCGCAGTTAAAACAGAAATTTTCATCTAATTCTCCTCATCAAATAACTTTTTTGTCTTTCTAACAATTCCATTATAATATTCTTCAAAATCATTCAAAGAATTCAAATCATTTTTCAATTGAACATCTCTACTTTTAATCATTTCAGCAAGACCATTATATATGCCATCTTCAGTATTAGGCACAACCAAACCATTTTTATAATCACCGAAACTTTCCCTAGCAGCAGTATCAGTAATAATTATTTTCTTATTAAGAATCTTTGCCTCTTCAACAACCATTCCATATCCTTCAAAATAAGATAATAAACAAAAAATATCAGCATTTTTAATATATGGATAAGGATTATTTTTCTCACCAAGTAACATAAAATTAACAGTTTCACCAAGTGAATCAATTTGCTTCTGAAACTCCAATCTAAGTGGACCGATCACCTATAATATATACATTTGAATGTATTCCATCATTTTCAAGCTTATGATAAACTTTAATAAATCTATCAATTCCCTTTTGAAAAGTCAATCTACAAACCATAACTAAATTAACAGCATTTTTATCATATGGAATATCTATATTTTCATTACTCTTAAAAATAATCTTATTATAATCAAGATAATTTCTAATAATCAAAACATTATTCTTTTTACCATAAACACTTTCAAAATCAGCCTTATTTTCTTCACTAACAAAAACTAAATTATCATATCTATTATAAACATTTTTATCAAAAAACTTTTTAATCTTTGCTTTAAGACCATTTCCATAAATTTTAGAAATATCAACATGAATCCATGAAATAATCTTCATTCCTTTTATTTTTGAAAACAACCTAGTAATTGGCCCTTCCAAAAATGAAATAGCAACATCATAATCACCAGAAATTTTATAAAAAAACAATAATCTTAATGATATTTTTAAAACTTCAAATTTAGAATATTCTTTAAAAGGCTTTTCATATAAATTAATAACATTAATTCTAGAATCAAGTTCTCTTTCTAAAACACCACCACCATATATTGCAAAAATTGTAATATCATAATTTTCATCAACTAATCTATTACATAAATCAACTAAAACTCTTTCAGCTCCACCAATAGTCAAACTAGTAATACCAAACAATAATTTTCTCAAAATTACCTCCTTAAAAACACTTATAATTTCGCTAAAGTAATTTTATAAATTTTGAAATAACTTACAATAAAATTTAAAAGTTCTATTATTAACACTTCTCATATATATATTTTTAAAACTATTAGAGCTAAGTAACGGATTCTTCTTCCAATTAGGAAATTTAGTATTAAGATTAGTCCATGTTTCATAAATAAGCCTATTTCTTGCAACATCATCTCTAATCTTACAAATTCTTTTTAAAGAACTACAAAGCATAATTCTAATATATGAATACTCAAGTTCTTTACGATATTTATCATAAATTTTCTTCTTATAATAATAATCAAAAATATTATCAAAAATATTAAAAATTTGACCAACTCTATAAGACTGTTCCTTTGACATAGAATTTTCTCTTTGTACATAATAAACCAAAGGTTCTTCAACAAAAGTGAAATTTTCCAAATTAGGAACCAATTTATAAAAAAACTCTACATCTTCAAAATATAAACCTTTAGGAAATAATTCAGTAATTTTTTCCTTTTTTATAAGCTTATTCCAAGCAACAACTCTACCATAAAGAATCATTTCATTTTTATTTTTATACCTAATACCTCTATCAAGTTTATTTTTATTAGGAAAAGCCCAATAAAAATCACATTCAACATAATCATAATTCTTTTCTAAAGCTTTCTTATACATTTTTTCATACATTGTAACATCAATATAATCATCAGAATCAACAAAAGCAACATATCTTCCATTTGCATATTGTAAACCAAAATTTCTCGCATCAGAAAGTCCACCATTTTCCTTATTATAATAATAAAAATTCAAATACTTATCAGCATATTCTTTTAAAATAACTTCAGAATCATCTTTAGAACCATCATTAACAGCAATAATCTCCATATCTTTAAAAGTTTGATTAACTAAAGAATTCAAACACTTCCTTAAATATTTTTGAACATTGTACACAGGAACAATTACACTAATTTCTGCCATATTAACCTCACATCAATATTTTATTAAAAAAATTATTTTTTTCAATAAAGACTTAAAATTTCTAACTGCAATATATCTTCCGAACTTTTCTTTTCTTTAATTCACTATGAAAAATCCTTTTTAAACTACCATACAAATCATTTTCCACAACAACAATTGAATACATTGCATACATTTCAGCATTTTCTTTAGTATATTTATCAATATTCATAATTTCAATTTCTTTAATTAAATTATCAAAATTAAATAATATATCAATCATCTTTTTTTCAAGCTTTTTCATTGATTTATTTCTCATTACACTATCACCTGTCATAACATAATAATATTCAAACTTACCAATCGAAACAACAGTTTTTGCTTTTAAAATCATCAACATCATTTTAGCATAATCTTCATGATATCTACCTTCAGGAAACTTTTCAAAAATAGACTTTTTAATTGCATAACACCAAACACAAGAAAGCAAATTATCTTTTCCAAATAATTGATTAAAAGCTTCACTTCCACTACATACATCAAATTTCACTTTACTAGGATATGAATCTTCAATATCTAAATCATTTTTTATATAATTATAATTTTCATCAGTAATTAATGCATTCCACTTAATTAAATCAACACCTTCATTAATATATTTTTCGATATCACAAAGAAGTGTTTCTTCAATATAATCATCAGAATCAATAAAAATAAGATAATCACCACTTGCTACTTCAGCTCCAACATTTCTAGAAACTGATATACCTCTATTTTCATCATTCTCAATATAAACTAAATTTTCATTATATCTTTCAAATTTAGCAACATGATTAGCAGTACCATCTTCAGAAGCATCATTAACAACAATAACTTCATAATCAACACTACATTTATTCAATTCAAAAATTGACTTCAAACATTTATCAATTGTTGTTTCAGCATTATAAACTGGAACTATAAAACTAACCATTTTATCTCCTATTTAAACAAATTTTTCAATTTTATAATAATATCATTATTAAACTTTTCTGGATCAAATTTATTCTTAATTTCAAAACCATTATCTAAAAACTTCTTCATTCCATAATAAACACCGATCTAATGAATTTTCAGTAACATATCCAAATTTTCCATCAATATCTTTATTAGCATCAGAAACTAATGTAGTAATAATTGGTTTATTTAAAATTAAAGACTCAATAAAAACAACTGGATAACCTTCAAATTGTGATGACATTAATAAACAATCAGACTTTTTCAAATATGGATATGGATTTTTTTTACTACCTAAAAATTCAATATTCTTAATCCCTTTAGCTTGCTTAAAATACTGCTCATCATCTTTTCCATCACCAATAAAAACAACCCTAAATTTATACTTCTTCTTATTAAGCTTTTTAGTAGCTACAATAATCCTACTAAGTTTCTTTTGGTATTCATCATGCCTTCCAATATTAATAAAAGTAACACAATCAGATTCTTTAAAATCATCAATATTTTCATTTGATTTATCAATAATCTTTTTATAATCAATCAAATTATTAATAAAAATACTTTTATTTGCAAATTCAGGTAATTTCACTCCAAAAACAGCCTTATCATAATTAGAAACAAAAACTATTTTTTGATATTCAAAAACATGTAAATTATAAAAAAACTCAACATATTTTTTTGCATCATTATTATAAAAACTCATATAATCATTATGTACAAACAAAATTGGATTTTTACTTGCTACTCTAGCAACAAAAGAACATGGGAAACTATAAGTTGCATAACAAACTGAGTAATCAAACTTCCATTTATATTTTAATTTAAATCTAATTTGCTTAAAAAAATTAATTAACTTTCTAAAAAAAACATTCTTATTTTCAGATATACTATATTCAATAACATCAACATTATCAGGCAAATCATTAATAAAAATCCCTTGTTTTTTTTCCAAAACAATTGTAATTTTATAATCATCTTTTAATTCTTTGACTAAATTAATAAGTGCAGTTTCAATACCACCAACATCAAGTGAATATGTTGCAAATAATATCTTTTTCATTTAGATACTCCTTATTTCCTAATTATTTCAACATCATAGCCAATAAATAAGCCTGATTCAATAACACCTGTTATCTTTTTAATATCTTTCTCTAAACTAGGATAAATTTTATCAAATTTAACATCCAAAATTGAATTATAATTTTCAGTCATTCCTCTAAAAGCAATATCAATAGCTCCAAGCTCTCTAAGTCTTTCACTAACATATTCTTCAGAAGTTGGAAAAACTTCAATAGGCACAGGATGTCTCTCACCTAAAAAATCAACAAACTTAGTATCATCAACTAAAATAAATGTCTTTTTTGAATTAAGAATATTTAATTTTTCTTTAAACATCATTGCTCCCATACCCTTAATCATATTATTATTTGCATCAACTTCATCAGCACCATCAAAACACCAATCTAAATTACCATCATGAAGTTCAGCAATATCAATTCCATATTCATTACAAACATCAGCCATATATGATGATGTTGGAATAGCAAAAATTTTAATCCCTTTATCTTTAACCATTTTTCCAATCTCAATTCCAGCCAAATAAGATGTAGAACCAGAACCAAATCCAATAACTTGTCCATCTTTCACAAAAGGTAAAATTCTCTTAGCTAATTCAATTTTTTCACTCTTATTATCAATCAAATTAATATCCATACTTCCTCCACTTATACGCTTATATTTTACCTTTAAATGCAGAATTTGTAAAGGTTTTAAAGTATATTTATACTCTTCAATAATATAAAAAAAGATTCGCATTAACGAATCTTTTTTCTATAAAAACCTCTTTCCTTTTGAACGTCTTCCACCATCATTTAAGCTTCCATCATCATTAACAGATGAATCATTAAAATCAGAATTTAAAATCTTATCATCATTATCTTCAAAAATCTTTGCTTTTTCAATATCTTCTTTTCTAACAATATCATCATCCATATAAGATTTTTCAATTCCATTCATAATAGATGCTCTCTCATCATTTGATGAAACATTATAAGAATTCTGAACATCAATTAAATCAGAATAATTTACATCATTATCATCTATTTTAAACATATTAGAATCATCACCTAAATTATTATTGTTATTTCCATCATTATAATCATCATCATCATCTTCTTCTTCATTAAAACCATATGATTCTTCAAGATTTTTCTTTTGTTTCTTATTAATAATTAACAAAATTACTAATATCAATATCAATAATAAAATTATTCCTAAAATAATTCCAATAACAAGTTTAATATTTGTACCTTTATTCTCTACAGGTTGAGCCATTTCTTGAATTTGTGTTTCAGCAGGAACAGCTTCAGCCTTATTTACATTAATTGTATACATTGTCTTTTTAGGATTTTCACTATCATCATTTTCATTTTCCAATGTAACAATAATTGTATTTTGACCTGGTTGTAAATCAGTATTTCCAGTAACACTAACTTTTATACCTTCAGAACCTTCAGGTAACATTGACTTAACATCAATTGATTCAACAGTAGAGTCAACATTTATTGCATACTCAAAAACTTCTGAATTAAAAGCTTTATCAAGTGGTAATTCAACATCATTTCCATCAGCATTTTTATAAACCAATTTCAAAGATGATAACCTCATATGTTTATCTTCTGAAACTTCAGGCTTAATCAATTTAATTGTATATGTTCTAGTTTCACCATTTTCTGCAGTAACTAAAATATTATAAACATTACTACCAATTTTCACTTCCTTAACACCAATTCCAGAAATCTTTTCTTTATCATCTTCTTTTGTAACACCAATTTTAACTTTATCTAATGTTTTATAATCAAAATCATATGGAAATGAAACAACATAAGAACTTTGACTTCTATTAAAAGCAGGAGATAATGTTCCAGCATCAATAGAAATACCTTTTAAATAATTATTTGATGATTTATTATTATTTTTATCATCTATATTAATCGCTCTTTCAACAGCAATTTTATTATTACTCTTATTTTCCTTTTCACTTACAACTTCACTACTCTTTTTAGATGTTGGTTTAGAAGAAGGTGCTGGCTTTGAAGAAGAGTTACCACCATTATTATTTGTTTGTACAGGTTTTTCCTTAGTTTTTACAACTGCAGTAGTCTTCTCTATACCAGCATCACTTTCTACTGAAAATATCACTTTAAAAGTTTTACCATAATCGTTTTCAGGAACATAAAAAGTAAATCTACCAATCTCCCCAGAAAAAAGAGCTGATTTAGACATAGTTACAATTTTATCACCTGTCTCTGTTCCTCCTGAAACACTTCTATACTCTAATCCTCCTTCATCAAGTAATTCTACTGTTGCATTATCTGTTTTAGTAATAACATTTACAGCAATACTTACAAGACTCCCTGGTTGAGCGTTGCTAACATCTGTACTTGAAACTTTTCCATAAACAACTTTCAAATTAATAAAAAGCACAATTAAAGTAATAAACATCATAACTAAAACTTTATTCTTATTATTCATTCTTACCTCTTATCTAATATTCAATATTAATTTTTCTTACAACATATTCCAATATTAATGATGAATCTTTTGCCGTTATTCTTCCATCTTTATTAATATCTGCAGCATTTTTCTGATCATCACTAAAATTCATTTTTCTTACAACATTCTTTAATATTAATGATGAATCTTTCGCTGTTACTCTTCCATCACCATTAATATCACCAAGTTTGATAATATTATATTCTTTATTATCAATCTTAACTTTTGTTCCTGTTCCTAATTCTCCATTAGAAATATCTTTAACATTATTATATTTTTTCTTTAAATCATCAACTTTAGCTTTAGGAGAAACTCTAATAATCATTTTGCTATCATCTTTATCTCCAATTAACTCTGAATTACCATTTTCAGGTATTGGAGTAGGTGCAGGCTGTGATTTTATATCTGGTACAGACTCAGGAGCTGGTATAGACTCATTAGATGGTACTGGATCAGGTGCAGGTGATGGATCTTTCTGACCATTTAATGAAACTAAATAATCATCAGATACATAACCAATAACGCCTTCAGCTGAAACAACTTTGTCCCAAATAGTATTATTTATTTTTTCTGTTCCTTTTTCTAAAACTTTAACTATTACACCATTATCTAATCTACGTATTTCTATTCCATTAGGTTTATCTCTCATTCTCAAATAACCTTCACTAAGATTAACTTTATATCCATTCTTTTGATTATCAAGTTTTTCTAAATAATTTCTAGCAATAAATCCTTTTCTACCGTCAGGCAATACAACCCTATCCCAAATATAACCATTAATATTATATCTTCCAGTATTATCAACTCTAACAGCAATAGAATCTCTATTTAACCTTGCAATAACTGGTTCACTAGTACCAGGTCCTGCTCTAAATGCCACATCATCACCATTTACACTCATAAGTTCACTAGTATTTGTTACATCATTAATTTGTGTCCAAATATCATAATCAAAATAAATATATCCGGCAACTCCATTAGTCAAAACTACTCTATGCCATCCATTACCAGTCCTCCATGTTGATAAAACAATTGTATCAGAATTAGCAACATGTCCTACAACTCTAGCTCTAGTACTAGCATCAGCTCTAACATTCCAATCTGTATGTCCACCTGTTAATTTAATATTTACTGGTCCAATATCAACACTAGTATTTGGTTCAGGAGCAGGTGTTGAAGGCATATTTTTATAAACTGGTATAACTAAAACAATATCATTATCAAGTACACCATTGATTTTTTTTATTTTACTCTTTAAAATATCAGCTTCTGTTCTTGGTGCATCAACATTTTGCATATATTGATTAAAATATAAACCACCCTTTGACTCAACATCAAATTTCTGTAAATATAATGTATCTTGTTTTTGATTAATATAATTAGAACCAATTTTTGAAATACCACCTCTAAGACTATTCTCTAATGTATCCCATCCTTTATCTTTAGCCCATCTTAATGCATTATTAACAATAGTACTTACACCATTACCATATGCATTAATATTAAATATATTATAATAATTTTTTCCATCAGATTGCATTCTCCAAGTAGCACCACCATTATATCCTTGCTCTTGAATAATTCTTGCAATTACAAAAAACACATTAATATTATTATTTCTAGCAACATTATTAATTACTCTAGCATTTTCCATACTATCTAAAAAAGTACCATTTAATGCAGACTTTACATCATCATCAGAAGTATTAAAATATGATAATTGCATAAATTGCAATATTGCTGAAGAATCTGGTTTAAGCCAATTTCTAGGATCCATTATATATGCTATAGCCTTATCAGAAGCAGCTCTCCCTGATCCATTATCATATGTTTGATTACCTGCAATCCATTCTCCAAATTTACCTTGAATAAGTGAACGTGGTGAACTTCCTACACTATCACCTTCTCTTCTAATAACTTCATTCCAATCAAGTCCTGTCTCCATAATCTTAATTTGCCAAGATGGATGTCTTCTCTTAACTTCATCTATTCTTGATTTAAAACCTGGATATTTTCTTTCATCTAGATTTCCACCATTATAATCATATCTATATGAATCAGCTCTTACAGATGACTTCAAAAAAATACTATTCATCAAAACAAAAACTAATACAAAAATCAAAAATATTGAAATAATTTTATTTTTATTCATATCTCCTCCAATTATATTGAACAATAATCAATAAAATAATATCATTACAAATTCTAATAGTCAATAAAATATAAAAAATGTGAAATAATTGAAATATTTAACATTTTATAAAAATCAACCAGCTATGAAATGAACCATCCTTGTTAGACAAAAATATATAGTTTAACAAGTAGAGTTCATTTTTATGTCTAAATATTTAAATGAATTAAAATTAAAAGTTATTAAATATTATCTTGAAGAACATCATAGTTAT
>ERZ773197.1619-NODE-1619-length-15167-cov-12.004037_pt1 | contig 15167 bp, 13 predicted proteins | sample MGYA00580999_ERZ773197 | MGnify/ENA primary metagenome ERZ773197 (study PRJEB29015, sample SAMEA2738166) | human oral metagenome | biome: human oral; feature: human-associated habitat; material: saliva | place: China | collected 2185 ...
GGGTCTTGACCCCTTGTATAGATAAAAAAACTTAGGTTATCGAACATATCTATTAGTTTTTATACAAATTAATCGATTCTCTAAATTTAGCAATTTTGTTTTCCAGTTCTTCTTTAATCCCTTTTTCTTTGTCAATAACTTCTTTTGGCGCTTTAGACAAGAATTTTTCATTTGATAATTTTCCTAAAACTTTATTTAATTCTTTTTCAGTTTTTTCAATATTTTTTGTAAGTTTAGCAATTTCTTTTTCCTTGTCAATCAAATCGTTAAGCGGCACATAAATTTCAGTAGTTTCAACCAATTTAAAGCCAACTAGCTCAGGAATTTCTGCGTTAAATTCATATTTTTCAACATTTGCCAATTTATCCAAGATTTTAGCATTATGCTGCAAAATATTTTTTTCTGCATCATTTACAGTTTTGAAAATCACTTCGATTTTCTTAGCTGGACTTACATTAGCTTCTCCCCTAATATTTCTAATTGCATTGACAATTTCTTTTAAGAAGTCAAATTCTTTTTCAGCTTCCAAATTAACAAATTCTTTTTCTTCTTTAGGAAAGTCCGATAACATTATTGTTTCTTCTCCTAAATCCAGTTTTTGCCAAATTTCTTCCGTGATAAACGGCATAAATGGATGAAGCATTTTTAAACCTTTGTCAAGAACAGTTTTTAACACATATTGCGCAACTGTTTTATCTCTTCCTTCTTGTCCATAAACACGAGTTTTCGCAATTTCAACATACCAATCGCAGAAATTTCCTCTAAAGAATTCATAAGCAAGTTTTGCTGCCGTGTCAAGCTCATATTTTTCAAAACTTTCATTAACTTGTCTAGCCGTATTTTGCAATTTTGATAAAATCCATTTATCTTCTAACTTAAATTCTGAATTGTCAATTTTTGCACTTGAATCAAAATCTTCCAAATTTGACAACACAAATCTTGACGCATTCCAAACTTTATTAGCAAAAGTCGATCCCATTTCGATCAATTTTTCTGAAAAGTGAATGTCTTGACCTTGTGAAGTATTGTATAAAAAGCTAAATCTTATCGCATCTGCTCCATATTTTGCAATCAAATCTAGTGGATCTGGCGAATTTCCAAGAGATTTTGACATTTTTCTGCCAAGTTCATCTCTTATAATTCCGTGCAAATACACATAGCTAAATGGAATTTCATCTTTTATGTAAAGACTCATCATAACCATTCTTGCAACCCAGAAAAATAAAATGTCTGCTCCTGTCACAAGTGCATTTGTCGGAAAGAATTTTTTCAAATCTTCAGTTTCCTTTGGCCAGCCAAGTGTTGAAAATGGCCATAATGCTGATGAAAACCAAGTATCAAGCACATCTTTTTCTTCTGTCAGTTCAGTTTCAACTCCAAATTTTTCCTTTGCCTGTTTTTTAGCCTCTTCCAAGCTCTTTGCCACAAAAACCGTTCCATCTTGAGCATAATAAGCAGGAATTCTATGTCCCCACCAAATTTGACGAGAAATTGTCCAGTCTCTGATATTTTCAAGCCAATTATAGTAAACTTTTTCCCATCTTTGCGGAGTTATTTTAATCTGTCCATTTTTTACTACTTCCAAAGCTCTTTTAGCAAGTGGCTTCATTTTTACAAACCACTGTGTAGACACTCTCGGTTCAATTACTGAATTGCATCTATAGCAATGCCCAACTGCGTGATTATGCTCTTTAACTCCAACCAAGAGCCCTTCTTTTTCCAAATCAGCCAAAATTACTTTTCTAGCTTCATATCTGTCAAGTCCTTCATATTTTCCGCCATTTGAATTGACATGCGCATCTTCGGTAAAGATGTTTATAAATTCAAGACCTGTTCTTTTTGCAACCTCAAAATCGTTAGGATCGTGAGAAGGTGTCATTTTTACGACTCCTGTTCCAAATTCCATATCGACATATTCATCGGCAACTACAGGAATCTCTCTATTCATAAGCGGTAAAATAACTTTTTTCCCAACCAAATCTTTATATCTTTCATCATTTGGATTAACAGCAACCCCAGTATCTCCAAGCATTGTTTCAGGTCTAGTTGTTGCAATAATCACATAGTCGTCGCTATCTTTTATTTTATACTTAATTTCCCAAATTTTCCCATTTTCATCAGTATGATCAACTTCATCGTCCGCAAGTGCAGTTTTATCAAACGGACACCAGTTTACAATATATTCTCCCCGATAGATAAGCCCGTCATTGTAAAGTTTTATGAACACTTCTTTTACAGCATCTGAAAGCCCTTCGTCCATCGTAAATCTCTCTCTTGACCAATCCAGAGAAACTCCCAATTTACGAAGCTGCTTAGTTATAAGTCCTCCGTGTTTTTCTTTCCATTCCCAAGTTCTTCTTAAAAACTCATCGTATCCGATTTCTTCTTTTGAAGTTCCTTCTTCTTTTAACATTCTCTCAACTTTATTTTGAGTCGCAATCCCAGCATGATCCATCCCTGGAATCCAAAGCGTATCAAATCCGCTCATTCTTTTAAATCTAATAATCGCATCTTGAATGGAATTGTTTAACATATGTCCCATATGCAAAATTCCTGTTACATTTGGTGGCGGAATCGCAATTGAATATCCCGGTTTTTCAGCATTGTGCTGAGCATTAAAATATCCATTTTCTTCCCATATTTTATACCATTTATCTTCAATTTCATTTGGTGAATATGTTTTGCTTAATTCTTCTGACATCTTTTCCTCCTATTTTTTCTATTTTTCATCTTTTTATTATACTACATTTATCCCAATAATTCCATAAGTTCTTTGTCACTCATTTCAAATAGCACTTTTTCTCCATCTTTGCTTTCCAAAAGATTTTCACTTAACTGCCGTTTTTTCTCCTGAATTTTTATAATTTTTTCTTCAATTGTCCCTTCTGTCACAAGTTTTATAACTTGCACACTTTTTTTCTGCCCAATTCTATAGGCCCTGTCACTCGCCTGATTTTCCACCGCAATATTCCACCAAGGGTCGTAGTGAATAACAACATCGGCTCCAACAAGATTAAGCCCTGTTCCTCCAGCTTTTAACGAAATCAGCACAACTTGTCTTTCTCCATCATTAAATCTATTACAAATTTCCACTCTCTCTTTAGATTTCACATTTCCGTCGATGTAAAAATATTCAATTCCCATATTTGCAAGTTCTTTTTCAATTTCTTTCAGCGTTCCGACAAACTGAGAAAAAATCAAAAGTCTATGTCCATTTTCAGTAATATCTGGCATCAAATCTTTTAAAACTTCAATTTTAGCCACTTCTCCGCTGTAATCTTCTTTAAATAAAGCTGGAGAATTACAAATTTGACGAAGTTTTGTCAAAATCGCAAGAATTTTTATTCTGTTATTTTCATTTTTATCAAATTTTTTCATTTCTTTTTTAGCCTGTTTTACATACGACAAATAAAGCTGTTTTTGCTCACTGCTCAAAGTTACAAATACATTTGATTCCATTTTTTCTGGAAGTTCAGTCAAAACTTCCTTTTTTGTTCTTCTAAGCAAAAATGGCGCAATAATTTCACGCAAATTATTTATTTTTGAAGAATTTGGATTTACAATCGCTTCTTTATAAGTTTTTTTAAATTTGCTCAAAGAATCCAAATATCCAGGAATGACAAAGTCAAAGATTGACCACAGCTCTAAAATATTATTTTCCACAGGAGTTCCTGTAAGTGCAAAATTTACTTTACTGTTAATTTTCATAACCGCTTTTTTAATCTGCGAAGTTGTAGTTTTGATATTCTGTGCTTCATCTAGCACAACAATGTCAAAAATTCTATTTTTATACTCTTCTATATCGTTTCTAAGCGCTTGATATGTCGTTATCAAAAATCCACTTTTTTGACTTTCGATAATTTTTTTCCTGCTGCTTGCCACACCTTCCACAAGAATCGGAGTAATTCCAGTAAATTTGATAATTTCTTCCTTCCAGTTATAAAGAAGCGAACTTGGCACAATTATAAGTCCCAGAAAATCTTTATTTTCCTGATAAACTTCATTTAACAAAGAAATTGTCTGAAGCGTCTTTCCAAGACCCATATCATCCGCCAAAATCCCTCCAAATCCGATATCATACATATTTTTTAGCCAGTTAAATCCCAATTTTTGATACGGAAACAAACTAACCTTCACATTTTTTGGCTCAACTTCCTTCCGATTTTTTATTTTATGAAAAAGCTCTCTAAATTCATCCAATTTTTCCAAATCATTTTTAATATTTTTAGAAATTTGTGCAAGTTGCAGTGCTTTTACTTTTGAAATTCTATTTTTCCCAATTTTAATATTTCCGATTGAATCGACGATTCCAAGCAGTTCTTCCATACTTTTATTGGCAATTTTGACAAGTTCTCCACTTGACAGCGTTATGAACTTTTTCTCTTTTTTTATTGCTTCTGTCACAATTTCAACATCTTGCGGCTTAATCCCTTCAATCTCAAAATTTACATCTAAAAAGTTATTACTAGCCTTTTTTACTTCAACTCCAACATTAATGCTTCTCGCATTTTTTATTTTATTTTCCAAATGAATTTTCACTTTGTCAGAATATTTTTTATCAATTATTTCAGAAAGTTTGCTCAATCCTTCATAATTTAAAATATAAGTATTTTTTGTCAAAGTCGGATTTGAAATAGCAAAATTTCCAATAATTTCTTCCAATTTTTCAAAAAGTTCCACATTTCTTCGTGGAATATAATATTTATTACCTTTTTTTGTCGCACAAACTGTGTTTGAAATATTGACTTTTACAATTTCATCTTCTTCAGTTTCCAGCACAAAAATATCAATTTCTCCGTCTTCTTCAACATATTCGGCGACATTTATGTCTTCAAATTCCAATGTTTTTTTTAATTTTTCACTTTCTTTTTTTGGCAGCTGATTAACTAGCTCAGCGTCAATAAAATCAAATTTTTCTAAAAACTTAGCTTCATTTTCCGCCATTTTAAATATTTTGGAAGAATCATTTTCAAAATGATAAAATGGACTTGTCTCATTAATTTTTTCAATCTCTCGCATTTCAATTTTTCCATTTTCAAAAATAAAAATTGGCTCATAACTAGACATAACTTGCTTGTCTTCCCCCAAAAGCAAAAAGTTTTTCCCTTTTTCCATCGCAAAAAGAAGTTTATTTAAAAGCATATCATAAACTTTTAATCCTTTTTTATCTTTTATTCCATTTTCAATAACAGTTTGAATCTGTTTGCTGTATTCATAAATCGCTAAAATAATATTTTTATCTATCTCGCTAAAATAACATTTTTCAGGCTCATATTTAATTTTAGAAGTTATCTCAAATTCTTTTTCTAAAACAATTGCTTGTACAAACTTTATAATATCTTTGACATAATAAGTTTTTTGAAAACCAGTTTTTATTCTCAAAATATAATCTGGAATGTTGTTTTCTTCGTTATAGTCATAGCCATACTTATAGTCGCTATAACTTCCTTCGTCAATTTCAACTTCCAGTCTCAGCTCTTTTTTATCTTCATTTAAAACTTTTTCTTTTTGAAGATGAAAATTATAGATTTCATCTATTTTTTGACTTATACTTTCAACATTTTCCAAATCATCAAAACTTTTTTCTTTTTTAGTTTCGACTTTTGTGTCAAAATTTTCATTTTTATCTTCTTTATCTTCTTCTTTTTTAACTTTTTTATTTTCTTCAATTTCTGATAAAATTCCCACTTTTTTATTATTTTTTTTGTCCGAAAAATCACTAACTTCTTTTTTTTGCTCCAAAGATTTTCTTTCACTTCTTTTTAAATCTTTTTTTTCTCCATCTTTTTCCAAATTTTCATTTTTAGTTTCTTCTTTTTTAACTTTTACAATTTCCTCTTTTTTATTTTCTTCTTCGAAGTCATCTTCAAAAAGCACCTCAAAATCGTCCGTTCCAACAATATTATTAATTTTCTCAGATTTATCCGCAATGATACTCAGTGCCACAATATGCTTACAAGCTCCGTGCTGCTTATTATTTTGAAAAAACATGCAATCGCAACTTGCCTCTTCTAGCGCAGCGGTTTTCTGATTTAGCGTAAGAGATGTATGATAAAGTTTATTTTCCTGAAATTCTCCATCCAATGTAACTAGATTTCCATCCGCATAAAGTGCTGTAATTCCTCCAATTCTCTTTTTGTAATATTCCATCCCAATTGAATAAATTGTCGGTGTAAATTTTTCTTTTAACTTCATTAAAATATTATTTTTTCCCATTTTTCTCCCTTACTTTTTTTCTTAATCTTTATATCTTTATCTTTTATCTTTTAGTCTTTATAATCTTTTAATTATTTAATTATTTAATTATTTATAATTTTCAAAAATTTAAAAAATTCTATTAATACGATATTTTTTACAAGAGTCAAATATTATTGTTATTATTATATCTTGTTATTATATATAGCCGTTTTCTAACTTTTTACAATTTTATCTTTTTTAACATCATTATTATTGCATTTTTGTTTTGTCCATAATAATTTTTTCGTACAGATATTTTTTCAAAACCCGTTTTCTCATATAATTTTATTGCAAAAAGATTTTTTTCGCAAACTTCCAGAAAAATTTCTTCTCCAAAAAAATTTATATCACAAGAAATATTATTTTTTATTTTTGAGAAAAACAGCTTTTTTATTGAATTTTCCAAAAGTATTTTCCCAAATCCTTTATTTTGGCAGCTTTTCAAAATGGCAATTTCAAATATATCCGTGCTCTCTATTGTACCATAAAATGCGATGTAACCCAAAATTTTTTTTATTTTTTTTTCAAAGACTAAATTTTTAATTTCAGAAATTTCAAAAATTTTATTTTCTTTTTCATCCATAAAATCAAATAAGCAGTATATAGCATACTGCTTACTCAATATCATCTCAGAAAAATATTCGGTCTTTACTTTTTTTTCAAAATTTTCATTATGAATTTTTACCAAATCTTCCAATATTTTCATTTTACATAAGTCCTATTCTGTTTAGCGGCCACCATCTAAGAAGCAGCTCACCTTTTATGCGATTTTTTGCAACCAACCCAAAATATCTTGTATCCAAACTGTTTGCCGTATTATCTCCCATAGCCATGTAATAATCCTTATCAAGTGTTATAGTTTCACCATTTAACAGTCTTGTAAACAGCGCATCATCATATTTAAAGTCCATAATAGGCATAACCATTTCTGGTCTTCCTTCCACTTTCAATAAGAAAGTATAATAATTTTCAGTGCTGTTTGAATCATCATTTCCAATTATATCTTTAAAGTTTTTAGTTGTTTTTATTTTTTCCAAAAATTCTTTTCCGCTCATAGTTTTATAATTTTCCCCAAAACTGAATTTTTCCCAGTCAATGTCAAAACTTCTCTCATTATAAATTGTCATATATTCAGATTTTGAAATTGCTATAATTTTATCTAATTTAACTTTGTCACCTTTTTTAGGGATATAAATTTTGTTATTTCCCATAAGTCCTTCAGGAAGATAATTTTTCTCAGGTTTAACTTTGGCCAAAACTTGTGATTTTTCCCCGTTTATAAGCATTTCTCCTCCGACATTAGCCACTTTTAAGCTATTAAACGCCTTTGTATCCGCATAATATTTTTTTACAGCTTCTTCAAATGCCTTTTTGTCTGAAAATTGCGAAGCATCAGGATAAATCGGCTGATTGTCAACATTTGCCATCATAAATGTCTTTAAATCAACTTTTCCTTTTGAAATTTGAAGAGTATTTCCAGGTGCTCCAACTATTCTTTTTGTATACATCATCTTGTTAGTCACCGGCTCTTTAAACGCAATAATCTGTCCAACTTTAGGTGCTTCAAATCTATATTTTATCATATTTGCAAAAACCCTGTCTTTTACAGCAATTGTCGGCTCCATCGAACCTGTTGGAATGACATAGTTTCCAAGATAAAACATCTGAATCAAAAGTACAAGAATAATTGCAAGAATTGAATTTGTAATTCTTGTAAAAGCTCTTCCAAGTGAACTTCTTTTTCTTTTTTCTCTTGATACAACTTCTTCTGCCGTAAGATTTTCATCTTTAAATATTTTTTTTATAATTTCCTGTGTTGATTCATTTTTAATTTTCGCTTCAGTAAATATTTTTTCCAAATCTTTATTATTTTGGGTCATTTCTTTCAAAATTGACTGCTCAGTTATTTCCTCTTTCGCTGGTTTTCTCAAAAAATAGACAAGCAATAGCGACAACACGACATTTATCGCAAGATAAATATAATATTTCACATCCAAAATATTAAACATCGCTTTTCCCAAGAACAACATAACTAAATTTCCTAAAAAAATCCATTCATGCTGTTCTCTCAAAACATAAAAAATTAAATTTAAGATAAAAACTCCATAAATTCCAAAAACTTTTATTTTAATGACATTGTCAGGAGTTTTGTCAATAATTGAAAAAAACACGGCGGTCACAACTAAACTTATAACTGTCAAAATATTCCCCAAAAAAAGGTTGTTATTTTCTTCCAAATCAATATTTTTAAGTATATCGTCTTCTTTTTTTCTCAAAAAGCTCATCACTTTTTTTTCTCTAAAAAAGAAATACAACAAGCACAATGTAGTAATAATATAAAATACTACCCACAATACTATATTCACTAATTTTCCCCTTTCTTTTTAACTTTTTAATTTTTTAATTTTTTTATTAATATCTAAAAACAGAAAAAGCTAGCAAAAATATGCTAGCTCGCTTGCTATTTTCTAATTTCTTTAATTCTAGCAGCTTTTCCTGATAAGTTTCTTAAATAGTACAATTTAGATCTTCTTACTTTACCAATTCTCTTAACTTCGATTTTTTCAATTAATGGTGAATTTAAAGGAATGATTCTTTCTACACCGATTCCAGAAGATATTTTTCTAACTGTGAAGTTTTTAGCAACGCTTCCTCCACTTACTCTGATTACTACACCTTCAAAAACCTGTATTCTTTCTTTATTTCCTTCTTTTACTTTGTAGTGTACTGCTACTGTATCTCCAGATTTAAATTGAGGTACATCTGATTTTAAATAAGATTTTTCTACTAATTCGATTAATTTCTCTTTCAAGAAATTCACTCCCTTCTTTTTTAAAATATTCTTTTTATCTATACCAATTTTTCATAAAAATTTCAAAACAAAACTGGTAGCAACAATAAAAGCGGAATATTTATTTTTTATAACTAAAATAGTATAACATATTTAGTTTTATTTTTCAATCAAATAACAAAAAAAATATAAAATTTTTTGAACAAACTATTTTTTATTTTTTGAAGTATATCCGAAGACATAATCTAAATTTATATTTTTCATTGAATTAAAAACACTTTGTTTAATTCCTGGATTTTTTTCTTCAAGTTCTGCCAACATATTTTTTATTTCTTTTCTCTTGCTCGAAGTTTTTCCAGCTTCAATCGTGCAGCCGCAATTCATTGCTCTAATTCCATTTGTTTTTGTGTAATCAATTATGTCACTTTCCTTGACATAAATTAATGGTCTTATAAGTTCTAATTTCCCCGAAGTCGATAAAACTTTTGGAGTCATCGTTTTTAGTGTTCCCGCATAAAACATATTTATTAGAGTTGTTTCGATGACATCATCAAAATGATGTCCTAATGTAAGTTTATTAAATCCCATTTCTTCGACTTTTGTGTAAAGTATTCCACGCCGCATTTTTGCACATAAAAAGCACGGATAATCCTTTGCCTTTTCATTGGCTATTTCCCAAATGTTTGTCGTTATAATTTCGCAGTCAATATTTAATTTTTCTAAATTACTTTTAAAATTATTTAAATCTTCTTCTCTAAATCCTGGATTTAAGCTAACTGCTTTAAATTCAAAATTTCTTCTTTTATCTTTTTTCAATTCGTGAAATAATTTTGCCAAAAGCAAACTGTCTTTTCCACCCGAAACTCCAATTGCAATTTTGTCGCCATCTTTGACCAACTCAAAATCATCCACAGCTTTTAAAAATTTTGACCAAATAGTTTTTTTATATGTTGTAGTTATGCTTTTTTCAATTTCACCAACTTCTTTCATAGGCCCGTCAGGAATAATTGCATCACAATGTAAATTTATCATTTTTAATTTCCTTTTTTTTTAACTAATTTTTTCATCGTTCAAATATTTTTTATATTTATTTTCTAAATATTCAATTTTCTCAGCTAACCCTTCATCTCTCGAGTCAATATCATAAGCTGCCTTATATTCGTCAAGTGCCTTCTTATGTCTTCCCATATGTTCATATTTTCTTGCAAAATCAATGTGTGCTATATACATGTCAAAATCAAAGAAAATTGCCATTTCATAGCAATCCACAGCTTTTGTTATTTCCCCTTTTCTTGAATAAATATTTCCTAGTAAAAATAAAACAAACGGCTCTATTGGACATAAATCCAGTGCCTTTTCCAAATTTTTACAAGCCTTGCCAAAATCTTCATTTTCGTAGTATAAATATCCTAAAAATGCCCAAATTTCATGATTTTTTGGCTGTAATTTTATCAATTTTTCATAAATTTCGATAGCTTTGTTATTTTCTTTTAAGGCGTGATATGTCGAAGCTAGTGTTTGTAATGTTTTAACATCATTTGGATCACTTTTTAACTTTTCTAAACTTTCTTTAAGCAATTCTTCGTTATTATCATTATATCTTATTTCTCTAAAAATCAAAGTCTCTAACATTTTTCTTCAGCTACTGAAAAAACTTTCTATTAATTTATATTTTTAATTATTTATATAATTAGTTTTATATTAAAAATAGCTATTTTACAAAGTAGCCCTTCTCCTTCCTTCCATAAATTCCGTTATATTACTTAGTCTATTTTATCACAAATAATAACTTAAGTAAACAATATTTTTTGCAAAAAATAACATATTTTCAATAAAAAAACGCACTTTTTTCAATTTAGCACGCTTTTTTTACTTCAACTTTTATTAATTTATTAATTTATTATTTTAATATTTTTAATACTAATTTTTCTTTAGCATCTTTAATAATTTCATCTATTTCATTTTTTGAAATATTATCAGCCAAAATAATATAATAATTTTCTATTTTATTTTCCGCTTCAAAAGGTGATTTTTCGATATCAAAATCATCAGAAACTCTTATATAATAAGAACTTTTTACTGTATTCGAATCAACAATTTCAAAAACTTTTGTTGAATTAAAGAAATAATCTGATTCAATGTGATTTCTTGTCACAATTTTTACAATATCAGCAACTACTGCTGAAGCTGTCGGATCCATTCCAGCACCTTTTCCATAAAATAATGTCTTGTCAGTATATGAACCTATTGTTTCAATAGCGTTGTAAACATCGTCAACTTTTGCCAAAATTCTAGTATTTGAAACTAATGTTGGTTCCACTGAAATTTGAGCAGAAGTTTCTGTCAATAATTTTGATGAAGCAATTAATTTAATTGTTGAATCTAATTGACTTGCAGCAAAAATATCAATTGTGCTTATATTTCTTATTCCTTTAAGCTGCATATCTTTAAATTTGATTGAACCACCGTAAGCAAGAGAAGCTAGAATATTTATTTTATGTCCAGCGTCAATTCCGTCTACATCGTAAGTTGGATCAGCTTCGGCATATCCTTTTTCAGATGCGATTCTTAGTGCTTCTTCAAATGATAAATTGTCATTTTTCATTTTTGTCAAGATATAATTTGAAGTTCCATTCATTATTCCACGAATTTCTGTAATTGTATTTGCAACAAGGCTTTCCATAAGCGGTGTTACAATTGGTATTCCTCCACCAACTGCCGCTTCGAATAAAAATGACACTCCATTTTCTTTAGCGATTTGGAATAGTTCAACTCCGTGTTTTGCAATTAGCGCTTTATTTGCAGTAACTACGCTTTTTTTTGCTTTAAACGCTTCTGTGATAATTGTTTTAGCAAGTGTTTCTCCACCTATTAGTTCCACAACTATTTTAATTTCTGGATCTGCAAGTACTTTTTTATAGTCATTTACTAAAATACTTTTATCAAAGTCAAAAGAAAATTCACGATCAATATTCAAATCACACGCATATTTTACTTCAACTTTAGCTCTTGATTTTTCAAAAATGCTCTCTTTTTCGTTTACGAGCACTTTAAGTACTCCTTCTCCAACTGTTCCAAGTCCAATAATTCCTACTTTCATATTTTCACAAAGTTTCCACTTTATTTTAAGAAACTTTCTCCTTTCCTTAACTAGTCTATTTATAATACATTTATTATATAGATTTTAAGAAAAAAAGTCAATTAATTTTAAATCTTTTAAAAATTTTATTTTACAAAAAATTTTCAAATTTATTTCTTTTTTCAAAAAAAATGTGTTAAAATATTAGTGAAATGCTTTGATACAACATTTGCAAGAAAGGTGGAAATAATGTTTAAAATATATAAATATATTAAACATTAGGAAATAAAAATGAAAAAGTTAAATATTTTAGGTATTGCAACGCTGATTGCGGCAAATGCGACAAGTCAAGAAGTGATAAAAACTCAAACAGTGCTTGATAAAAAAGATGAAGTGACTTCTATTGCAAAATCAAAAAATGAAAATGAATCTGTAAAAAATACACAAAATACAAAAAAAACTAAAAATAAAAAAAACACAAGTGAAAAAATTTCTCATAAAAAGAAAAAAATGAGATTCAAAAAAAAGAAAAAGCACAGAACACGGCAAGAAATTTTATCTGGTATTGATTTTATTGATGTTACACAATTTTTCCAAAATAATGAAGAAAACGAAAAAGTTGAAAAAAGAGCAAAAGTCGATAAAAAAGTGGCAATTTTATCAAAAGAAAAAAATAAAAAAAATAAAGAAAACGCAAAAAACGATAAAAACAGAGAAAATAAAGAAAATAGAGAAAATGAAAAGAATGAAAACTTTGCTTCAAATCCAGATTTGATTGCAATTAATACGAATTTAAAAAATAAAAAAATAAAAAATATTAGTGACAATTCAGACAAAAAAAATTTAAATAAACAAGATAAATTACAAGATAAATTGGATAAAAAAATCTTAAGAGATAAATTAAAAGAAATGAAGAAAAAAGAAGCTGCAATCAAAAAAAGAATAAAAATGATGGATCGCGATCTTAAAAAAGATGATAATCTTATCACAGAAGAAATTTATTCTCAAAATGAAAGTTCAAAAAATAAAAAATTAGCATCTGCAAAAAAAATTAAAGAAAATTCTCAAAATAACGAAAAAAATTTGGTAGTTTCAATAAAAGTTCGTTACTTTGCACCCCGATAAAATAATGAACTAAAAAGTGATAAAATGGCACAAGTTTGTGAATTGACAGGTAAAAAAGCAATGGGTGGAAACAATGTTTCTCACGCCATGAACAAAACAAAGAGAAAATTTAAAGCGAATTTGACAACCAAGCGTTTCTATATTCCTGAAGAAGATCGTTGGGTAACCCTTCGCGTTTCTACAAACGCTATCAAAACCATCAACAAAAAGGGAATTTCTGAGGTAATCAAAGAAGCTAAAAAGCAAGGATTTATTAAATAACCTATAAAAATTATATACCATGGCTAAAAAAGGAAATAGAATACAAGTAATCTTAGAATGTACTGAACATAAGGATTCTGGACTTCCAGGAACTTCAAGATATATCACTACTAAAAACAAAAAAAATACTCCAGATAGGTTGGAGCTTAAGAAATACAACCCTATCCTAAAGAGAGTTACCGTGCATAAAGAAATTAAATAAGTAATATTATGGCAAAGAAGACAGTAGCAACTTTACAGGGTAAATCTAAGCGATTGACCAAAGTAATCAAAATGGTGAAATCACCTAAAACAGGTGCTTATACTTTCGTAGAAGGTGTAATGGCTCCTGAATTAGCAGAAGAATTCTTAAAGAAGAAATAAGTAAGCCCCTTATAAGGGCTTTCTTGTTGTTTTTAGCTATAAGATTCATAGACTATTCATGCCAGATGAGTAGTCTTTTTTTGTTTCTAACCATGAAAAAAGCAGTGATTATTGGTTTAGGACTCATTGGAGGTTCCTTTGCCTTAGAACTCAAAAAACGCCTACAATACACCGTGGTAGGCATAGATAAAAATCCCGAACATGTGCAAGAGGCACTTGATTTAGGGATTATTTCCCAAGCGGTGGATTACACAGCGCTATCCGATGCCGATGTGGTATTGGTAGCAGTCCCTGTGGATCGCACCGCTGAAGTAGTCCATAAGGTCTTAGACCATGTGGGCGAGAACACCTTGGTCATGGATGCAGGTTCGGTCAAGGCGCCTATCTGTGCCGAACTAGCCGAGCACCCTCGTCGCAGCCAGTTTGTGGCTGCTCACCCTATGGCGGGTACTGAACACTCTGGGCCGCAGGCAGCCCTATACGACCTTTTTGATGGCAAGGTAATGGCCTTGTGCGAGGTGGAGAAGAGCAATTGGAAGCTCTTGGATAGGGCTTTGGATATTAGCAAAGCACTCAATATGCGGGTAAAGATGATGTCGCCCACCGACCATGACCTTCACACCGCTTATGTCTCCCACCTCTCTCATGTGAGTTCCTTTATGTTGGGAAAGACCGTATTGGAGATAGAAAAGGACGAAGCTCAGATCTTTGATTTGGCCAGCACAGGTTTTGCCTCTACCGTCCGTTTGGCCAAGAGTCACCCACAGATGTGGACACCTATCTTCTTGGAAAACAAGGTCAATGTCCTTAAAGCCCTCACCGAATACATAAAAAACTTAGAAAACTTCAAACACCTGCTCGAGACCGACCAAGCAGACAGTATAACCCAAGATATCAAAGAAGCTAACTATATACGTAAAATACTGAAATAGTAGTCAGTCGTCAGTGGTTAGTTGTTAGTAGTCAGAGTCAGTCTATTGTGACTAACAACTGACCACTAACCACTAACCACTGTTAAATACTTAACACCATTTTTTATTGTATAAATTCTTACTTCTCGCCCCTCTTTTCCTTGACTTTGCCCCTTGCATTTTTGTAATTTTGCACTCTGTTCGGTTATCAGTATTCAGCGATCAGAAGTCAGTTCTCAGACGCTACAGCTGATTTTGTGCGAGTTTTTGTTATATAGAACTCATGTTAATGAACATAGTTTTCTGTAGAGACACAATTCATGGCATCTTGTAAAATTGTACGAATCACATACTCGCTTATGCGACTTTACTTTTCACTATTCACTTTTCGTTTTTCACT
>ERZ773197.1620-NODE-1620-length-15166-cov-7.559791_pt1 | contig 15166 bp, 12 predicted proteins | sample MGYA00580999_ERZ773197 | MGnify/ENA primary metagenome ERZ773197 (study PRJEB29015, sample SAMEA2738166) | human oral metagenome | biome: human oral; feature: human-associated habitat; material: saliva | place: China | collected 2185 ...
CAGAAAAAGTTGAATACAGTGATGCTCATTCCTTTGAATATTATGTGGATTTAGAGGACGAGTGGGAGTATTTGTACTTAGATGATTTAAATCCTGTAGAAGAACTACTTGCTCTATTGCCTGGTAGTCCATATGAAAGTGATGTAATGTATTATGCTAAATCAATCAATTGGAATATCAAAAATAAGCATGTAAATACTTTCAAAGAAAAATGTAAAGAGCTATATAATTCTTTGCATCCAATAGTAGTATAGATTATTTATATAAGCTAAGGAGTGTTTGTATATGAAACATATGTTAGTTAATGAAGAATCAAAAGAATCTGTTTTAAATCTATTTGAAAAAATATTGAATGTAAAAATGAAAGAAGCAGAACTCAAACAGGCTGAGTGGGATATGAAAGGTTTAAAACCTAAAAAAAATGAAATTATAGGGGCATTTAAGCATTTGGATTCATTTGATACATATATTGAATCAAATTTTGAATCTAAAGAAAATTTTGAGCTTCTCATCATAAATGAAATAAAAATTCGAATGGAGGAATTGCTAGAAGGTTTTCATGGTGTGGGGCGACCTATGATTATCCCGTGTATTAAAAGTGGACCCTATAATGAAATAAAAAAACAAGTAAAGGATTTGTTACATACAAGACTTAATAGTCATGATAATGAACTTCCTTATTTATTTGATAAGTTTATCGTACCTGATCTTGCCTGGAGCGAAGAATTATTTGCGATACTAGCTTATCTAAAAGGAAAAACTTATAAAAATAATTCTTTAACTAACGAATTAAGAACAATCTTTATGAAAGCGTATGTAATACTTGAGGAAAACCTTCAAGAACCAGAATGGTATTGCAATGCAAAATCATTGACATACTATTGGCATATGAAATCAGACTTAGAAGAAATCTATTATGATGATTACTTACCAATCCAAAAACTGTTATCTTTTATACCTAATAATTCATTAGATTGCTACATATCTTACTGTCCAAATTATATCAATGAAACCTGGGCAGAATTACAAGAAGGAAAAGTTAAACAAGCAATTTATAAGACTTATTATGATTTACTACAAAAAATTAGTTAGTCATTTGAAATAAGGAGGAGAAAGGCTACATATGAATTTATGTAGCCTTTTATGACTTTGATTTATGAGTACAAGATGAATTGTTTTATGAAGAATTTATGAAATATTAAATATATAATAATATTTTATTGGTAAAATATTTCTATAAAATTACGTATATTCTATGGGGGAGTAATGGGGATAAATAAAAATAATAACGATGTTATTAGTACATCGGAAAAAAGAAAAATATACGAGAAACATGATGGTACCAATGATAAGAATACATTAGAAGTGAATTTAGATAAAATCTTGAATCAGTATAAGAAAAATTTAAGCCAAATTATAGATGATAAACGATACGTTAAAATTGCGGTTGCAGGTCGGATGAATCATGGTAAAAGCAGTTTACTTAACTCACTAATTGGTGAGGATATCTTCAAAGTTCAAGATATTCGTGAAACAACCACTAATTCAAGATATGAGTTATTTGAAGATGTTCTTTTAGTTGATACACCCGGCTTAGATGCCAATATAAATGATGATGCTATTGCAAATGTTGCATATGAATCCTCAAATATTATTTTATTTGTTCATAATTATAATGTAGGTGATTTTCATAAAGGTGAATTAGAAGCTTTAAAACGTATTGCTGATTTTCATAATAGTGAGGCTTCTAGCGATAGATTCATATTAGTTCTTACCGGTAAAGATGCTGTTACTGATCAAAATGATAGAGAGCTTATTAAATTAAAGCTACTAAAAGATATTAAACAATTTTGTGGATTACAAAACTTCCCTACATTTGAAGTGTCTAATACAACATTTATGAAGGGGAAATCGGAAAATAAAGAAAAATTAATTGTATATAGTGGTATTCCAACATTATTGGAGTACATTACTAGTAAAATTGAAAATCTAAAACCGTTAAGAACTAAACAGACTATTGAAAAGATAAGAAATATACAAGCTACAGCAATATATCTTTTTAATGAAATTCTTCAGAATAAAACTGTAAATTTAGACTCAGAATTAATTGATGCTGATAAGTTATATGAAGAATACAAGAATCTTATAACAAAAGAAATTAACGATTTGCATAGTCAATATAAGCATCTAAAACAGGAAGAAGAAGAGTTAAATTTATTTATTGACTCTATTTCTGATGGGCCATCTAAATATATTTATTATAAATATATAGCTCCAGAAATGGGAGGAGACTTTTTGTTAAGCAGGATAAGGCGTAGCGGAACTTTACCAAGCTATTTAATTGATATAGATGAAATGCGTAAGGATGCTTTAAGTCATTACCCATCTAGAGTTTATCTTCAAAGAGATTTTAAAGACAAGGAGATTTTAATATTAAAAACTAAGATGGCTGCCAAAAAGCAAGAGGTTGAAGAAATTAGAAATAAATTTAATTCATATCATGAATATTTATATAACAAATATATGGATGATTCAATTATACAAAAATCCCAATCTATAATTACAAAAAATGGGCTTCTTGCAGAAAATTTTTTAGACATCTTATTAGATATAAATGAGTATATATATGGGGATACTCTTAAATTACAAAATGAGGTTGAATATATAAAACCATGGATTGCTGACGTAGATAATTTTAGTAATATGACAATCAAATTATTAGAAGGTCTTGAAGGATATTATTAGAGAAACATATTATGGAACCACTAGGAAAGAAAAATATCACATTAATGAAAAAAGTATTAGATAATATTTTAAAATCTGAAAAAGATATTCCACCAGTAGAAGAACTTAGTAAAGAGGATAGGAGTAATAATATGATTTTAAAAACAATAGTTCAAAACTATGAAGACAAATTAAATCAAATTATCAATGATAGCGATAAGTTTTATTTAGTAAATGCTGGGCGTATGAATCATGGTAAAAGTAGTTTATTAAATTCACTAACAGGTGAAGTTGAAGATGTTTTTGAAGTACAAGATAAACGAACCACTGTTAAGAATAAGATATATCAATATAATAAGAATATTTATTTTATTGATACACCAGGTTTAAATGCTAACGATAGCGATGATCAAGAGGCTATTAAGGCATATAAACAAGCAAATATAATTTTATTTGTTCATAATTTATCTGTTGGTGATATTAGAAAAGAAGAAGTTAGGGATATAAAGACTATTATATCTTGCTTTAATAATATCGATAATTTAGTTGATAAATTTGTCTTAGTCTTGACTGGTAAAGATGCAATTCAATCTAAGGATGATTTAAATAATATCAAACATAAAGTTTTATTAGATATTAAAAATGAGACTGGATTAACTGGCTTTAAAGTTTTTACTGTATCTAATACAACATATAAAAATGGATTGAAAAATAATAAGAATAAACTTATCGAACATAGTGGTATTAAATTATTACATGAATATATAGATTCTTTTATTATGTCATCTAATAGCGAAATTCAAGATAGAATATGTGAAAGAATTGATTTAGAAACTGAGAAGGTTAAAAATAAATTACAGCTATTAGAAGAGGAGCATGCTGAAAATATAAAGAAACAAGAGAAAGTTATTAATGAATTTAAATCTAGAATTAATGATATATTGAGCTCACGTTTTTATATTATAGAACAAGCAAATGATAGATTAAATCGTTGTATGGACGAAATTAGTTCATTAAGAGGTTAAATTTTAATTACGGAGGAAATAATAATGTTTATAGCTGGGATTATTGCTGCAGGGGTTGCAGGTACTATTGGTGTAATTGCACATAGTGATCATAGTGACTATAGTGATTATTATAGTGATTACAGTGATTATGCTGAAAAAGAACGTAAAAGAAAGAAAGCAGAATTAAATGCTAAAGAAAATGAATTAAAACAACTAAAACAACAATTAGAGAATGAGTGCAATGAAGCTTATGAGACAATTAAGTTAGAATTAGAAGAAAATAAATATACAGCGGATATTAATCCTAGAACATGTGATTTATCAAGTAAAAATAGTCAAAAGTTATTTAAACGTGATATAGAAAAAAGATTAATGGCTAGTTTGGATGAAGATAAAGCAGCATTAAAAGATATTAATGATACATTGAAGAGAATTAATGAAATTCAATTAAAGGTAAAAAATGATATCAAAGTAAAAAAATAGAGGTAATAATGGGAACAGAATATATTACAAGTACGGTTAATAATTTATTTGAAAAGCTTGATATCGCGAGTAGAAATCTAGATGGCTTTTCTCAAGAGATTGATGAACGTAGAGATGAGATTAATAAAATTTTACTGTCTATTCCTGCAAAATCTGATGAATTCAGTAAAGTAGTAAAACCGAAAAAAGAGTCTAATTTAGTGGATAAAGCTGTTGAATCAATCTTAACTGAGATTAATGCATCAATTGATAGTTGGAATAATGATCTTACTAGCCAGTTAAAAGGTACTGAATTCATGAAAAAACATGAGAAGTACCTTGTTGTAATGGTGTTTGGTGCTGTTAAAGCTGGTAAAAGTTCTTTAGGAAATTTTTTTGCTGGTAAATATTTTAGTAACTCAAATGTGGAAACTGAATACAATCATCGAGATAAGCCGCAATTCATTAGCGAAGAAAGTGGTCGGGAAACAGGTGGACTAACTAAAGAACTTAATGGAGATACTTGGTTTACCGAAGGTGTTACTGATACTACTGGGGCTATTCAATATTTTACATTATCCGGATTACGATGGATGGACTCACCAGGTACTGGAGCAGTAAAAAAAGATGGTGATAGTAAAGACATGGAGCAAATGGTAAATGACTATATTCCATTTGTGGATTTATGTATTTTTCTTATGAACTCTTCAGAACCTGGTTTACAAGAAGATATGAAATATATGGAGAAGCTCTCTCGTGAGGGGCAAGAGTCTTTAGTCGTCATCACACGTTCTGATGTAGTAGAAGAAGATATTGATGAGAACGATGAAATTATCAAAACTCTTAGACCGAAAGAACTAGAACGTCGTAAATTACAAGAGGATGATATTGTAACACGCCTTGCTGAACAATATCCTGATTTAGATTCTGAGAAATTTAGAGCAATGAGTGTATCTACTATGCTAGCTCGCCATGCTATTGAAGAAGAGAATGAATCTAAATTTAAAGATAGCAATCTTGATAAACTTATGAATCTTTTAGCTGATAAGGCTTCCACTCAAACAACTAATTTGAAAATTGCAAGGCCAAAACGTAATATGAATAGTTTCATAGAGCGCTTAATTACTGGAGATAATATTGATCATAAGTTTGATGGTTTAGAAACCTTATTAGCAAAATTTAAGGAATTACAAAATCCAATTGATGAATATAAACAAAAATTAGAAAATCGTAAGCAACGTGTTACAAACTTAATTATTCAAGATATTCAATCAGATTTGAAATCAAAATTATTAGAGTGGAATCAAATGGTAGAATCTTCAAAAAATACAATTGATTCTAATAAAATGAATACTGAAATTAATAAGATTATTGAAAAAGGTATTAATAAGGGAATTAATAAAGAAGTGGCATCAATTATTGATGGATATAGTAATGACAGTATAAAGTCTATTTCTAGTCTTGTTACTGTTCAATCTTTGGGGAAAAGCTATGAAGAAGTTGAACATAGTTATAAAGAACGTATCTTAGTTGAACGTGACCCAGATGGGGTGTGGGAAAATATAAGATCACTTTTAGGTAAAACATATTATAGAACGCGTACGATTACACATACTGAAATTTTAAAAATAGATGTTGGTACTAATGTAAATGATGTTTTAGAGTCTTTATTAAATCAAAGTAGAGCAATTATAGACAAAGAGGTAAAAGCTGCATTGCTAGATATACAAAAGCAATATTTTTTACCACAAGAAAAGTATATTGCTACTATGACTAATATGTTACAAGATTCAATTCAACAATTAAGACAACTAAAATATGAGGATGCTTAAATGCAATTTATTATTAAGGTTACATCTGCATGTAACCTAAGCTGTACGTATTGTAGTGAAGGATTAAGAAAGCTAGAAGATCTTAATATAGAAACATATAAAAGATTTGTAAATGGTGTTCCTAAACTATTGAGGCACGTGGGACATAAGAATGTTGATATTATATGGCATGGAGGAGAACCATTATTAATCGGCAAACAATGGATAACCGAAGCCATTGAATATACAAATGGAGTTCTTTCAGATTTTGAAATTTCTTATTCTATACAAACAAATGCGACTTTGATAGATGAAGACTGGATTCGAATATTTAAAGAGTATGATTTTAGTATAGGGATTTCTTTAGATGGGTATAAAGAATTACATGATCAATATAGAATCTCAAAGAATGGTCAAGGTACATATGACGCAATTGTTACTAATATTAAATCCTTAAAGAGTCAGGGGATACCAGCCTCTTTATTAATGGTTTTAAATTCTACTGTAATTGATTTAGACAAACTTTGGAATACATTAGAAGATTTAAACTTAAATCTTAAAATTCAACCTGTTGTACCAATTGGTAATGCAGAGAATCAATTAGTCGAAACGAATAATATTTATAATAATTACTCGACTGTTTTAAAGTATATTTTTAAAAAGCTTTTAACTAGTCATATGGATATTACTGTGCAACCAATATCAAATCTTCTTACAACAATATTAACTAATAACAGTATTGGTGAATGCTCATATAATGGCACTTGTACTAGAAATATCATAACTTTATATCCCAATGGGGATGTTGGATTTTGTGGTCGTATGACTAATGAAAATAAGTCGTATATTTATGGCAATATCTTAAATCACGATATTATATCATTATATGATTCAGAAGTTAGTGAAAAAATAAGAAATCGTCAAATTTATTTACAAGAAAATGATTGTAAAGAATGTACTTTTTGGGAATTTTGTCATGGTGGTTGTACGGTAGATGCATTGTCTTCTAATGGAGATATAAATAGTAAGTACCATTATTGTGAAGGTTATAAAGAGCTTTTATATTATTTTATGACTGAGGGGCTAACTGAATTAAAAAAAGCATTAGTTAATCGTAAAATGCGTTATCGATTATTGATAGAAGAAAAAGATAAATTAATTAAGGAATTACATGATGAGAGATAACGATATATTATTTTTTAATCTTCATAGACGCTATCTAAATGCTTCTCCTCAATTTGGAGGATTTTTAGGCATATTTACTTTAGCAGCATTCTTAAATGAGAATGGGTACAGGGCTCAAAGTTATGCAGGTCAATTGACAGAGGGATTGCGATTAATAGATGAAGCTTGTCAAAATCATAATATAAAAATGATAGGTTTATATTGTGATTATGAAAATGTGACAGAAGTAATATTTTTATCTAGTTATATTAAAGAGACGTATCAGATTACTGTGATTGTTGGAGGCCCACAATCTACAAGTCTAAAAAAAGACTTTTATATTAAGTCCCAATGTGATGCTGTTGTTAGATATGAAGGTGAGATAACAGTATTAGATTTAGCTAACTATTATATCGAAAGCCTAGGTGTTATTGACGATATCAAAGGGATATCATATTTAAAAGATAATGATGTAATTACTCATGAGGAGCAAGATTTAATAGAAAATCTTGATGCACTTCCTTTTATTAATGATGAATGCTATTTAGTACCAAAGCAAGACTATACTGAGCTAAGTATAATGACCGGCAGAGGATGTCCATTTCACTGCAGTTTTTGTCATGAAGGGCATCATACACGAAAGGTTCGATTTAGATCGGTTGAAAATGTTATTGAGGAAATCAAGACTTATATAGAAACACATGAATATATAAAAAATCTACATATTTTATTTACTGATGATACTTTCACTTTAATTCCAGAACGTGTAAAAGAGCTTTGTGAAGGATTGGAGCAGTTACAAAAAATAAAGCCATTTAGATGGTTTTGTGAAGGTCATGTACATACTCTATTTATGAATCCAGAAATGATTAATTATATTGCAAAAGCAGGAGCCCAACGTATTCAACTTGGAATTGAAGCCGGTACACAAGAGGTTTTAGATGCATATAAAAAAGGGTCAACATTAGAAGAAATCAAGACAGTTGTTAAACATTGCTATGATAGTGGGATAGAAGAAGTTTACAGTAATATCATTTTAGCTGGTGCTCACTTTACTAGAGATGTATATATTAAGAATATAGATTTTGCTAAAGAACTATTAAAGATTGCCCCTGGCGTAATGGAAATTGGTGTTGTCTCTTATTGGCCATTACCAGAAACTACAATTACTAATCACCCAGAAGATTATGGTTTGAATATATTAGATTATGACTTTATTACTTCTAGTGGAGATTTTCCTCAAATAGAAACCAATGATATTGATCGATGGGAACTAATTGAGATGATGAAAAGTATGGAATATGAGTTATCTGAATATATGAAAGAATTATTAATAAAAGGTTTTGTAAAAACTGAATTAATAAATAGTTGGTTATCTAGAAAACATACTAAATATATTGGTCGATGGATATATGCTTTAAACCAATTGCCTCATATGCTTAACTTTTATTCAATGGTATTTAGTGGGGAATGTAACTTTATAGATACAATTAGTAAAAATATTCCTCATATACACCCAATGCGTACAGTTCAATTATCAAAATATTTAAAAAATGATAGTGGTAATAAGTCTTTGTTTGGATATAAGTTAAATGACCTTGAAGTTGATATTTTAATTTATTCATTAGGCAAACTGTCAGTTGAAGAGTTAATATTAAAACTTCGCGAAAAGTACGATGATATTACTTTAATTAACAATGAAAATATTGAAAATGTGTTAAGAAAACTATCATCTCAATACTTATTAGTATATTCGAAATATTAGGAGGCATCATGGAAAATTCAATTTTATTAGATTATAAAAGTGTCTTAGAAAATAATAAAACTAGTTTAGTAAATGCTATTCATGAATATAATTCAGAAGATATCAAATTAAATAACTATATTTCTGAAATTGAAAGTATTTATTCTAATAAATTAAAAGATGTGAAACCATATATTATGGTTTACGGCATTTATAATGCTGGTAAAAGCAGTATTATAAATGAATTATTAGGCGATGACTTAGCAGCAGTAAATGACAAACCAGAAACTGACTCTGTAGATGAGTATGAATGGAATGGCTATACAATTGCTGATACACCGGGTGTAGGTGCTCCTATTAAACATGAAGAAGTAACTACAGAGCACTTACGAAGAGCTGATATTGTTATGTTTGTAATGGCTTCTACAGGATCAAATGAAAAAGATGATAATTATAGAAGATTAAAAGCAATAACTGATGCTGGTAAAAAAGTCATTATTATAATTAACGATAAAAATGGAGACTTAGGAAGTAATGATCAAGAGCTAGGAATTATTACTACTAAAGTGAAAGAGAATCTTAGACAATACAATCTAGACAGTAATGATTATGTTATTACTATAGTAAATGCTAAGCGTGCAAGAGATGGACGTATAAAAAATAAACCGGCTCTTATAGAAAAAAGCAATATTCAAGAACTAAAGGGCATTATTTTATCTGAATTGAAAAAAACAAATAATTATATAGTTATTAATAATGCTATTTTAGATATTCTCACTCAAATTAATGGTATTCAAAATTATTTGATAGCTTATGATAATAAATCTGAAATCCTTGCATTAAATAATTTATTAGGCAATATTAGAAATTCAAAAAAAGTTTTGAAGTCTAATATGAGTGAATATATTACATTAAAAACAAATAAGTTAATGCCAATCGTAGAAGCTGATATTTGGGAAAATAAAGACAATGAAGATAAGATTTCTATGGTCTTCAATGAACATATTCAAAATTTGAATCAAGATATAGTTAAAAAACTAGAAGAAGAATTAGCTATAACAAATCAAGATATATTCTCTCATATTACTGATGTAACAAAAGAAATAGAAGCTAAACTTAAAGCTTTAGAAACTCATAAAGGGGAGTTTACTTTCGATGTTAATAAAAGTGATTATTCTGAATCAATTAGTGAATCGCTCTCATCTAATAATAGCGAGATTGCAAATTTAAAAGAGGTATTAGTTACAAGCAAAGAATTATTAGATGCACATAATAAGGATAAATCCATAATGCCACTTATTGCAGCAAGTGTAGGTTTATCTACGTCAGAAACATTATCTGTTGTTGAGGTGGGAAGTGCTGTAGCAGGTGCTTTAGCAAAGACCACTTTAGGTTCAGCTATATTATCTACCTCTATAGGTGGCACTCTAGCTACAGCAGCAACAACATTAGGTACTGCAATATCCACTGCTATGCCATATCTTGCTCCATTAATTATTGGTTTTATAGGTATAAAAAAATTATTTGGTGGTGGTAAAAGTAAAGAGCAATTACAAGCTGAAGCGGATGCGTATAATGAAGCTCAAATGCGTCAGCTTGAAGCAATGAAAGATGCTCGTAATGATTTGCATAATAAATTAGGATATGCATTTGATGGACTTATTACAGAACTTCAAAAAGAAATCAATAAAGTTATTGATGAATTATTAGGTGGATATGAAAAAATCTATGGAGAAAAGATTTCTGGATCCCAACAAGAAAAAGAAGCTTATGATAAAGTAATGACTTCAATTGCCATTAGTGAGTCAAATTATGAAGAATTAAGTTTGGTTCTTAGAAATAATGCTTAAGGAGTTTGTTATGACAAAAAGATTTCAAGTAAAGTTTAGGATTAAATCAGACCCCAAATCAACATCTCGAAATGGGGTAAATACGACTATGGTTACTGCTTCTAATATGTTTGATGCACGTAATCAAGTAAAAGCACGTTATGCAAATAGTTTATATGGGATTGAAATTATTTCTGTTGTAGAAAAATAAATTATTCGCTGATTGTAAAATCAAGTTGAACAAGTAACACAAAAAGTCCATACGGCTCTCTTCCTTTGGTAGAATGTAAGTGCCTAAACTTCATTCACAAGGAGAAAATCCCTATGGACCACTTACATTATACCGCAAATGAGCACAGAAAAGGACAACATCTTACATTTGAGTACCGTGTTTTGATTCAGACTCGACTCAAAGATGGATGGAGTCCTAACAGGATTTCCAAGGAAATTGGCTGCGCACCGAACACCGTTCGAAATGAGATCAAGTGCGGAACTGTGTCACTGTACAAAGGAAATATCCTCCGTTACAAAGCCACTGCTGGCCAAGATGCTTATGAGCGAAATCGCCAGTCATGCTGCCGGCACTATAACTTTTTCGAGAAATCTAACTTCATCTCATTTGTAGAGCAGAAGTTCTTCGAAGAAGGATGGTCACTTGATGCTTGTGTAGGCCGTGCCTTGGAAGATAAATTATTCACCAGAGAACAGATTGTCTGTACAAAAACACTTTATCGTTATATTGATCTCGGACTTCTTGGAATCAAGAACATCGATCTTCCAGAAAAACTTCGCAGGTCACCCAAAAAAACACAGGTTCATAAAAACAAGCGAATTCTCGGTCGGAGTATTGAGGAACGCCCAGCCTCTGTAAATGACCGTAAGGAGTTTGGACATTGGGAAGCAGATCTTGTGATCGGCTCAAAAAATAATAATGATGATGCCCTATTGACCATGATTGAGCGAAAGACCAGGGAATACTGGATGATTCGCATCCCTGGTCGTGATCCGAACGGCGTCATGAATGCTCTGTCAACAGTTCATTCTCAATTTGAGGAACACTGGGATGATATCTTTAAGACAATCACCACAGACAACGGTTCCGAGTTTTCGACACTGTCTGATTTAGAGACTCTGAGTAAAACACTGGTCTATTTTGCCCATCCCTACACATCCTGCGAGAAAGGATCTGTGGAGCGTCATAACGGATTAATTCGCAGGTTTATTCCGAAAGGAAAACGAATCGACAGCTATTCCGATGAGCAGATAGTTCAGGTCGAACTCTGGTGTAATGGGTTGCCGCGGAAGCTTCTCGGATACCGAACACCGGATGAACTCTTCGAGGCCGAACTGGACAGGATTTATTCTTGTGCGACCTGATGGACGATTTAGCTGGTAATGTTCAACTTGTTATTGCAATTTTCGAAAAATAAATTATTATATATGGGAGTTAATTGTGAATAATATTGATTATAATGGAATTGAGAATATTTTTATTAATACTCTTAAGCAATTAGACTATCGAAGTTTATTAAATCAGAATGTTCTCTCAGAAACACATTCAGAAAAAATAAGTAGAATCAATGATATGTATGTTAAAAAAATTAGAAAGATTAAAGAATTAGGAAGTTCATCAACCTTAAATATCTCTTTCTTTGGTGAAACGAATGCGGGGAAATCACTGATTTTAGAAACTTTAAGAATGCTTTTTGATGGAGACATTATAGACAGAGATAATATTAATTTGATTGGAGAGGGTTTTAGAGATACTACTCAATCTGCCATTAGGTACCGTTTTCATTTTAATAATAACGATATCATTGTTCGAGATACACCAGGAATTGAGGGAAATGAAAAGAAGTATATTGATGTTATTAATGAAAGTCTATCACAGTCCCATGTTATTTTTTATGTATTACGTGGATCAAAAATTCCAGATAGAAATACATTAGAAAGAATAAAAAAATACATAAAATCAGATACTGAAGTATATTTAATTCATAATATTAGCTTTTTAGGTCGAACAAAAGTTAATGAAGATAAATTAAAAAGATATTTAGAATTTGAACAGAGAATGAATTCTGAATTGCAGAATCAGAAAAAAAATCTACATGTAAGAATAAATCAGTTATTTACAAGAATTTTTAAGAATCAGTATAAAGGGTTGATTCATATTTTTGGATTTATGGCCTTTGCTGGTGCAGAATATAATTATAATAAAAAAACTGGGAATGTTGATTCAATATCTCCTTCTATAAAAAAGAAAGTGGGTAAGCTTTTATATGAAGTAGATAATCAGTATAACAGTCTTATTAATCATAGTAATATATATAAAATCTCCACTACATTAGGCCAAATTTCTAGTCTATCACAAGAAAAAATTCTTCATAGTGTGGAATTAAAGTTAAGAAACACTATATCTAATTTATATTTAGATGTTAAAGAGCTAGCAACACTAGGCGATGGTTATAAACAAAGTATGCAAGATCTTTATGATAAATTATTTAAGCTTGAAAGGTTATTTAATGATATTCCTAATCAAATAAGAAGCTCTATAAAAAAAGCTGTACGTAATGTTTGCATACGATATCAAGAGATACTGGAAAAGAGAATAAAGAGTTCAGATGGTTATTTTGATAAAACTGACTTCTATAATTTCATTGATAGTATTAAGAAAAATTTAGAAAATGATTTAAGTATGGAAATCAATAAAGTTATAAATAACCTTACTAAAAAGTTAAAAGATAGTATTTTAAGTTTAAAAGAAGAATTATCTGATGATATAAAATTTAATCATAAATATAGAAATATAGATATAGATTTTGATTTTAAAGAGATTCTAGATAGTTTTGATGAAATTTTTACTAGCATTCTTAAGGGGCTCGGAGCAGCAATAACAGCTCTACTATTTATGAATCCTTTAAGTGCAGTTATTGCTTTTGGGGTCAGTTTATTAAGTTCGGCAATTTCATTTTTTATGGGAAAAACAAGGAGAATTAATAAGGCTTTATATCAATCCAATATATATTTTGATAAATTAATAAACGAGATTGTTAAACGTTTATTGGGAAGTGATGAAATTATAAAATTAGAGAAGCACATAAATAGTATTTTTTTAGATATAAAATCTAATATTACTTTACTTATAGATAAATTTGATGCTGTGGTGAGATTTTTTAATTTTATAGTAATAACTTTAAAGAAAGAATCTAAGAAAGTGGGGATTACTTTATGATATCTACAAAGAATTATGAGGAAAGAAAGAAAAAGATAATTAACATATTCAATGAATTAAATGAAAATTTAGTAGAGTTAGAAGATAATAGTATTGATGTAATAGATGTGAAATCTAAAGTTGATAGTATTTTACAAAATATAAGTGATGACCGTATTTCTATTGTCTTAATTGGTGCATTCTCTGATGGCAAAACAACAATTGCATCTTCACTAATGAATAAAAAATTTGAAAATATGAAAATTGATTCTGATGAGTCTACTGATACTATTGAGGTATATAGTAATGGTGATAACAGTAATTATGTATTTGTAGATACACCAGGTTTATTCGGGCATAAGACATTAGAGAATAATTTAGGGACATCATTTTATGATAAACAAACTACAGAGTATTTATCTAGAGCAGATGTAATATTATATGTGGTAGATGCTGTAAATCCAGTAAAAAATAGTCACCTCGAAACATTAAAATGGATAATGCTTGATTTAAATAAATATAAGAATATGATTTTTTTAATTAATAAGATGGATGAGGTGACTTCATTAGATGATGATGAAGATTTTGCATATGATGCGAACATAAAAAAATTAACTATGACAAAAGCTTTATCTGAAGCAGGAATTCCAGATGATATTTTGAAAGATTTAAATATTTTATGTGTGGCAGCTAATCCAGATGGGCTTGGTTTAGAACATTGGTTTGATAATCTTGATGAATATAATGAATTATCAAGAGTTAATGCTATTCATAATAAATTGAAAGAAATACTTTCTATCCCAGAAAATAATTTGAATATAAAGATAAAAACTTATTATGATAGTTTGAATGATATTGTTAGTACATTAATTAGTAAAATGGAAGATTTTATTCTTCCGTCTAAAGATGATTTGCGTAATGCTGATAAAAATTTACAATCAATGAAACAGGAACTTGCTAGTATAGAAGCTGAGATAAAAAGTACTTTGATTGAATGCGATGATGAAATTGATCATTATTTTAAACATTTGTTGAGAAGTGTTGAAGCTTTAGACCGTAAAAATATTGAAAGTTTTGTTTCTGAAGAATTAGGTAGAAAGGATGATGAAATTGGATATTTAATTACTCATAATGTAGAGAAAATTATTAATAAATATTAGTTTTTGCACGGAAAGGCTGGCGATGAAGCCGCTTTTGAACTTGGTCAAATAAGC
>ERZ773197.1628-NODE-1628-length-15134-cov-20.074673_pt1 | contig 15134 bp, 10 predicted proteins | sample MGYA00580999_ERZ773197 | MGnify/ENA primary metagenome ERZ773197 (study PRJEB29015, sample SAMEA2738166) | human oral metagenome | biome: human oral; feature: human-associated habitat; material: saliva | place: China | collected 2185 ...
GCTTCATCGGTATATGTCGAGAAACCCGCGCGCTCAAAACGCTCACGGTACTTCAATAAGCCATTGCCCGTAAGCGTGAGCTGGTCCTTATCAGTCCTGCTCGACCACTCCTCCACACAAGCGTCTGCCTTGAGAACGGTCTCCACCAGGAACGTTCTATGTGCTCCGTCATTATCCAGCAGGTAGATGCCCGGATAGACCTCGCCGCGCATGGCGTCTGCAACGACGCCAACGATACCGCGAACGCCCGCCTTCCACGCGCTAAACGCCATAGCGTCAAGCGCGCTTGCACCGTAAAGTGGCAGACCAGAGCCGCACGCAATGCCCTTTGCGGTAGCCACGCCAATGCGGACACCCGTAAACGAGCCAGGTCCTCTACCTGCAATAACAGCGTCGACATCAGCCATGGTCAGACCAGCGGCGTCAAGCGCCTCCTGAACCGAACCCACAAGCTCTACGTTTGCCTGGCGACGACACAGGTGATCCGTTGACGCCAGCACCTCAACGTCGAACCCGCCGTCCGCGGCCGCCGCAGCGGCATTGCGCCTGGTCAGACGCGCGACCGTACACGCTAACATGTCCGTCGACGTATCAACCGCAAGCACCACGTTTGTTTCATTTTTTATGGCAAGCATAAACACTCTTCTCGGCGTAAAAACGCCCTATAGAACGCCTCTATTTTTCTTCTTGTAACTCTATAACTATACGCCAAGCCACGCCCGCAAACAGCGCGAGTACCAACCCCGCAAAACTTTTACGCAGCGACTTATCTACCGGCGCGTATATACATCAGTACCTAATCAAAACCTTGGCTGGCGATAAACACTTTGATGCCCATACTCTACACGTAAACTGCGAAAATGAATAAAAATGATTGCTATAGAGAATTTACGGTTTCCGCCCTATTGCTCTAGGCAATCTTGCTATTTGGTTTATAGTTGATCTATCAGCGCCCACCCAAGGCTACGCAATGCGTCCTGAAATGCGGTGGGCCATTTCATTCTCATGAAAAATAGAAAAGGCAGCCCGTCCAGAGCTGCCTTTTTGTGGCTGTGCGTCAAATGCACTTTATATAAATCTGACAAGGATTCCACTCATCCCATAAGGTTGGAAAACATTCCAGCTCTTTATAGCCCAAAGAAATATAAAACTGATTGGTTACGTCATACTCCTTGTAATGTCCCATCGCCACTGTTTTTACCTGGGAGAATGTGTATCCAAGTCGTTTTGCTAGAGCCTCATAAGCAAAATTGAGCTTTGTTCCAATGCCTCTATGGTGATATTTTTTCTTAACTCCCATTACAAAAATATCTGCACAGTCTTTACTCGTAGCATTCAAAACAATAAAACCAACTGCTTCACCATGAATAAAACATGCTAGAAACGGTTTATCTTGTGAATCCTCCACGTATTTCTTGGTGCTTTCTGGCATCCCAAACCATTCTGGTAAATCATTCAGAATATCTTGAGCTGTTGTTGCCTTCTCTCTTTTATCAACAATTTCTTTAATCACAAGATCCATATGCATCCATTCATTTACTGATTGAGGATTTCACCCTAAAAGATAGTGAAACATCTAGCTCTATCTTTAAACAAACATCCTATCCTCGCAAGCACCTCCGCTTAAACCGCAACCTCCGGCTCGACGCCCTCTTCCTCCTTGAGAAATTGCGCATCCAAAGTCTTAATAAACGGCAGGTAGATTACTATGTCCAGCACAATTAGCACCAGCTGAAGCAAAGCGCCCTGCCATCCACACAGAAGAAATCCCGAGATCAAAGGAGGGGTACTTCCGGGCAGCATAATGCCGTTGCACAGAGGCACCAACCCCGTACTCATGGCAAACCACGCAATCGCAATATTGATTGCTGGAGTAAAAATCAGAGGGATGGCCATAATGAGGTTCAGCACTATAGGCAGTCCGTACATGACCGGCTCGTTAATGCCAAAAATACCAGGCACAATGGAGATTTTTGCAATATCTTTAGCACGGCGAGAATTGCAGAACAAAAATATCGCAATCAGAAGCGAGAGCGTTGATCCTCCGCCGCCAAACAGCGCAAAGAACGCATCAAACTCTCGGTTGATAATGTTGGGAAGCGCAGTTCCAGCAGCAAAAGCGGCCTGGTTTTCCAACGTAAGTGCCGTCAAAATCGGCGTAAAAATAGGGCTGGTAATGTTTGAGCCATTGATACCAAAGAACCAGAAAATGCCCTGGATAACGTAGGCAATCGCCAGAGCCCAAACGGTTCCTCCGAGCATGGTCAGCGGAGTCTGCAACATCGAATAAATGCAGGTAAATGCATCTCCCCAAGGGGTAAGCGCAAACAAAACGCCAACCGACCATACCGCAAGAAATGTAAGCGACATTGGAATCAGTGCGCTAAATGCAAGCGAAACCGACGTAGGAACGCCCTCTGGCATCCTGATGACCCAGTTCTTCTTGATAACAAAGCCAAAAATATGCACTGACAAAAAGCCCACGATAATCGCTATAAACACGCCCTTTGCGCCGGTCCACGCAAGAGGAATGCTCTCCACCAAAAACGGCTGAGTAGCCCCCTGAGGCAAAAACTCGGTTACCTGGGGCATCAAAATAAACCAGCTGATAAGCGAGACCATTCCGGCAGAAACTCGGTCCTCAAGGCCAAGTTGGTCAGCAAAGTTGTAGCCAATATTAAATGCCAAAAACAACGCCATGAGCGAGACAGTACAGGCAGAAGGAATGGCCAATAGCGAGAAAAGCGACTTACCCTGAATCGTTGTGGCCTTCAAGAAATCAACCCACGCAGGGATTGGCAGGTTGCCTACCAGCGTAAACATTGATCCGATGATAAGGATTGGCATGAGCATGGCAAACGAGTCGCGCATAGTAAGAAGATATTTATTCTCACTTACCGACTCTGCCATGGGCATAAGCTTCTTCTCAAGACCATCCATTACATTCATACAGTCCCCAAAACAGCACGTAATCCCTACAAAATTCAGAAGTGAGAATCTTATAACAAATACAACAAAAGCCGTCTATCGCAAAGTCATTTACATAAAATTTACCTGCGGACAGCACAATGCCCTACTTCAAAACTCCACTCAAAAAACCTGGCGAGAAGATCACTCCTCTCGCCAGGCGTCTAACCTGTCAGTTTTGCCGCAACCCGAACGTGCTACTTGTTCGTCAACCGCTCGACGAGCTTGTTGATCTCCCACTCGGTCATGCCCGCGTCAGTCAGATACTTGCGAGCTCCAGCTGCGTAATCTGCGCCGTCGAGCGAACCGTACGTAGGCACCCCAGCAATGCAGCGAGCGATGTCGTTGAACTTCACGTCAACAATGGCATCATAACGAGCTTTATCGTCCTTCTCGTTAATGCCGTAATAGTTGTCGTAAGTAATCATGTAATCGTCGCGCATCTCATCGTAGGATGCACCACAAAGTGCCTCGAGAAGGGCGCAGACAAAGCCCGTGCGATCCTTACCATCGGTACAGTGAATAAGGTAGGGACCCTTATGCAGAATTATCTCGCGCAGACCCGCTGCCAGACGGTGGGCATATTGGCCGCCACGGTAATTATCATTGAGGTCAAGAGCGGCAAAGTTCAACGCATCATACAGGCTCTTATGCCACGTAATGTCGTAGTCTGCATTCTGGTAATAGCCCTGGATCTCTTCGTTGGTATCCGCGAGGTCCAGAATAAACTGCACACCAGACCTCTGAGCAAGATCGGCCGCGTAAGGCGCGCGATTGTTCTGGTTATCAATAGGAGACGCCGAGCGATACACCACGCCCTCAGCAATATTTCCACCTTTCATGGGGCGAAAGTTAGCAAAGACCTCGTCACTTGCGTAGTCGGAGCGATTATTGGTGTACGTTGCATCCAAGGCCTTCTGAACCGTTGCGTACTTCTGCTTCTCGTGGAGCGTCACCGTAGCCGTATCTCCATGCTTCAGACCAGCAGTTTCCCACAGAGGCTCGCCATTATTTACGCACACATAGACATAAGGGTAGCCCGGATATGCAACAACCAGGGGCTCGTTGGTTTTGGTGTAATAGCCGTTGTAGTACGGAATATCGGAGAGCTTGTATCCGTTGCTAAACGTAACGTCCACGCTATCGCCGTACTCAAAGCCCAGATTATTGAACTCTTCGATGGTGATATCCAGGTAGCTGCCGCCAAACTTGGGCTCGTAAATTGCCTCGATTTCCCCTGTTGTGATTGACGACTGTGATGTCTGCTGGTCAGAATTGTTCTGCAGGAACGGAAACACGTTGCACCCTACCAGCGCAAACGAGAGCACCAACGTCATAAACATGCTCAAAGCCGTTGTAAAACGTTTCTGTAACTTTTGCATTTCTCGCCCCGATTCTGCTGATACTGCGCGTCCAATGAAGCTGCGATTGGAAAACCATACGTGTCCGTTGATGCCGCATGCGCAATAACTCCGCACGTCCAAACCACACCACTTTGACTATACGACTGACGAGAAACCCCACCTGTCCAAACAGGTGGAGTTCACATGAGCGGTATTGTTTTATCGATGGGTGGAAAAATATTAGAAGCATCTATTAAGCGATAACGACTAGGTGTAGATTAATTAATAGTTTATCTATTAAATGCGCTTGATATTTCTACTTATCTCATATCGAAAGGATTCAGTATGGAAGCAATTGAATTTTCAACCCTTGAAAATGATATTAATTTTCTTGACTTTTCTAATGTTACTAATGAAATATTAATCTCGTCTCAAAATCAGATTATATGGGCTCCCAATGGTACCGGAAAGACCTCTATAATCAAAACATTAAAAATGAAGCAACTACCAATTACTTTTTCAAATCTAGAAACAGATAATGATCTCTTTAAAAAGAGCAAGAAAAAATTAACTATTGGGCTCGGAATCAAGGATAAAGAAAGGTTAGAAAATGAAAACACTGACCTTTTGAATAGTATTGGAATCAAGGATCAATTAAAAAAGTATGGCATCACTAGTCAAAAAAGTGCAAGTGAGGTTCTCCCTGAATTTCCTCGTTGTGCTACCGATTTAGAAGAAACGTTTCGCGCATTTAATGCAGAAGACGCTTCTGCATTAAATAAACAAATAAACAAAGAAGATATAAAATTCTATCTGGACAATAGACTTGATATTAATAATCTAAATGAAACAAAAAATGAAATACAAAAATTGAAAAACAATTTTATAGTAAAAGCTTTAGAATCATTGAAACACTCTTTGAGTGAAACTGAGTGCATATGTCCGGTTTGTAATCAAACTTCGAATAAACCAATTCTTGAAATCATTAATGACAAATTGTCTTCAATGGACAACATTAAAGACAATTTAGCCGCTAAATACTATAAGGTACATCCCGATTATTCTATGGCTAATCTAAATAAACATCTCACAAATTTAACCAATATCACAACCACTGACACCGCATTACTCAGCTACATTATTGGTCAAGGTGATTTAAAACAATTTGAAAATATTGAGGAAAAGAAAGAAAATTTTATAAATAATACTAATAAAATAAAAAAATTAATCGAGGACAACGAATCTTTTTTTCAAAATTTACTGAAAAGAGAAAATGAAATTACAGAAATATTTCAGTCTAGGTTTAATGCTAAGGTTAATTTTAATAGAATTGAAAAATACCTGGAAATTATATTTCCACGCAATATTGATACTTATAGCACGGGTGAACTAAACCTAATGGTAACGCTTGTACGAATCAATGAATTTTTAGCTAGCGATAATTCAATAATGATATTCGACGACCCACTAACAAGTCTGGATACGGCAAATCAATACCTCATTATTTTTGAATTGTTAAAGCTCACTGACTCTACAGAATACCCTAATAAAAGCATTACGGTCTTTACCCATAATATGAACTGTATTTCAATTGCCGAATCACAATATCCACATCAATTTAAATATTATTGCATGGAGCAATTATCTGGAAAGATTATTTTTAATCAAATAAGTTCTGACTTCTTTGAGATTGTAAATGAGACTTGCAAACAAAAACAGCTTGTTTTTCCTGGATCTCTATGCTCGGAATCTATAATTTTATATTGTGAGACGAAGTCACTAGCAAAAGACCTTCTTCCGTATATCAATTTAATTTTAAAAAGAGAAGAAGAAAACGATTCAAATGCACATAACATATTTCATTGGCGCGGTGAACATATTTATCCAATTAATCAATTATCCAATAGATATCTAATTGAATCTATAAATAACTTTAGCTCATCATTAATCTCAGAAGATTCTTTTGAAGAACGTACAGTTCAAAAAATTTATTATTTCATCGCACTTAGAGTATGGGTTGAAAAACAGCTATACGATAATTATCCGAAATTATTTAAGACAGATAATAAACAGTATCAGTTAGGACAAATGATACATAAAGTTTTTGACCAAGGACCTTGGAAAGGTTCAAAAGAAATATCAAAAGAATATTTGATGTCAAAAAAGACTATGCTAAATCAAAGTTCACACTTCAAAGCTCAGTCTGCTCCATTTGATTTTGTTATCAATCTTTCAATAGATGATGTTCGAAAAGAAATAGAAGATATAAAATCCCATTTCGCCGAAGATGCTTAAATTTACATTGAGCATCTTTGGTGAAAGTAAGTTATTTGTAAAAAATTTATAAATGACTTTATCCGCTAAATATAGATAAAAAACCATACAGGTTAAAATGGAACCTCTAAAGAGGTTCCATTTTAACCTGTAATAACCTTTGATATAAAAATCAAACTATAAATATTATTTCATAACATTAAGCCCTACTCTTTGCACCATATAAATGAGTCCAAAGGAATTTGATTACGATTTAAATTCATTTAAAAAACATTCTGCAAAGCCTTCATTATTGAGTACATCCTTAATTCCTTTTATCCTTTCTTCACGTTCTTGTATATCTAAATTCAGCAATGACTTTATTTCTATAATTAGATTTCGAATATCTTCATCTTCTACATAATCGTAAAGATCTTCCAATCTTTTAATCTTTTCTTCTGTTGCTAGATTATGTTTAATAACATCATTAATTATTTCAATACATTCTTTTTGGACAGGAAATTCAAACATTACATTTTCTTCTGCAAATAGCGAAATCAACTTTTCTCTGTCATACGGCTTATCTAATTCTCCGTATAAGTATTCCGCCTCATCTACCAGTTCTTGTGGAATTATTCCTCTAATAATATTGCTTAAATATGTTATTAAATTTGCCGGATCAAATCCCAGTGCCTCAATCTCATCCACATATTTCAAAAAACTCGTTTTATCTTTAGAGTTTCGCAAGTAAATTAGGAGCTCTTTTACAGCTAAATATTCATTGCTCTGGTCTTTTATTAGAGATTTTTCTTGACTATAGAATATTTTTGATGCTTTTGAATCTGACCGTAATTCATATGTATATGTTTGGTTTTTTGAACTTCCCTTTATAACTAACTCATAGTATTTTGCAGCTATACTTTTTAAAGTTCGACCAAACAATTTTTTTACATTTTCATTTACTTCAATACAGCTGTCATAAAAAAACTCTGTATTGGTTTCCACATAATTGGAATCGCTTTTTAAGAAAGTACGAATTAGCTCAATCTCTTTGTCCCAGTCTCCATCAATATTAAATCTCATATATCTTGCTGTATTATAAAATCCACACAAAAGTTCAAATAAAGCATTTTCTTGTTTTGAGAACTCTATATTTTCGTTATGAATTTTTAACACTTCTTTTATTTTATCTCTCAATCCAGTATGGCTATGAGTAATTAACTCCTTTTCAAATTTTGTTTCATCAACCTCATCATCCAATGTCCACAATACATAAACTATTTTTTCTAAGCGCTCAATTCCTACTGCCATATTATAGAGAGACGCAAAAGTTGGTCCTTCATTAGATATATATTTTAATCGACAAAATTCATGAATGCCGTTATATATAAACTCACCTGCAATGTCCAACTCTATAACCATATTAAAATTCTTATATTTCCACCGTTGATCCATTTCTTCACCTATAAATTAAAATTTGTCTCTATTATTAACTGAAAAATAATTATTTCTTTCCTTCTAATCTTTTGATACCACTGTCATTAAGTTTTTCAAGTGACGTCATTTGCCTTCTGGTAAGTTTTCTAAGTTCAATCATTCTTTCTTTTTGATCCATCCTTTTTCAATAAGAACCGCATTATAGCTTTCCATATTTGCCAGAACCAATAACTCGTTCAAACTTGCATAGTCTCTCATATTATCCTTCAAATCTGGATTTTTTCACTTTAGACATGTGAGTTCCTCCTTTATGCCGATGTACAGTTTACAATACTTATTTTCGTAATAACTGCCCTAAACAGCGCACCAACTATTCATTTTTTGATTTTAAACTTTGATAGAAGCTCTAAAACCCTTGTATTCACTTGACTATTCGCCTATGTCATTATTATGATACGAAACTCACAAGAAGGGTCTGTGATAACACACTATTGAAAACAAAGGAAGATTTCTATAAACACAGGTTAATGGGCTAGTTTCACTTTATTGTATTTGCTTCAACTCTAAGTATCAGCAGCAAGCCAACCTAAAATCGCAGCATCTCAATTTGCCCTGTAAGCTATGTGTGAGTAGGTGTAAAACGGGTGTCAATATAGCTCAAATTCTATACGTAGCATATGTGTTTAACTAGGGTAACGGCTCGATCATGATGGCAACTTATGGCTATATGTACGCAACGAAACGAGCGAAGGAGCACACCCAAAATGATGAACACCAACTTCAACGAGATGAGAAGCGTTAAGACCGAGAAGGTACTCAAACACGCTACCAAGTTCCAGGACAACATGATGCCCTTAGGCGATTGAATTATTGCCACCCACTGGGCTTGGGACTTTGACAAAGAGGCTATGGGCTACCAAGCATTCCTTTACCGCTACCTCGCCGACGAGCGCGGCCCTGAGACACAAATCGCCCTCGCAATCACCAGTGTTGATGACTACGAGGGCTTTGAGAGCCAAGCTGAGGCTGGTGCTTGGGCTATGGGGATGATGCTTGAGGCCTAAAACCCATTACGAAGCCCTTTACAGCCACCTGTCGCCTTAACCGTCTCATCAGGTTTACTTGTCGCTGAAAACAACTATTTCTTTAGCTCGGTTGCGATTGAGAAGACCTCTAAAGCTAGCTCCTTCCTCTATATCGCCATCCACGATAAACAGATACTCCCATTGCTTTATGCCATTAGCTTTTGCAAATCTTGAGGCTACCGCACAATAGTCATAGCCTCGTTTTGCTTTTATGATGACAGATTCGCTTCCTACACGGTCTGCACCTTTAACCTCAACTAAGTAGATTTTTTCTTCTGTCTCAACGACGAAGTCAGGCTGATATTGATGGCCTCCTTCGTACAACAGATCGAATTGATTAGGCGCAGGACGTAGCCAGTTTACGACATCAGAATCTTTTTCAATAATTCTTGCAAACACTAGCTCAGGGAACGAGTCAAATTTCGCAAAAGAATGTACGCCCTTTTCAATACCACTAAATGCCTGCTTCTTTACCTCGCCTTTTACAGAGGGGTTTACATATAAATTGAGAGCGTTTTCAGTATCAAACTTCTGTGAGAAGTTACGGCACTCATAATCAACTACTTCTTCAATGAAGAAACCATACTCCTTCTTGCAATGTTCCTTAAGCATCATCTGCTTGTAGATCATTCCTGCTAAATCTTTACCGTTCATATAGACAATATTTTGCATGCCATCAATACCATATTTAGCGATAAAGTAATTAAGCGACTGATCCACGAGCTTATGTAAAAGCTCCGCGCACTTGGTGTAATCGATTTCTGGGAACTGGCGAAGCCTATTGATGAGTGAATTGTGAGGATCAGTGTCTTCGAGACTTAAACCTTGATTTCGCAAGTACGTCACATCATGACCATAAGCAAGCTGCTGGTACGTTAAGCTCTGCTCGCTTGGTTTGTAGGGAAATACCTCTGGGTCAATATCAAAATCAACAAACGTGATTTCAGCAGGTCCTAAATCAGTGACTTTGATTTTGGGAATGGGAATAAACTTCTTTTTAGCCTTCTCGGTAATGACTTCAGTTTTTTGGTGCATGTACTCAAGCAGAGGACCCATATTCTTGTCATACAAAACTTGCGGGTCAACATCTAGCTCTTTGGATTTTTTCGCTAAGAGTTCTCTTGTAGCCTGTTCCGCAATTTCTACCGTACTTTTCTCAACTGTCTCAGGACCAAGGTAGTTATCGGACACCTCATTGACAATGTTTGCCTCTACTACATGCAACTCTTCTCGGGTGATTTCAATTTCGCTAATCTTAACTGTTGGCTCCCTAAAATCAAGATCAAGAGAGATGTTGACAGGTGCCGATTTCTTTTCATTCTTGCCAAGCTCTTCAGCGAAAATGACCTTTTCCTTATTAAAAATTGAGTCAGCAGACTGTGCCTCTTGAATAAGCTGATTAAAGTTTTCATGGGCGGTTAATACCACCATGTCGATTTCTTTTACTCCCGTGCGTTTACCGTAAGGCAAACGCAGACCACGGCCAACCATCTGCTCGCGTAAAACCTTTGAGCTTGCGGTACGAAGAGGAACAATGGTATAGAGATTATTTACGTCCCAGCCTTCTTTGAGCTTGTTTACATGAATAACAATTTCTATGGGATTGTCGGTACTCTCGACTGATTGTAGGAGCTTTACGTTCTCTTCCTTTTCTTCTCCACGAATGTTTGAGTGAATGACAAGCGTCTTATTGCGATACGAACCGTTATAAAAGCTATCCGAACAGACGTATTCATAGACTTGATTCGCATGTTCTGTATCTTGACAAACAATTAAAACAAACGGCTTAACAACTTGTTTGCCAGTTGCCTTTGCATAATCAACGAGATGCCTACGCGTATTTTCATGAGAGGCGATTGCATCCTGCAAAATTACTTTATCTGATGTGCCTTCATCAAAACCGTAGCTCTTAAAATCAGAACGTGTGAGAGCATATGGCGTTCTCGTATAGCCATCACGAATTGATTGAGCAAGGGAATACTCATAGACAGCATTTGTAAACTTCTTCTGCTTTGAGCCTACATTGAAATACGGAGTGGCAGTAAGCTCAAGGCCGATAACTGGTTTAAGATCATCAAGGGCTTGAGCGCCCGCAGCAGCATGATAATGGTGCGACTCATCCATAAGAAGGACGAGGTCTTTAAGTTTTGCAAGCTCGTCAATGAATGAATTACCTAGCCATTCATTAACTGCTCTCATCTTCGTGGACTCGGTATTAAACTTTGAGATGTTATATACGAAGATACGAACCTCGGAGTCAAACGAAGGAAGTCTTCTGTCACGGTATTCTTCACCAGTAACAACCTGAGGTGGATTGCCTGCAAAACAGTCCATTCCTTTAAATACATACTTATCGCTTGATGGGTTACCAAAGTCACTTACCAATTTTTCATATATGACTAAGTTTGGAGCGGCAACAAAAAAGTTTTTCAACCCATACACTGTGTATAAATATGTTATGAATGCACCCATTAATCTAGTCTTCCCAACGCCCGTTGCTAAGACAAATGCTAGGGAAGCAAATTCTCGGCCAAAGTCAGTGCATGTAGGATAGAGCTGATTTACCTTTTCCTTCTTCTCATCGAGAGAGGAGTTACTTAATAAATCCGCTTCTCTAATTGCCTTGCCAAGAATTTCTAGAGACTCCTTCTGAGGAGTGCGTAGGGACATTCTTTGAGAGATATATTCCTCATCATACATTTCAAACATTGCTACTCCTCATCCTCATCAATATCTTCGCCGTCACAAACAGGAGGATTAACAATGTTTAATGGATAACCGTTCGAGCCATATTCACACTTGCCCAGGAGCGAATCGGGTATCTTCTTTAATCTGATATTACTGAAGAGCTCTGCACACCCTGAATCAAATGAGCTACAAGAGATGAGCAAGAACTCATCGTCTTTCATTTCATCATGGATACGTTTGAGGAAATTCACATCTATAATGCGATCGGTCACAAATAGATATGAGTTTTCAGTTGACTGAGATTGCTTCCAAAAGCAGGCGTCTGATGGAGAGTAGTTGAAGCCTTCAAGTTTGGCCACCGCTGCCGCTAGCATGGTAGGATTGTATTTACCCGAGATAACCTTTACACCAAATCGGTCTTTAGTGATAAGACTTGGAGCTAGTTCATAGAAATGATATCCACCGCCACCCTGCCAGTTTTGGGATTTTGAAATTCCTCCCTGATCGGAACCATCAGCTACTTTGTCCAGACGAACTTTGCAGTGAGTATACGCATGATCACCCATTTCAATGCCTATCCACCGGCGGCCCATTTTTTGTGAAACTGCTGCAGTAGTTCCTGAACCTAAGAAACAGTCAAGAACAAAATCTCCAGGTTGTGAAGCAAGGTTAATTAGACGAGCAACCAATAGCTCAGGCTTCTTACTATTTCTAAACTCAACATCACCTTCACTAAATAATTTTCCTGTATTTATATCAGGCCAAAAATCACAAAGAAGATTGGAAATCTCTTCTTCTTCTGACTCTTCAGTTAAAACCTTGTGATATTTCTCAGAGAGAAAAAACATCTCACGACCTCGATAATAATAATGCTCTCTATCGCTCTTTACATAAAAAATTTTATTAGGATTTTGCTGTGAGAGCGTCTTGTATTCATTTCTAATAAATGCTCTTCGCCATACTTTATCAGCGTTCTTTAATATAAATTCAAGTGCTTCGTCAGATTCGGGAGTAATACCATGTATTGTAAGGACTTTCTTTAGATTCAGCACCTCCCAATCATCAGGATTCGAGCTATCATGCTTGTCTAAAAAATAACTAAATTCTGAATCTATATTTGAAACTTTGATGTACTGAGGGTGCAAATTGATTGAGGTTTTATCCTTAGCATAAGCAAGGATATATTCCTTCTCCTTAATTATTGTCTTGTGTTTGTGACTCGTCTTTGTTCCACTTGCTGTAGACATTTTTACTGCGATTGTGTTTAAAAAATTATTTCTTCCAAAAATCTCATCCATTAAAACTTTTAAATATGCCATCTCATCGTCGTCGATTTGGACGAATATGACCCCAGTATCCTTGAGCAATCCTCTTAACAGCTGTAACCGCGGGTACATACCTTGAAGCCATTGGCTGTGCTCTATGTTGTCATCATAATGAGGATTATCAACCCTGACATTATATGGTGGATCGATGTATATGCATTTTATTTTTCTGCTAAAATCTTGCTCTAGCGCCTTAAGCGCAAGAAGATTGTCACCATGAATTAGCATGTTCTCAGACGGTCCGTTAGACAAATTTGAGAGCTCGGAATTCTCGAGCAAAATTCTTGGTTCTACCTCAATATTATTTTCTTTACCAAACCAAATCAGCTCAAGTTTCTGTACCATAAAAGATTCCTCTCCATTATGAAATTCTCAAAAGTTGGATAAATGATAATGCAATTATAGGAGTAAGAATTCACTCGCTAGAAGATATGCGCACTTTATCAAAAGATGTTCCTGGTAATATTCATGCCGAATTAACAAAAAATACTCAGCAACCAATTTTCTTTGACGAAATTTGTGATGCTATTTATGACTACGTTGAAGATGATAGTTACAACAATTTGGGAAGTTGGATTGAAAGTGCTGACAAAAATCATGGAAAATAAAATCGAACATCTTAAAATGGTTCAAAATACTATATCGAGAATGTCCACTAATTCTTTTAATCTCAAAGGATGGTCTATCACTTTGATAATTGGATTAGTTGCTCTACATAAAAATTCACTAGCAATAATTTCTCCATTACTATTTTTACTTCCATTATTGGTATTCTGGGGCTTGGACGCATACTATCTATATCAAGAAAGACTATTTCGCAGACTATATGACAAAGTTAGACGAGATGAAATTAGTAATTTTGAAATGAATCCTTCTTGTGACAATACTACTGGTAAAAAATTCAATGGATTCAATGTCTATTGTCACATACAGAGTTTGCGTTTTACTTTTCTCTTATTTTAATTTCATGCATTATATATTGTTTATGATTATTCCCTCGTGCCCGTAAACACAAAGTCTCGGTTAGCAATATGGGCAATGCCTTGAATGGTGTCGCCTTCAACGGAGCCACCAACAGCAAAGATAACGGGGCCCACAAAAGACTCAAGCTTGCCGCCAAAGGTAAACGAGTTATCGGTAACCTTGCCGTTTTCAATGTCAATCTGGACACCCATAGCGGTCAAAGAACCAGTGAGTTTCTCGCCAGAGGTAATGAGGACAGCGGTACCCTCTTTGGCTCCAACAGGAGAGTCCATTTGAATCTTGTATGTTCCGTCAATCATAATACCTCTATTCTTTCCAGGCGTTGTACCTGGTGTTTTATTGGGTTGCAGCCAATGGACTGCGCTAAAACCAGCTGCTGAATGTACACCTCTATTCTACCCAAGAACGATGAGGGATAGATGTGGTTTCTCGCCAAGGAGTAATTTGTAGGATTTAAATAAAAGTCGAAAACTTTACAAACGAATGTTTGGCAGAGATTTTCTGGGGTATAGAGACGGTAGATAATTCGCGTGGCATTTCTCGCCACGCTTGTAGAAAGGAACGTCCTATGGACATTTCGCAGGTTAAGAAAGTTGTAGTTGCTGGCGGCGGCGTTTTGGGCAGCCAGATTGCATTCCAGACCGCTTATCGCGGCTACGAGACCACCATTTGGCTGAGGTCCGAGGCTTCAATTGAGCGCGCTCGTCCAAAGATTGAGCACCTCAGAGAGGTGTATCTGAACACCCTCGAGGCTATGAAGAGCGATCCTAAGGCGTACGCATACGGTCTCATTGCTCAGGACGAGATTACTCCAGAGAAGCTCGACCAGCTTAAAGAGCAGGTAGAACGCGCATACAGCAACCTCAAGCTCACTTCCGATTGGGACGAGGCTTTTGGTGACGCTGACTTTGTTATCGAGTCCGTCGCTGAGAATCCAGAGCAGAAGATTGAGTTCTACACCGAGCTGGCCAAGCACCTGCCCGAGAAGACTATTGTGGCAACTAACAGCTCAACCATGATTCCAAGCATGTTTGCTGCAGCTACTGGTCGCC
>ERZ773197.1629-NODE-1629-length-15130-cov-10.945605_pt1 | contig 15130 bp, 17 predicted proteins | sample MGYA00580999_ERZ773197 | MGnify/ENA primary metagenome ERZ773197 (study PRJEB29015, sample SAMEA2738166) | human oral metagenome | biome: human oral; feature: human-associated habitat; material: saliva | place: China | collected 2185 ...
GATCGTCAAAAAGAGCAATACGAACGCTATTTCGAGCTCCTCGTGGAATGGAATGAGAAAATTAATCTCACCGCTATCACCGATAAAGATGAAGTCTATCTCAAGCATTTTTATGACTCTATCGCGCCTATTTTGCAGGGCTTGATTGAAAATCAGCCTATCCGTCTTTTGGATATCGGAGCTGGTGCTGGCTTTCCCAGCCTACCCATGAAAATCCTTTTCCCTGAGCTAGATGTGACCATCATTGATTCCCTCAATAAGCGGATCAATTTTCTCCACCTGTTGGCTGAAGAGTTAGGGTTGGACGGAGTTCATTTCTACCATGGACGTGCTGAAGACTTTGCGCAAGACAAGGCCTTTCGTGCTCAATTTGACCTTGTCACTGCTCGTGCTGTTGCCCGCATGCAGGTACTTTCTGAGTTGACCATTCCCTATCTAAAAGTCGGAGGACGACTGCTAGCACTTAAAGCTAGCAATGCTCCAGAAGAGTTGGAAGAAGCAAAAACTGCCCTCAACATGCTCTTTAGTAAGGTTGAAGACAATCTACAGTATGCATTACCAAACGGAGATCCTCGCTACATCACTGTAGTGGAGAAGAAAAAAGAAACCCCCAATAAATATCCAAGAAAAGCTGGCATGCCCAATAAGCGTCCTTTATAAGCTAAGCTACAGAACCAAAAAGGGAGCAGAACGATCGTGATTCCTTCACGAATTGTTTTACTCCCTTTTTATGTTTATTGCAGGTCTTTTTGCAATGCTTTGAATTGTTCTTTTGTCAGATGAACTCCCTTACTTGCAACAATGTGACTAGAGACTTTGTTGGCAAAGCTTAAAGCTTTGGTTATGTCTAAGCCTTCTAAACGAGCTGCAATAAAAGCGCCTACGTGGCTATCCCCAGCACCTACCGTATCTATGACCTCTGTCGGAAATCCGGCGGCCTCATACCAATTGCCATCGTAAGCAATGGCTCCTTTTTCTCCCAAGGTAACAACGACTAACTGCCCCGTTCTCTGATAAAGTATCTTAGCAGCTTCAGAAATCTCTTCACAAGCTGAAAAAGCCTTGGCTTCGGTCTCATTGACGTGAAGAATTGGATGAAGATCATAAATCGCTTCCAGTCGATCCTTAGGAATCAAGAGACCACGTGGTCCTGGTGCAAAGATCACCTGGCCCTCTAGTTGCGAAACAGACTGGACCAACTCCTGCCCCGTTGGCTCCTCTACTTCCAAACCACACAAGTATATGTAATCAAATTTTTCCTTTGCGATCTCTTGGAGCCATTCGGCTTGAAAATGGTACTCCACACCATGGTCCGATAAAAAGGTCCTCTCCCCATCAGACTCTACAAAGCAGTAACAGCAACCATTAGCCCCTTCTAACGATAGCGAAGAGGGAATTCCTAATTGGTTTAGTTCTCGTCTAATAAAATCACCGTAAATCCCAGAACCTATGGGTGAGATGAAGTGATAGGGTTGTGATAAAAAATGGAGGATGTTGACGACATTAAAGGCGCATCCCCCAACAGACCATTGTTGGTGATCAATGTGTGCATCTCCTTCTCGACTTGGCAAACGATCCAAATAGATCATCACATCACAAACGGTAGAACCAATAATTAACGCAGCTGCCATCTTCTTCTCCTTACTTTGTTTCCTATTATACCAAAAGCCTGGAGATATAGAAAAGAGAGAGTGGGATAGAAATCGGTCATTCGTTAGAATTCGATTTCGTCGTCCCAACTCCGCACAGTTGAGTAGGGCTGTAAAAGCTGATGAAATCAGCCTAGTAGAGCCCACTCAACCACTGCGTCTTGCTCGACAATCCAAAAGGCCAGGACTTTTGTCCTAGCCTCTTCTCTTTTTAATCACGGTAAATCGGTTGAGATCCAAAGCTTTGGGAAACTGGCATGATTTCAATCCGGTTCACATTGACATGCTTGGGTTGTTGGAGCAACCAAGCGACAGTATTGGCAATGTCTTCTGGCTGAATAGCGTGAGCATCTTTATAAAGGGCTTCTACCCGTTTTTCGTCCCCTTTGAAGCGAACAGAAGAGAACTCCGTTCCTTCGCAGAGTCCAGGCTCGATGTTGCTGACACGAATCTTCTTACCCGCTAAATCGGCCCGAAGATTTAGGGAGAATTGCTTGACAAAAGCTTTTGACGCCCCATAGATATTGGCACCTGGATAAGGAACCGTCCCTGCTGTAGATCCCAAATTGATAATATAACCATCATTTCGCTGGACCATCTGGGGTAAGATCTGACGTGTCAAATACGTCAAACCAACAATATTGGTCTGGATCATCGTCAGCCAGTCTGATACTTCTGCTTCATAAGCAGGAGCGAGGCCCAGGGCTAAGCCAGCATTGTTGACCAAGACATCAATCTGATCCCAATCTGCTGGTAAACTAGCAAGTGCATGATCCACCTGAGAAAGATCCGTCACATCCATTTGAAGGGGGTAAAACGCTTCTCCTAGTTCTTCTTGGAGGACCCGTAATTTTTCAATACGTCTAGCTGATCCGATCACGCGGTATCCATCTGCTACTAAGCGACGACAGATAGCTTGACCAAAGCCAGCTGAAGCTCCTGTTACTAAAATCGTTTCTGACATGTCATTACCTCCATGGATTGTAAAAACGTCCTTGATTGAGAAAAATTAAAAGAACACTTAAGATGAGAACAGCCAAAGCAGTTAGAATCATTCCATAATCTTTTCCGTCCATGGCTTGGTAAGAATACCAGGTCCGCTTTTTATTTTTTCCGAAGCGACGTAATTCCATGGCCGTAGAAATACTGTCAATCCGCTCAAGTGAGCTAAAGATTAAGGGCGAAATGATTTGCAAATTGCCTTTGATTCGCTGGACGAGCTTGGCCTTTTTGGACAACTCCAATCCTCTGGCTTCCTGGGACAATCGGATCGTCTGGTATTCTTCCTGCACATCTGGAATATAGCGCAGGGTCAAGCTAACTGAGTAAGCAACCTTATAGGACACGCCAATCTGATTGAGACTCGAAGCAAACTGACTGGGATGGGTCGTCATCAAGAAAATGAGAGCCAAAGGAATGGTACAGATATACTTAAGAGCTAGATTAAAGAGATAAAAGAGCTCCTGAGAGGTGATGCTGTAGGCTCCCCATCCCTTGATGAGTATTGTTTTCGCTCCATAAATCTCTACCCCGTACTGAGGAGCAAAGAGATAGACCATGAGCACATTTAGAAAAGCAAAAACAAGAGCAAATCCAAGTACAAAAGAAATATCCCGAAAGCGAATATGAGCAGTAGAGAACAAGGCCAGGGCACCCAGACCAATTCCTAAAAGGAGCCTGGTATCATAACTCAGCATGGCTGCAAGAGAGACTAAAAGAAGAAAGATCAACTTACTCGCCCCTGAAAGGCGGTGAAGAAAACTGCTTCCTTCATGGTAGCCGACTAATCGATGATTCATGGCCTGCTCCTTTCTGTTTCATGTAGAATTGTGTGAGAGCCAAAGGATCCACACCTAAGCGATTGGCCAAGGTAAAAATAGACGTTTCTTTCAAATTGGCCTGTCGTAAAATATCTGGACGGGTAAACAATTCTGCAGGAGACAGGTCGGCTATGATCTGACCATCTGTCACCACGATTGCACGATCTGAATAGTCCAGCATGAGCTGCATATCATGGGTAATCATGACAATGGTATGGCCTTTTTTCTGCAAGCTATCCAAAAATTCCATGATTTCAGTGTAATTGCGCTGATCCTGACCTGCTGTCGGCTCATCCAAGACCAAAATTTCTGGTCCTAAAACCAGTATAGAAGCGATCGTCACACGTTTCTTTTGTCCATATGAAAGAGCAGAAATCGGCCATTTTCGAAACTCATAGAGCCCACAAGTCTTCAGTGCCTGATAGACACGCTCTTTGATCTCTTCTTCAGAGACACCCCGCAAGCGCAAGCCTAGAGCCACTTCGTCAAAAATCATATTGGTAGAGATCATTTGATTGGGGTTTTGCAAAACGTAGCCCACTCTCTCGGCCCGTTCCTTGACACTCTCCTGCTTGATATCTTCACCCTTTGAAAAATAGGTTCCTTCCGTATGGATGAAGCCACAGATGGCCTTGGCAAGGGTAGATTTCCCAGCCCCATTTTTACCAACAATCGCTAGCCGTTGGCCTTTTGGAATGGTCAAGGAAAGATCTTTTAAGATAGGTTGGCCTTCTCGATAGGCAAAGTTCAAATGACCAAGCTCTAAGATGGTCTCTGCCTCTGCTCCTTTTTCAAAATTTGGAGTTGGAATATCTACTGATACGTCCTCAAGTGGTAGTTTTCCTACATTGTCCAAATAAGGCAGCTTGCTGATATCTTGTCCTAGCTGGCGAAGGGTTGTTAAATAGAGAGGTTCCCGAATCCCATTTTCAGCCAGCAGTGTCGTTTTCAACAATTCATCTGGCTGTCCATTAAAGAGGACTTGACCTTGATTGATCAAAACAATCCGATCAACCGGGCGATAGAGCACATCCTCCAAACGGTGTTCGATGATAATGGTTGTCGTCCCCTGCTCTTCATGAATCTGATCGATCAGATCAATGATATCCTGACCCGACTTGGGATCTAAATTAGCCAGTGGCTCATCAAAGAGCAGGATCGGACTTTCGTCGATCAGGACGCCTGCCAAGCTGACCCGCTGTTTTTGTCCACCGGATAAATCTTGAGGCCGATGGTCCAAGAGTTTGCTCAAGTCTAAGCGCTCCGCCCAGGTATGAACCCGAGATTTCATGCTTTCCAGCTCGACCATATCGTTTTCAAGGGCAAAAGCTAAGTCTTCTGCAACACTAAGACCGATAAACTGACCATCCGTATCCTGCAAGACCGTACTGACCAAGTGAGACTTCTCATAAATACTGAGATCAAAGGCATCTTTTCCCCGAATGAGGAATTGCCCACTACTAGTTCCTTTATAGATATTGGGAATAATCCCATTCAAGCACTGGCCAATCGTTGACTTGCCAGAGCCAGATGGTCCCACTATCAGGACCTTTTCTCCCTCATAAATGGTCAGGTTAATCCCTTTTAAGGTTGGCTCAGACTGGGCCTTATACTGGAAGGAAAAATCCTTCAATTCAATGATTGCTTCTTTCATTTAGTTTGCCTTTTCCCATAAGAGCGCAAATTGGATTGCCAATTCTGCGATTCGGTCCTTACTATCTAAGTCCGCATGACTAGATAAGGTTCGGATATCCCATTTTTCTTCCGAGAGGTGATCCGCCGCATAGAAGAAATGGCAGAGAGCAAAGTCTCGAAAAGTTGCTAAGGCCGCCACTGCAGAACACTCCATATCGACACAGATGGCTCCTGCTTCCTTTCGACGATTCATCTTGTCGATGGTTTCTCGATAGGGAGCATCTGTCGTCCACACTTTTCCCAACTGATAAGATACCTTGTGATGATCCAGAAAGGATTGGAAGAGAGGAAGGGTTTCCTTGTTCACTTCCACTTCATCACTAGCCGGAAGATAGTGGTAACTGGTTCCCTCGTCTCGAAGGGCAGCTGTCGGAATGATGATGGAGGTCGCCTCGATATCTTGGTCCAAAACCCCACAAGTTCCAAAGAGAACGAGTTTTTCCATCCCAAATTGAATCAGATCCTCTATAATTCCCACACAGGAAGCAGCCCCAACTGGCGCATTGAAGACCGCAATCTGTTGGTCTCCAATCGTAATCCCATAGACAATGACTTCAAAGTTAGCCATAGAGGTTCTTGTGATCACCTCATGATCGTAATTCTCAAGCAGGCGCGCAAAAGTTACTCTTGAAAAGCAAGAGATGGCTACTTTGGGAAATCCTTCAATTGGTTTGTGTAAGTCTTGTGGATTGATAATCGCCTGTCGGTTGGCATCAAATTCTTCTAACAGCATCTCTTGCTCCTCTTTCATTTTTTCTACTTCTAGTCCTCTATTATACCACAAAAGCGGCTTCTTTCCTTCTAGCAAAGGGGAAGTAGCCCCACTTGTTCGCCTTTCATGGTAGAAAATGATACCGAATTTCTCCAAAAGTAAATAAGCATTGATTGCTCAACCACTGCGTCTATCAGCTGCCTCTTTCCTGATGCAAATAGGTCACTCTTACTACTAACTCCTAGCTTGCTCTCTTATTTCTAGGCTCGGGAAAAATTCGTTTACAAGAGGTAAGACACAAGCAAGTTCTAGTGATAAAGTTGTCTGATTTGTGTTATAGTGAATGTGCATGGGATAGCCTTTCTAAATGGTTTATTGTGCAATTCTATTTTACCAAGTCTATCGCAGCCATACAAAAAGCAACGGCAAATCCGTTGCTTTTTTGGAGAAAAGAGACTATTGTCCCAAACTCCTTTTATTAGAGTTGGGCCAATTGCAACAAGCGTTCTTTGGACAATTTTTTGATTTCAATTTGATTGGCATCTAGAAGCTGATATTCATTCGGCTCTAAGGCTTCTATGAGTGCCTTCAAAGGAACGGAAGCAAGTGGATGGTAATTTTCTTGCTTGTCAGGATCTCCATCGATCGCTACCAAAAGAACCCGCCAATCACTCACACCCGCCAAGCCCACAATTTCTACATATTCTGCAGGAACATGTGGTCGGCGTGGCAAGACGGTATCTGTCTCTTCTGTCAAGCTATAGCTAGCTAAGAAGTCTCTTGTCTCCTCCTGTTGGTAAAAACGGACTTGACTAAAATAAGCAGCACTGTATTGAATCTTCTTGATAAAGGCAGAGTAGGCTTCTAGTGGGTGAACATGGTTCAAGACTTCCTGAACGGTCTCCCTATCTAAATAGACTGGATGGGCGAAGCCTTGTACTTCAAACTCTTCTAGATCTTTTTCCTTCGTCAGATTCCCAAGTGTTTCTAGGATGATGACTTCGTAATCAAAATGGAAAATAGAATCTGGACTATAGCTCCCGCCTTCGCTAGACGCGATCTCTGTTCCCAATAGCTCAGCTAGACGACTCATCCATCGAAGAGCCAACTGCCAATCTTCCTCAATGGCGAAAGGTGGAACTAGGATTTGATAAGCGTTTTCCGCATCAACATAGCGTAATTGCAAGGGAAGACCACTCTTACCAAATAGGATACAGTTCAGGCTTTCAAAATCATTCAAGGAACGATGCAAGCTACTGGCGTCATAGTTGTAACTGATCAAACCTTCCACTAATTTAAGGACTTCATTAGCTGCGAGTACTTTCTGATAGCCAAACAAGCTCTTTTTATTCTTGATTGAAAACACAATAGTCATTTTTTTACTCCTTTGTGAAATCGCTTACTTAAAGTATAGCATAACTTTCAATCAATTTCCATATAAAAACAGCCTGAGCTTTCAGACTGTTTTTTTCTCTTATGCAGGCTCTCCATCAAGTGTCTCACCGATAACGGCCAAACGCTCAGCAACCTCTGCCTGTGACATCTTGTGTTCTTCTACATAACGATTGCGAGGGTGAACACGACATTCATGTGAGCATCCGCGAAGGTACTTGTCTTCATTTTCTTCTGAGGTCAAGATCCGACGGTTACAGAAGGGATTTCCACAGTTGACATAGCGCTCGCAAGGTGTACCATCGAACCAATCTTTTCCGACCACACTTGGATCAACATGGTTGATATCAACAGCAATCCGCTCATCAAAGACGTACATCTTCCCATCCCACAGTTCTCCTTGAACTTCTGGATCTTTTCCGTAAGTTGCGATACCACCGTGCAATTGGCCGACATCTTTGTAGCCTTCACGGACCATCCAGCCTGAGAATTTCTCACAGCGGACACCACCCGTACAGTATACTACAACCCGTTTGTCCATGAATTTTTCTTTGTTATCACGAACCCATTGTGGCAACTCGCGGAAGTTGCGAATATCTGGACGGATAGCCCCACGGAAGTGTCCAAGGTCGTACTCGTAGTCGTTACGAGTATCAAGGACAACGGTATCTTCGTCTAGAAGAGCTTCTTTAAACTCTTTTGGAGACAAGTAAGCACCTGTTGTTTCAAGGGGGTTGATGTCCTCATCAAAGTTTTCATCCTCTAACCCAAGGTGAACGATTTCCTTTTTGTAGCGAACAAACATCTTCTTGAAAGCTTGCTCTTCTTCCTCATCCATCTTGAACCAGAGGTCTTCCATACCCGGAAGGCTGTGAACGTAGTCCATGTATTTTTGGGTCGTTTCGTAATCACCAGAAACGGTTCCGTTGATTCCTTCGTCAGCCACTAGGATACGGCCCTTGAGCCCGATTGATTTACAGAAGGCCAAGTGGTCAGCCGCAAACTGTTCTGCATTTTCAATTGGGGTATAGAGGTAATAGAGTAATACGCGAATAGGTTTTGCCATGTCATTCTCTTTTCTAAGATTAAATTATCAGAATTTTTCATTCAACTATTCTAGTATACTCTGCCTCCATAAGGGATGCAATTAATTTGACTGAAAAATGAACGGAGAGCATTCCTTCGACCATTGAAAAAGCTAAAAGTATCCCCAATGTTTCCTCTATCTATTCGTCCTTTTCCAACTGGTCCAGATAGGCTTCATAACGTTTCTTCTCCACTTTTGCAAGCAGCATCACAAGGGAATTCATTCCCCATACAATCGGAAGATTTAGGAGTAAGGTGATGGGAAGCACTAGCAAGAATTTTGAATGAAAAGGATTATTGTGATAGACAGTTTGGTTTAATTGAAAATTCTGTGCCCAGATGAATAAGGAAAGAATACAGGTCACAACTACAACACCTGTTAGATTGAGGTAGCTATAGCTGATAAACCGTACGCCCAATCGTTGACAACGAACAGCATAATACAATCCTGAAACAATGAGTATGGTCCCGACCATGATTGGACTTAGACCGACCTGAGAAGTAAATAGAGACCCCACACTAAAAACGGTTAAGGCAAGAAACAGAAAACCAGCTGTTTCAGCACCAGCCTTATTGGCCAGTCCTTCTTCTCGTTCATCTATGATTTGTTTGTTCATCAAGTGTAATCTCATCTATTCCTCCTCTAACTCTGCCTCGATCTTCTTCTGTTTTTTCCGATTGATAAAGGCGAGTGGTTTTTCTAACAGATAAGTCAGAAGGGCAAAGACTAAAATTTCAAGGACGATTTTGAGTAGATACTTGGGACTTAGCATAAAACTCATCGTTTCCCGCTTTCCAATCACATCCATGGCTATCATAAGCAAGGAAAAGAATAGGCCTGACCCAAGTCGGCTCAACCAACTGTCTTTATCTAACATATCTCGAACATCAATCCCAGAACTGATCCTTCTGATAAAGGCGTAAGCTCCCATAGCAATCAAGAGAATGAACTCTGGAATATAGGCTAGTAGGTCCAAGTCCAGAATACTAGCTTTCACAAAGGCGGATACTGCAATAAAGCAGGTCATGCCAAGAACAAGTTCCCCTGCAATTTTTCCATCAATCAGCATGGTCCGTTCATCTTTTACAATTGGTTCTTTCTTTTGTTTCATATGATTCCTCTTTCTATTGTTAAAAACTGTTACTCCCAGAACAGTTGATCCAGTGTCTTATCCAAGGCCTTACAAATAGCCAGGCAGAGGCTGAGGGTCGGATTGTATTTCCCTGCCTCGATCAAGCCAATGGTCTGGCGCGTCACCCCGATGGCATCTGCAAGATCCCCCTGGGTCATATCATGCTCGACCCGGGCCATTTTTAATTTGAGATTTTTCGCCACAGGCTTTTCCTTTCTTGTTTTTATAGCTTTATTATACACTATATTTTATATTTTGCAATATATATCTTACATTTTGTAAAAAATATTTTCGATACACAAAAAAAGCCTGGTTTCCCAGGCTTTTCCTTCTTATTTACGATTAATCTTTCGACAAACTTCCATCTTTTGTTTGGGTGCGGGCATAGGCAATCAAAAGAAGAGAACCTGCAATGGCCACTGTCAGAGCGTTAAAGGAACCTGCAACAAGACCTTGTAGGAAGACTTTATTGGCACTTTCTTTGTAAATCCATACATCCCCAACAGGTGCAATTAAGCCCCAAATGACAAGATTGGCTACAATTTGAACGACGTTAAAGACGAGCAATTCTTTCTTGGTCACTTCTCCTTTGAGGTCACCGATTTGTTTGCGGAAGAAACCAACAAAGAGGCCAAACAAGCCACTAGAAATAATCCAAGTCCACCAGAGGTTACCCGACATAGCATCCTTAATAGCATGACCGATCAAGCCCATTAAGAAACCAACAATCGGACCAAAAACCACACTAAAGAGGGCTTGAAGAGCGTATTGCAACTGAATGCTGGTGTTTGGTGCTGGTGCAGGAATTGGAATCATGGCAATGACCACAAAGAGGGCTGCTCCAACCCCAATGGCTACAACATCCTTAATTGAAAAACTTTGTTTTTGTTTCATATTTTATCTCCTATTAATTTTCTATTTTTCTGATTTCGATATGCCAAGAAGCCCCAACTCCTACATTATAGGCCTTGGCAAAGGATCCCTGGTTGATGGCAAGACCAACACGGTAGAGGGAATTGATATAAAGGATTGGCTGTCCAATCCGCACATCGGCGAAGGACTTACCATAGGACACTTGGTTTTGGTAAACCAGCATGTCATTGTTATAGATGGTTACTTCAAAGCGTTCCCCAAATTCGGGTTCCAAATGATTAAACTCTTCCCGAGTAATCGAGGTCCACAGAGAACCAAAGCGCACATCTAAGATGTCAACGGCTCCTTTGACAAGATTGTCCTCTATAACAGTCTCTACCACTGGAATTTCCACAATATGTTCGACACTGAGCTCTGGCCCTACTTCCTCAAAGCTGATATGCCCACTGGCTAACTTAGCCCCTGTATAGGCATAGACATCACGTCCGTGGAAGGTATAAGAAAACTCAGTATTGGCCCGCCGGTTTTTGACCTCAGAAATCTCGCGAATGGCAACAATCCCTACATGTTTCTTGATGAAAGATAGGGTTCCATTATCCGGAGTAACAATGTATTGATTTTTCGTCGTTTTGGCTACGACGCTCTTTCGTTTGGAGCCGACCCCCGGATCAACAACCGAAACAAAGGTTGTCCCCTCTGGCCAGTAATCCACCGTCTGAAAGAGGCGGTAACTTCCTTCAAAGATATTGTAGGGGGTAATATCATGGGTCAAGTGGTGAATTTTTAGAGTTGGCGATTCCTCTAAAGCAACCCCAATCATAGCGGATACTGCTCCATCCACCAAACCAAAGTCTGACTGAAGAACGAGTAAATTATTGTGCATCTTTCTCTCCTTTTTTGGCCAATAATGGAAGTAAGATAGTAGATAGTCCCCATCCTATACCAGCACCCAGCAAGACCGTGAAGACAAACCAAGTGACGGTAGCTGGATCAGACGATACCATCACGCGATTGACATAGTCGATACTTTTCCCACGTGCTAGTAAAGAAGCACGGTAACTAGCCGGTTGGATCCACATCATCAGAATGGGCCCTGTCGTCGTAAAGGAAAAGAGGAGAAAAGATAGAGCATTTCTTATCTTGGAATGGTAACGTCCACTCGCTGCAACCAACTCTGCTAGCCCTCCTCCAAGCAGTGCAGGAAGAAAAGCTCCAGCTCCATGACGAGTGAAAAGGAAAAAGGTACCAATCACAAGAGCGACTACTAGAATGGCTCCTGTTCGTTGAATTTTTTCAACATAGATTCGATAGATCCCTCCACCCACTAGGGCAGAGAAGGCCGGAGCATAAAACATATTTCCTCGATTGTCTACCATACTTCCAAGCAAGACACCTAATCCAATTGCCAAAAAATACAAGCCTGCAAAGGCTGCAACCTGCTTAAACTGATGTTTCTGTATCATTGCATCCTCAATCTTTATCGATGGCTAATTTTCTTGGATAGGAAATCCCCCATAAATTGGACCAGAACAATGAGGATCAAAATCAATAACGTCGCCACAAAGATGACATCGTTGTTAAACATATTTTTACCATAGTTGATGGCCAAGGTTCCCAATCCTCCTGCACCAACGGCCCCTGCCATGGCCGTTTCCCCGATCAAGGAAATAATGGTCACGGTTGTCACACGGATCAAATCTGGAAGACCCTCACGCAGGTAGACTCCAACAATATCCCAGAAAGTAGCCCCACTGGCTTGAGCCGCTTCAATCACACCACCATCCAGTTCAGACAAGACCACTTGGACTTGGCGAGCAAAGAAAGGAAAGACAGCTAAGGAAAGTGGAACAAGAGCCGCAGTTGGACCGATGGTATTTTTCAAAAGCAAGTAGGTCAATGGATTAATAAAGGCTAACAAGATAATGAAGGGAATGGCACGGAACAAAGAAGTAATCTTATCCAAAATTTGGAAAACGATTCGATTTTCGATGACCCCACCCGGACGGGTCAAGACTAATAAAAGTCCTGTTACCAATCCTAAAAATCCTCCTATGAGAAAGGAAATAACGGTCATATAAAGAGTCAAGTAAATAGCGGTTCCCCATCCATACTGGCCAGACCACCCTAATTTATAGACATTTGGTAAATATGTTTGAATTAACTGGATCATGCTTTTCTCCCATCTTTCACAATAGTCACGGAAACACCTGCGTTTTCTAACTCAGATTTAGCTGTTTCCAGATTTTGAGTCTCACCTGATAAGATAACCACCAATTCTCCGACAGGAGTGTGATCAAGGATTTCGATATTCCCAAATAAAATGTTGGCAGAGATTTGGTACTGTTTGTAGATATCATTAATGATAGCTGTATCTGTCACAGAGCCTGCATACTTGAGATGCGCTAAGATCGAATCATCTGGCAAATTTTTAACAATGGCTTGTTGATTGATTTTCACCATGGCTTCATCGATACCTGTTGCGACTGTGATGAAGTCTTGTGTCAAACTATTTTTCGGATTTGAGAAGATATCCAAAACAGAGCCTTCTTCGATCAGTTCACCATTTTGCATCACGGCTACGCGATTGGCAATGTCTTTGACAATTTGCATCTCATGGGTGATCAAGACAATGGTTAAGCCAAGCTTTTTGTTCAACTCTTGCAACAAAGCTAGAATTTGCTTGGTCGTCTTTGGATCTAAGGCTGAAGTTGATTCATCGGAGATCAAGATTTTTGGGTCATTGGCAAGGGCACGTGCAATTGCCACCCGTTGCTTTTGTCCACCAGACAATTGTGCTGGGTAATTTTCTGCCCGGTCTGCTAGACCTACTAAGTCCAATAATTTCGCAACTTTTTCATCCTTTTGTTCTTTATTTAATTTTGAATGCTTGAGAGCGAAGGCCACATTTTCTGCGACAGTCATTTGGGCCATCAGGTTGAAGTGTTGGAAGATCATCCCGATATCCCGACGTTTCTCCCGAAGGGCAGCCGGTTTTAAGGTCACTTGATCTCGATAAATCACATCCCCATCAACAGTTATGGTTCCTGCACTTGGCACTTGTAAGAGATTGATGACCCGAACCAAGGTTGATTTCCCGGCTCCTGAATACCCCACAATCCCATAGATATCTCCTTCATTGATGTGAATGGTCACATCTTTGACGGCTTGGATCTGACGTTTTTTTTGCTGGAAGGTCACATCGATGTGATCCAGCTGAATCATTGCTTTACTCATAACTTGCTATTAACTCCTTTATCAATTCAATGTGGGTGTAATAATCGGCGATTCTCACATTTTCGTCCCCCCCATGATCACGGCTATTGGCATTGCCAATTCCAAAGGCTGCCATAGGGACTTGTAAGGCCTCAAAGACTGTATGCATGGGCCCTGTTCCGGCTGTTGTCGGAAGAACAGAAACTCCTTCTGGATAGAAGTCTTTGGCGAGCCGAATCACATTTAAAATCGATGGGGCACTCATATCGCTGCGGTAACTCATTTCCCCGAGGGTGTAAACCAATTCTACCTGATCGTAGCCATTTTTCTTCAGTTGCTGCTGGATCTTGTCCAAAACATCTTTGGGATCCAGGCCTGGAACCAAGCGTACTTCCATCTTGGCACGCGCTTCTGCTGGAAGAATGGTCTTAACGCCTTGGCCTTGGTAGCCAGAGCCAATCCCTTCAATATTCAGGGCTGGTTCAAAATAGAAACGACGTAAGAATTCCTTGCGATCTTCCTTCAAGATGGGAAGGGTCAAGCCATAGGTCCCTGCTACATCTTCTGGAACCTTGTTGGCATATTGTTCAATCAAGGCTAACTCGCGTTCATTGGGTTCTTGAATCTGATCATAAATCCCATCCACTAAGATCCGACCTTCTCTATCGCGTAAACTTGCGATTGCATTTATCAAATACCAGGAAGCCGAGTCTACCACGCCACCATAACTAGAATGGAGATCAACTTCTGCACTCTTCACCACCATATCAAAGGTCACAATCCCCTTGCTACCACCGGAAATTTCCAGTTGACCTTGATTGTTTCGGGTTCCTTGTTCCCAGACTAGAAGATCTGCTCCTCGCAAGTGCTTCTTATGTTTGGCCAAATATTTATCCAGGTCTGTCGAAGCAGACTCCTCTGCTCCTTCGAGGATAAAGGTGATATTGACCGGTAAGTCTCCTCTTTCACGAATGTATTTTCGCAGGGCTGTGAGACGAGCTGTAATGTGACCTTTATCATCATCGACCCCTCGGCCATACATGGTTCCATAATGGACCGATAAGGTGAAGGGATCACTGCTCCATGGTTGGTCTCCATCAGCTGGTACCGTATCATAATGATTATAAAAAATGATGGTCTTGGCTTTTGGATTCGGAGAGAAAAATTTGGCAATGACAAAGGGAGCTGTGTAGCTATCATCTACTTCCACTTTAGCTCCTGCAGCTGTAAAAATTTCTCCCAAATAATTGGCCACTTCCTTGAGTCCAACCTGTTGAGCAAAGATCGATTTTTTTGAAATTAAGGTCCGCAAGACTTCAAAATAATGTTGGGCAACCTCATCATTTTCAAATTTACGGATTTGTTCCGCTTCTGTAGCAAAAGGCATGCATTCCTCCTAATACGAGATAAGAGGTAGAGAATTTCTTCCCCACCTCATTCATACACTAGAGACCGTTTCTTAGAAGACTGGTTGGTCCATTCCTTCTGAAGATTCTTCGATCGCTTTTTTCACATTGTCTTTGTGATAGGCATCGATGATTTCTTTGATTGCTTTTG